>Ga0187781_10000725_pt1 | contig 24000 bp, 16 predicted proteins | sample 0715_SJ02_MP02_2_FD_132447 | JGI IMG/M metagenome (GOLD analysis project Ga0187781, IMG submission 132447) | Tropical peat soil microbial communities from peatlands in Department of Meta, Colombia - 0715_SJ02_MP02_20_MG | ecosystem: Environmental > Terrestrial > Soil > Wetlands > Peat | place... | reverse complement strand
CACTTCGAAGCGGGGGTTTCTGGAGGCAACCACCTGGCCAATCGCTAATGCGCGCATCACTTCCCCGATGCCCACGGGAGGGACGTAAGATCTGCTTTCATTCATCCAGCCTCGCATGGCCGGATCCAGCGAGATGAGGAGAACCTTGATCAGCAGTTCACCCTCAGCCAGTTCGCGCACCGACTCTTCGGTATAAGACCAGTCGGTGCGCTTCGGCAAGCCCATCGGGCGGGCAGCCAGCGTGAATTTGTGATTGACCAACCCCATTTTTAGCCCCCCTTTCTCTGGGGCCGCTTCAGATGCTGATTTCAAACCGTGTACTTCCCGGCGGACAACAGCCGGACCGCAATCTTACGACGCAGCGCGATGGAGTTCACCGGTTCGTGATCGGCGTAGCTGCGCAGTGCCGCAAGGTATTTGCGCAAACCGTCTCCCTCGCTGCAGGCGCTCAAGACGGTCCGGGAAAACGCCTCGATCCGAGTGATGGCGTCGCGTAAGTACACGGAGCAAATGTCGGCAGCGTTCGTTCCCTGGCCTCCCGCGGCGAGTTTCTGGCAGCGAAGCAGGCTGGACTCCATCGCCAAGACTTCGATGATGATGTCGGAGACGTTCATAATCACCTCCTGCTGCTTCTCGAGCTGCGCGCCGTATTTTTCATAGGCGACACCGAGGGTGAGCAGGGCAATCTGTTTGGCGTTGCGAACCAGGCGGGCCTCTTCGTTGTTCACCCGCTTCTCGCTCGTGGAACCGGGTTTCTCAACCTGGCCCAACACGGCGAGCGCGGCTTCAAGCAGCGGCAACTGCCCGCGGGCGGCTCGCTTCAAGGGCATGCCGGTAATAACCAGGCGATTAATCTCACTGGTGCCTTCAAAGAGGCGGTTGACACGGGCGTCACGATAATAGCGCTCAACGGCGTAGTCCTCATGAAACCCGTAGCCACCATGAATTTGCACCCCCTCGTCTACGACGTAGTCGAGCATCTCAGCGGCGTAGACCTTAACCATCGAGCATTCCGCCGCGAATTCCTCCAGTGCCTTCATCTCGCTGACCGCGCTCTTCCCGGTTTCCGAGGACAAGGCGTGCTTAAGGTTGTCAATCAGACCGACGACCCGCCAGTTCATCGACTCCGATGCAAAAATCCGAATGGCCATCTCTGCGAGTTTGTGCTGAATGGCGCCGAATTCCGCGATCGCGTAGCCGAATGCTTTTCTCTGCTTGGCATACTTGATACAGATGTGGAGCACGTCTTTGGCAGCGCCCACCGCTGCCGGGCCGAGTTTCAATCGTCCAATGTTCAGGACGTTGAACGCGATGAGGTGACCACGGCCAATTTCGCCCAGAACATTTTCGACGGGGACGGGCACGTTGTCGAAATAGACAGCCGTAGTGGACGAGCCGCGAATGCCCATCTTGTGTTCCTCGGCGCCGCTGCTGACGCCGGGGAAGGCCCGCTCCACAAGGAAAGCGGTGAACTTCTCGCCGCCGACTTTGGCGAAGACGGTGAAAAGATCGGCAGCGCCGCCGTTGGTGATCCACATTTTCTGGCCGTTGAGGATGTAATGCTTGCCGTCGGGAGCCAGGTCGGCGCGAGTCCGCGCCGCCAGCGCGTCAGAACCGGCCAACGGCTCGGTCAGGGCATAAGCGGCCAGTAGTTCTACCTTAGCCAACCGCGGCAGATACTTCTTCTTTTGCTCGGGAGTGCCAAAGTAGACGATGGGCAGGGTCCCGATGCCGGTATGAGACGAGTGCCATCCGCTGTAAGAGCCGTCGCGGCCGAAGCGTTCGGCCGCCACCATCAACGACGGCAAATCCATCTCCATCCCGCCGTACTCTTCCGGAATGGTCATGGCAGTGAGACCCAACTCCACCGACTTGCGCACGATCGAAAGTGCGAGATCCGGTGTTTTCTGCCGAATGGCAGGCAAATTGGGTTCCACTTCACTGTCCCAGAATTCCTCGACCATGTGGCCGACGGCGAGATGCTCGTCAGTGAGTTCTTCGGGCGTGAAAACCTGGGGGGGAGTAACGTCTTCGATGAGAAAAGCTGCGCCTTTTGTCCTGCTCGAAATCTCTGTTAATGTCGTCATAACTCAATGCCCCCTTTCGAAATCGTAGATTTGAATACGTTGAAGGAATTCGAAGGTCGGGAAATGCCGCCCACGGATTGGTTCGTTCTCACTCAGGACCGCATCCAGAAATTCGCGGAAGCGACCGAGGATCGGCAATGGATTCACATGGACGCGGAACGGGCAGCGCGGGAGTCGCCCTACGGCGGCACGATTGCCCATGGCTTCCTTACGCTTTCGCTGCTGAGCTACTTGGCCGCCCAAGCCATTCGTGTGTGCAAGGGCGTGGGGATGCGCATCAACTATGGATTGAACCGCGTACGCTTCCCCTCGGCCGTCCGGGCCGGGTCGGCGATCCGCGCTCGCATGACGCTGCTTTCGGTGAAGGAATCGGCGCAGTTCGTGGATGTCCTCTTCTCGATGACCATCGAGAGCCAAGGCGCCGAGAAGCCCTGTTGCGTCGCGGAATGGCTGGTGCGCTATTACCGGGCGTGATCGCCGGCGGAGTTGGCTCACCGCGAAGGGAGAATCGATCATATTGCACCGCTTTCTGCACAGTGCAGAGCTGAGCGCATCAGGATGGCAACCCGATCAGGCATGACGGCAAAGCGCGCATCTTGCGTGAGCCCCTGGGCGTAGCGGTAATAAATCTGCTGGACGATCACCGCTACCTTGAAACGCGCAAACGTCAAATAGAAAGCCATGTTGTGACCGTCGCGCCCGGTCAGCGCCGCATAGCGCTGAACCAGTTGCGCACGCGTCATGGTTCCAGAGATTGTCGTGGGCACGGAACCAATCTCCTGCAGTTCCTCGGGATCTCGGGAATCGGTCCAGTAGGCTAGCGTCGTGCCCAGATCGGACAGCGGATCGCCCAGCGTACACATCTCCCAGTCGAGCACACCTACGATTCTTGTGATGTCGTCGGGATCGAGTACCACATTGTCATACTTGTAGTCGTTGTGAATCAGCGCCACATCACTGTGCGCGGGAATGTGCTGGTTGAGCCAGGCTGAAATGCGCGCGGCCTCGGGCAAGTCGTGAGTTGCTGAATTGTGGTAGCGCTCGACCCATCCCTTTACCTGGCGTTCGAGATAGCCCTGAGGTTTGCCGAGATCGCCCAGACCGATTGCCGAGTAGTCGAGGCTGTGCAGCAGCACAAGCTTGTCGAGAAACGCTTCGCTGAGCCGGCGGGCCGGTGCCGGAGATAGGTTCAGGTCGGGCGGCAGCTGCCGACGCAGGATGACACCTCGAATCGGCTCCATCAAATAGAAAGGGGCGCCGAGAACGGAGAGGTCGTCGCAATAGAGGATCACGCTGGGTGCCAGGGAATAGGCTTCGTGCAGTCTGGAGAGCACGCGATATTCGCGGCCCATGTCGTGAGCGGACTTCACCTTGCTACCGAAGGGAGGCCGCCGCAGCACCATTTCACGATGCCCCCAAGTAACTTGATAGGTCAGATTCGAGTGGCCGGAAGGAAACTGCTCAACTGCGATCGGGCCATCACCGCCAAGTTGTTTGCCTAGATAGGAGCGGAGCCGGGCGACATTCAGCTCTTCTCCCGCTCGGACGGCGACGGGGCGATCACAAAAGGCAGCCATGGTTTGCATCTCTTTGAAACCCCCGGTTGGTGCTTCTCACCTGTATGTAAGCAACGACTCTTCATCGAGATGAGGCGTTGCGTTGAACGTACTGAGCGTGAAACGGTCGCCCGAACTTAGAAACTCGCTGAACGAAGCGTTGCGCGACATCCATGACATTTGCAAAGTATCGGCATGCGACAGATGCAAGGCTCGCCGCATGGCGACAGCAATGGGACCCCCGGACGTAAACACCAAGAGATTTCCGCCCCCGGTCGCGCCATTCGCTATCTTCGCCAGTCCGCAACCGACACGGGCACAAAAACCGCCCCACGATTCAATCCCTGCAGCGGTCACATCCCCACTAACCCACCTGCCAATGACCAGTTCGAACAGTTTCTGGAACATCCTCCGCCGCTCGGTCGAATCCTTGCAATCCAGGAACGTTTTGTGCGCGCGGCGCACCTCCTCCGAGACCTCAAGCAACTCCGGCAGGCCCTGCCGCAGAACCACATCGCCCGGATATTCGTCGAACTCGTTCATGATGTCCAGTTCTGGAAAATCCCGGCCCATCGTTCGGTATGCTGCCTCGACGATGCGCGCCGTTTGCACTTGCCGGGCACATGGACCCGACCAAGCGCGGCGGAAGCTAACTCCACGACGCGCCCAATACTCGCCCAGCAAACGGGCCTGAACCACACCGGTTTCGCAAAGCCGATCATAGTTCGGCTCCAGGAACGCTGCCTGCGCATGCCGGACTAGCGTAACGCGGGCCATGGTCCCCGTTAGTTCGCTCGTTCAAACAAACCTGCTGCGCCCTGGCCACCACCGACGCACATCGTGACGACTCCGTAGCGCGCCTTGCGCCGCAGCATCTCGTTCGCCAGTGTTCCGACCAAACGCGACCCAGTCATGCCAAATGGATGACCGATCGAAATCGAGCCGCCATTCACATTCAGCTTCTGCGGATCAATTCGCAGGCGGTCACGGCAGTAGATCACCTGCACGGCGAATGCTTCGTTGAGTTCCCACAGGTCGATGTCTTCCATCTTCAGGGCAACGTGTCTAAGGAGCTTAGGAACCGCAAACACGGGCCCAATACCCATTTCGTCCGGATCGCAACCCGTGACCTGAAAGCTGCGGAAAACCAGCTTGTAGGGAATGCCAAGCTGATCGGCGCGCTGGCGAGACATGAGCAGCGTAGCGGATGCCCCGTCAGAGAGCTGCGAAGAATTTCCGGCGGTGACTGTTCCCTGTCCGCTGTTGGGATCGAAGTGGGGCTTCAGCGCGAGCAGGCCGTCGAGAGTTGTATCGGGACGATTGCATTCGTCTTTTTCGACGCAGACCTCTTCCTTGTCGATGACCTCACCGGTCTTCTTGTCCAGGATCGCCTTCGTCACTTTCATGGGAGCGATCTCGTCCTGGAAGAAGCCCTCTCGTTGCGCGCGAGCCGTGCGCTGCTGGCTGAGGAACGCGTACTGGTCCTGCGGCTGGCGGCCGATTTTGTAGCGTTTGGCGACGACCTCGGCGGTATCGCCCATCACCATGTACAGTCCCGGCAATTGTTCCAGCATGCGCGGATTGGGATCGGCGTTGCGGGGAGTCATGGTGATGCTCTCTACGCCACCACCAATCGCTGCCTCGCTACCCTCGTGGACAATCTGGTAAGCGGCCAGAGCGATCGCCTGTAAGCCTGACGAGCAAAACCGGTTGATCGTGGTGCCCGGCACCGAAGTGGGCAGACCGGCGAGCATCGCAGAGATTCGCGCAACGTTATGACCCTGGGGCCCGTGTGGCTGCCCGCAGCCGAGAACTACATCTTCGATTTCGGCGGGATCGAGCTTAGGAGTTTTTCGGAGAACGTCCTTGATACAGTGAGCTGCCAGATCATCGGGGCGCGTCATGTTGAACGACCCCCGAAATGACTTCGCCAGCGCGGTGCGCGAACTGGTTACTACAACGGCTTCTCTCATAAAGTTCCCACGTCTCCGCTTGCAACGCCGCGTCTGCCAGACGCTTGAATCTACTGCTAGGTGTTGCCTTGATCCCGGGTGGACTGAGCAAAGGTTTGGTTAGCCTCCGCCAGCCGCTTCAGCAGCGGCGCCGGCTCCCAAAGCTCTCCGTGTTGCTCCCTAAATTCGCAGATCCGGTCATAGACTTTTTTCAATCCGACGGTATCGGCATACCACATTGGGCCTCCGCGATACGGCGGGAATCCGTAGCCATTCAGGTAGATGATGTCAATATCCACAGCGCGCAGCGCATATCCTTCCTCGAGAATTCGCGCGCCTTCATTGACCAGGGCGAAAAGGCAGCGGTCGACAATTTCTGAGGTGGAAATCTGGCGCTGCGAAATCCCCGCCTCCGCGGCCCACTTCCGCACCAAGGCTGTGACCTCGGGGTCGGGCACGGCACGGCGATCCTCGTCGTAGCGGTACCAGCCAGCTAAAGTCTTCTGGCCGTAGCGGCCCATCTCGCAGAGGCGATCTTCGACGATAGGTTGTCGAACCCCGGGTTTATCGAGATGGCGATATTCTTTGCGAATCCGCCAGCCGACGTCGAGACCGGCAAGATCTCCCGTCGCGAGAGGCCCCATGGCCATGCCGAACGCGACCAGCGCATTATCAACTGCCTCCACCTCCGCGCCCTCTTCGACCAGGAATTGCGCTTCCCGCCGATACGGGCCGAACATGCGGTTGCCAACAAATCCCCGGCAGTTTCCCACCAGCACGCCAACCTTGCCCAGCTTCTTCGAAAGTTGCATGCAGGTGGCGATGACCTCTTTGCTTGTCTTTTTTCCGCGCACAATTTCCAGCAGGCGCATGACGTTAGCCGGACTGAAGAAATGCGTGCCAATCACCGACTCAGGCCGCGAGGTCACGCCCGCAATTTCGTCGATGCTCAACGTCGATGTGTTGCTCGCCAGGATGGCGCCGCGCTTGCACGCCCGATCCAGTTCTTGAAAGACCTGTTTCTTGAGCGCCATGCCCTCAAAGACTGCCTCAACGACCATGTCGACCTCGCCAAATTTGTCATAGTTAAAGGTGGGCGTGATGAGGGCCAGCCGCTCATCCACAAACTGCTGCGTGAAGCGTCCACGCTGAACTGAACTGACATAGTTCTTTCGAATTTTGGCAAGGCCCTGATCGAGGGCGGGCTGATCGACCTCCTTTAGCAGCACGGGAATTCCAGCATTGGCAAACACCATGGCGATACCGCCGCCCATGGTTCCGGACCCGACCACAGCTACGCTGCGAACCGGAAGGATGGCAGTCTCTTTCGGGATGTCAGGAACCTTGGCCACTTCGCGGTCGCCGAAAAACACGTGGATCAACGCCTTGGACTGATCGGAGAACAGACACTCCGTGAAGAGCTTTTGCTCCACCCGGCAGCCTTCGTCGAAAGGGAGTTTGGTGGCCGCCTCCACCGCATCGATCGCCGCCAGCGGCGCTTGCAGGCCGCGTTGCTTCTTGCGAACGCTCTCGCGGGCCGCCGCGATGGCGGCTGCACTTTCCGCAGCCGTGCCCAGCTTCGCGGAGCGCTCGCGTGTCTTCGGGGCTGGCCGGCCGACAACTTCCCGGGCAAAGGTCGTTGCGCCGGCCAACAAGTCGCCTTCGATCAAGCGATCGACGATGCCGATCCGCAGCGCCTCCGCCGCACCAACCGGTTTACCGTCGCTGCACATTTCAAGAGCCCTGGCAACGCCCGCCAGCCGAGGCAAGCGCTGCGTTCCCGCCGCACCGGGAATGAGGCCCAATTTCACTTCGGGTTGACCGACCTGCGCATCAGGCGAGGCCACGCGATAGTGCCCCGCCATAGCCAACTCCAACCCTCCGCCAAAAGCGGTGCCGTGAATCGCCATGACCACCGGTTTGCTACAGTCTTCGATCGAGAGCAGCAGAGGCAGAAGACCAGCGCCACGCCGCTTGCCTGAGGTCATTTTCCCGAACTCGCGAATGTCAGCCCCGGCCACAAACGTGCGTCCGCCCCCGATGATGACCGCCGCTCTCACCGAGGGATCGTTGTTGACTTGTTGAATCGCCTCGGAAATCCCTTCCGGCACACCCGGGCTGAGAGCATTCACCGGCGGATTGTCGATGGTAATGACGGCTATATCGTTATCTTTAGTCAGCCGTACCAGGCTGTTCATCGCGAACTCCCATCATTTCCGTCGCACAGAATGTCTCAGCGATCTGGCTGGTCACGCGCCGGATCGCAATGTTGCCTGCCCGCCCCAAAACTTCTTGCGCAATTCTTTCCGCAGCACTTTTCCGGTAGCAGTCTTCGGCAAAGTTTCACAGAACTCGACCGACCGCGGACACTTGTAGTGCGCTAGATTCGAGCGGCAGAATTCGATCAGCTCGGCTTCCGTCACAGCGCTGCCAGGCTTGCGCACGACCACTCCCTTGGGGACCTCTCCCCACTTGTCGTCTCTCACTGCGATCACTGCAGCTTCGAACACGCCGGGGTGCGCCAGCAGCGTTTTCTCCACTTCGAGCGAGGAAATATTCTCGCCGCCACTGACAATCAGGTCCTTCTTGCGGTCGAGGATCAAGAGGTAGCCGTTTTCGGCGACCACCGCCATGTCGCCGGTACGAAACCATCCGTCACGCAAGGCCTCGGCCGTGGCCTCGGGCTGCTTCCAATAGCCCGCCATCACACTGTCGCTGCGGGCGATGATTTCGCCCAGGGTTTTGCCGTCGTGGGGCACGTCGCGGTCCTCCGAATCCACAACGCGCAGTTCGACTCCCGGATAGGCGTAACCGGTCATCGATTGCAGCAGGTATCGCTGCTCGAGTTCGCACTGCACATCCGGCTTAAGCTCCGCGGTCGCGAGCGATGGTGCGGTTTCGGTCAGGCCATATCCGGAGAAAGCCTTGCAGCCGAGCGTTTGCTCGACATCGCGAATCAAGGAGGGAGATGAAGCAGCGCCGCCGATGACGATCCACGACAGGCTGCTCAGGTCGTACTTGGGGCGGTCGGGACAGTTCACCAACGCCGTCGCCATGATGGGCACCAGGCTGAGAGCGCTGACTCGCTCCTGTTCCACCAAACGAAACACCTCCTGCGGAACGAAACGCGGAATCATCACATGGGTTCCGCCCATGAAAGTGACAGTGTGCGCAGCGCCCCAGCCGTTGGCGTGAAACAGCGGGATGGTGTGCAAGAAGGCGTCTTCAAACTTGGTGTGGTGGTAAAGAGCGACGTGCACCGCGTGGAGATAGATATTGCGATGGGTAAGCATCACACCCTTGGGATTGGCGCTGGTCCCGCTGGTGTAGAAAAGCTCGGCGAGCGAGTTCTCGTCAAAGGAGGTGATGTCCGCTCGGTACGGAGTGGCAGCGGAAAGAAGTTGCTCATAGTTCTGAGGAGCCAGCCATCCGTCGCTGGGAGTCGCATCGAGCAGATAGTAAGCGCGGACACTGGTCAGTTGCCGGCGAAACGAATCCACAACGCCAAGGAAGTCATTCCCCAGAAAAAGAATGCTTGCGCCAGAGTCGTTCAGAACGTAAGCGAGCTCTTGTGGGGCAAGACGGTAATTGAGCGGCAACAGCACGGCCCCGGCATCAAGGACTCCGAAGTACGCTTCCAGCAGCCGATGGCAGTTCAGGCTGAGAAAAGCAACCCGGTCGCCAGCTTGCACACCAGCCGCACGCAGCGCTCCTGCTAAGCGCGCTGGGCGGTCGGCGAATTCCGCATAGGTGAATCTCTGAGCCTGGCAGACCACCGCCGTCTTATTCGGGAACTGCTGCTCTGCGTATCTGAGGAAGCGGACAGGGGTCAGAGGAATATTCATGGACCTGGCATTCAGGATCTAAGGGGCGCTGGTACGATTGCCCGGGCAAAATGATAGTAGATATCACAATATAGCGACTAACGTCAACGTGACTCGGCCAAGTGGTTGTGTCCTACAAATTAGGACACTACCGGCCAAGCTCCTAAGTACTGACGCGCAGCACGACCCGGCCAGCAATCTGTCCTCGGCGCAGCTGCTCTAAAACTTCATTCGCCTGGGACAGGGGTCGCGTAGCCACTTCGCAGCGGACTTTTCCAGCCGCGCCCAGGGCGAGAACTTCCTGCAGTTCCCGGCGTGTGCCCACCGCCGAGGCCTGGATCCGGATTTCGCTGGCCGCCATCATGATCGGAGGGAACGAAATATCTTGCGCGGGCAAGCCCACGACCAGCAACGTGCCCGACGGACGCACGCAGGGGAAAGCCGTGTCGTAAGCAGCCTTTGCGGCGGACGTCACCAGCGCGACGTGAACGCCACCGGCTGCACGCAGTTGTTTCACCACATTTTCAGACGCGGCATTCAGCGTTCGAGCGGCTCCAAGAGACTTCGCCAACGCGAGCTTCTCCTCGTTGATGTCGATTGCGGTTACGTCCGCCCCAAATTCGCGGCCAATCTGGACAGCGATGTGCCCGAGACCACCCACGCCAAACACCGCTAGCCGCTCACCGGCACCGAGGCCGGACTGTTTGAGGGCGCGATACCCGGTGACTCCCGCACAGAGCAGCGGAGCGGCCTGCTCCGAGGAAAGATCAGCGGGAATCCTTACCACGTGCGTGGCCGGTGCTTTCACAAATTCTGCGTACCCACCGTCCACGGTCACACCCGTGATCCCCTGCCGGGCGCACAGATTTTCATTGCCCTCAAGGCAATAATCGCATTGCCCACAGGTCCAATGAACCCAGGGAACGCCGACCCGCTCTCCCACCTTGAGATCGTGCCCCGCGGAATCCGTTTCAACGATCGTCCCAACAATCTCGTGTCCAAGGATCAGCGGTTTCTTGACGATGCGAGCAAACTGCGCCCAATCGCCATCCGCCACGTGCAAATCCGAGTGACAGACGCCGCACACTTCAACTTTGATCAAAACTTCGCCCTCACCGGGTTTGGGAACATCGACATTCTGCACGCTCAGTGGTGTCTTGAAGTCACACAGTACCGCAGCTTTCACGTTCTCTCCTTACTATTCACAAGGGTTCAAGGACTAACAGTTGACGGCACACCTTAAGAGGGTCGCTGGCAGAACTTATGGTTGAATTCCTCGCAGGAAGAACTCCACTGCGCTGAGCACGCGATCGGTGAGCTTGTGCGGCCCCGTCAAGTCCACGGCCCATTGGCGAACCACAGTGTTGTAGAGGCCTTCCATGAACTCCGCCAGGTGTACCACCGGAAAGTCGCGGGTAATCTCACCCCTCTTCTGTCCCTGCGCCAGAATCTCTCGCAGCAAAGCAACCGTGGCTTCCTCATGGCCGCGTATCTCCGCGCAACGCACAGGGTCCATCGCGCCAGAAAGCACCACAGCCTGCCATAGCTTGCGATCACCCTCTACTTCGCGTGCCATGCTGCCATACATCCGGCGCAAGCGTTCCGCGGTGCTGGCATCGCTGGACAACTCAGAGCGTAGCTTCTCCCTTATGCAGGAGAATCCGCGTTCCCCCACCACACGCAGAACCGCATCTTTGCTGGGAAAATAGCGGAAGAACGTCGGCTGGCTGATTTCGAGTGCTTGTACGATATCGCCAATCCGCGTGTTCTCGAAGCCGCGTTTGCGAAACAGCTTGATCGAAGTATCGATGATCTGTTGCCGCAGCCGGTTCTTCTTTCGCTCTCGAAGGCCCAGCCCCCGAGGATTTTCTGATTTTTCCGCTAATACTTCACACTCCGTCGTTCCTTGGGCCATCCTTCCTCCTGATGTATTGCGGGGTTTATGACTTGACCTTCCCGACAATGTGATAGTCACTATAACAAAATAGTGACTTACTTCAACCACAACGTGCGCGAATGACGGGGAGGAAATTGGTCTGGTCACGGGCCTCGCAGTCCAGACCGATGGGACTACGCTTCACTGTTCCGTCGCTACCGCCCGGTCAGATCCCAAAGCGGAGTCATGCATGCTCACAATTTGCCAGCGACCCTCAGATTTGCGACATAGCCCGATTCCGTGCCCGCGCAATGTGCCACGGATAAAGTCCAGCGTGAACTCGTATTCACACCATACCGTGCGCCCAATCACATGCAGGGCGACGACCCGCAGCTTGAGCTGGGCCACGGATCCGGCTCGAATATAGCGTTCCCGAAAATAATCGAGCACTCTTTGTCTGCCATGAACGTCGGCATCTGCCGCATACAGCACGATATCGGGCGCAAGACAATTGCCGAGAGAGACCTCGTCGAAGTACCGGAACGCCTCCAGGCAACGGCCCATGTCGCGGCGCACCTCCGGAATCAACGCCGCGTCTTGCTCGTCTTCTTCCTTAGTAAAACGCAAGGCGTGATGGTTCAGGTCGATAGTCGCCCCCAGCCGGGCCAGCAGATCCACGCCCAGAATGCCATCGATACGCCCTTGGCAAGTGGCGCCAATCGCTGACAGGTCTACTGCAGGCAGCCTTATCTCTTTCAATTTCGTGGGCCCGATGAGGACGTCGGTGAGCGTCACCTCCTGCGCTCTGGTTTCCTGAGTGCCGGTCCACGAAGTGATACGCACATCTCTCTTTTTACCTAGCTTAAAAGAGTGAACGTTTAGGAGGGAGGTCGCGGCGGTATCCAGCAAGAAACGCAGGTGGTGTCCTGCAGCAATCGCTTCGACCACCGGAAGGACATCGCAGCGCTGCAGGGCAATCTCCTGACCTCGAATCGCCACAGGCGAGGCTACGGCGCCCAGCACTAAGATAAAACGAACCAGGTAATCACCGCTGACCCGCTGTGCCATAGCCTCACCCGTGGCAACAGCACATGGTAGCATGAAAACGAACGTTCGTGCTTTCACATTTTGTCTGCTAGACTGGCGAAAGTGCGCCCGAATTCCACAGCATCCGCGACGCCTCGAAGGTCCCGGCGGCAGGCCCGTGGAGTTCGCACCCGCGAGGTCATCCTTCGCAAAGCAGTCGACATTGCGTCTGTCCAGGGATTGGAAGGGCTCACAGTCGGGACGCTGGCGAATGCCCTGGGAATGAGCAAGAGCGGCCTATTCGGCCACTTCGGATCGAAGAGGGACCTTCAGCTTGCGACCGTGGATGCCGCCAGGCAGATCTTTATCGATAGCGTCATCAAGCCCTCCCTAACTGCTCCGAAAGGCATGCCACGGCTCTGGCGACTGGTCGACCGTTGGATCGCCCACGTGGAGAATCATGTTTTTTCTGGGGGCTGCTTTTTCACAGCTGCCTCTTTTGAATTCGACAGCCGTCGTGGCCCGGTGCGCGACCGGATCGCTGCGGTGATGCGGGAATGGATGGGTACGCTCACCCGAGCTGTACACGCGGCGCAAAAGGAGGGCCATATCCCCGCTACCGTCGATCCCGCAGGACTCGCCCAGGAGTTGCAATCGTACGCCCTCGGTGCGCACTGGGCTACGCAGTTATTGGAAGATCGCGCTGCCTACGCCGGGGCGCGGGTTCTTGCACTCCAAAGACTTCGTAGTCTTGCCACCGCCAACTCACCTCGTGTCGGATAGTGAAGAGTCCGGATTCCCAAACACTAAAACCTAAGGCGAACACCGAGTTGGATCTCACGCCTCGGAAAGGCGGAAGTGAAAGCCAGCGGCGTGCTGGACGTGGCTGTCGTTCCGTTCGGAAGGATCGTGCCGGGACGAATTCCGTGCACGTCAAAAGTCGTGAATCCCGGCTGAAAACCGAACAGCGGGCTTACCTCATTGTTCACACTGGCAAAATTTGTCCGGTTTGCGATGTTGAATCCCTCTGCAGTGAGTTGCAGGTTAGCTCTCTCGCCCAGTTTGTGCTGCCAAGTCAAGCGCGCATCGAAGTCGACATAATTGGGGCCAAGCCCGGTGTCACGCGGCGCGCCGATGGGACGCTCATTGGTGGTGTGATTATTGCCGTTGACCTCTCCTCCAGCCAGCAAATTGAAAGGATGTCCGCTATGGTAGGTAAAAATCGGAGCCAGCTGGAAACCTGACAAGATACTTTGTTTCCATGGGCTGTCGAACACCCCCGCGATCACCACTTTGTGCCGCTCATCAAATTCGGAAAGAGCACGATCCAGGTTTAGGTTCGTCGGATCCTGCGGCCCGTAGTCACTATTGAAATCCGTCGATGTGTCAAAGCCTTTACTGTAGGTGTAATTGCCGAACAACGTGAAGTGATCACTGAAGCGCTTCTTGATTTCCAGGATGCCGCCCTCGTAGAGAGCGTATGCTTCAGAGCTATATTGGTTGTTCTGTACAATCAGTGGATTCACGAAGCATAGAGTGGGGTTGGCCGCACAGGGAAGGCCTCCCGGCTCAGTCCCGAAGAGCGGGTCGGTCAATGGGCTCAAGTTCCAGTTGCGATAGGAAACCGTCTGGCCATTGGCCAGGGTTAGCGTGGTGAACGGCGCCGGCAGCAGATTGGTGTCGATGGCGACCGGCAATCTCTGGGTATGAGAATAGATACCGCTGAGGGAAACAGAAAATCCCGTTGCGATCTCTCGCTCAATTCCAACCGAAGCCTGCTGCGCGATTGGGGGACGATAGCCCGGCTGGTTTACGAAAAGTACCTGTAGCGGAGAGAGGGGACCTTTATTGGTGACGTTGATGCCAAGCGGAGCCACAGAGGCTGGCGTGACGCAAGCAGCGTTGCCTGCGGTCGGGGTTGTGCATTGAATCAGACCCTTCTCAAAGAGTGTCGTGAAGATAGTTGCCGCGGAGGCTATCCCCAAAGCCGGCACCCCCAGCGCATCTGCATAAATGGAAATTTCCCGGTTGCAGGGACTACTGCCGTTGCCGGGGGCTACGGGCGTAAGCCCGCAGATCGCGGTGACGTTTGCGACTTGTCCGGCTCCTAGGGTGTTCTCGACTGCTGACTTATTGGCGTTCACAACCCCTAGGCTCAAGTCGACGTCGGGAATCTGGACGTCGACGGGTCCGTAGAATATTCCGTAGCCTCCGCGGATCACCGTCTTGTGATCCTTGAAGGGGTCCCACGCGAACGACACACGTGGGGCAAAGTCTTTCTTATAGGTGGTCAAAGGGAGAAATTGCGTGTCCAATTCGTAGCGGAGGCCGTAGTTGAGCGTGAAATTTGATGTGATCGCCCAGGAGTCCTGTCCGTACACCGACGTTAGCGGCCGCGCGTAGTACGGGTACGTCGGATTGCCGAAACCCTGCTGGTAAATCTCAGGCACGCCCAACGATGCCGCTTGCAACGAGGTAATGGTAGTAGTTGCCAGCTGTGGGCTGACTAAGCCGCCGGGGAGCGACCCGAATACAAAGCGGCCCGGGAAAAAGGTGTGCGATTCGGTATGATTCCCGCGAAGCAACTCGTTACCTCCGAATTTGAGGGTGTGATGGCCGTGGTTGATGGTGAAATTGTCCGCGAACTCGTTTCGGCGCAGGATCGAAATATTGGGCAGGAAAATATTTGTTCCCAGATTATTTATAAAAGCAGGGATCTGAAGTCCTACCTCGCCCGGTTCGTTGGGAATCACGTTAAAGCTCCAATAGTCCCACTGCACGCGGGCCTCATTCTGCTTGGTCGAACTGAACTGGTGATACCACGCGCCCTGAAGATTGTTGTCATAGTTGTGGATCGAACTGCCCGCCGAAAAGCCGGTCAGAGATTGTACGTCGGGTGATTCCTCCAAATCATGTCCGTACCTGTAGGTTAGAGAAACCTGGTCTTTTTCACTGATTCGGTGATCCAGGCGACCCGACGCCTGGTATTGGCGCGTGTTGTATGGGAACACTCCACCGTTCGTCTCGAACTGGTTTACCAGGAAACCATTAATTGCGGCCTGGCCCGGGGTCACGAACAACTTCGCCAGTCCGCTCGGGTTGGGGTTCACGGTCAAAATGCTATTAAGAGCAAATGCGCAAACAGGCGCCGGCAGAGTGACTCCGGTCAAGCAAGGCACGTTCGCTGATGAGGTCGCCAGGCCGGCAATGATGGCGTTCTGGGCTGCCGTTGGACGAAAAACATTTGTATCCGTCAAGATAGGGACGGCGTTCTGCGCATCCTGATGCAAGCCCTCGAAAGCAACGAAGAGAAAGGTTTTATCTTTCTTAATGGGGAAGCCGAGCGCACCGCCGAATTGCTGACGGCTTAGCGTATCCTTAATGGGTGAGCCCACGGAATCAGGGTTGGCAGGATTAAACGTCGCGCCTACCGGCAACGCCTGGCTGAATGCAAATGGATTGCGGGCATCCAGAGCATCATTGCGGAAAAAGCCGTAGACAGTGCCATGGACGTTGTTGGTACCGGACTTGGTCACAATGTTGATGGAAGCGCCCGTGGCGGATCCGAGGTCGGCCGCATAATTGCTGCGGTTAATTTGAAATTCCTGCACCGCGTCCTGGCTCACCGTACTCCGAACCCCTCCGACGTCGTCTCCGGTCTCACCGCCGTCCACGGTAATGCTGTTGCCTCTGCCATTGCTTGCGTAGAAGGAAAGCCCGCTTTGCGGTGTCTGTTTGACTCTGAAATCCTGGTCACCTGCCAGCCGACTGGAATCTGAAACGCCAGGCGCGAGCAAGGTAAAAGTGAGGTAATCGCGACGGTCAATGGGCAAGTCGGCGATGTACTGCTGGTTTATTGTGTTCGCTTGGCTTCCTCGTTCAGTTTCCACTACAGGTGCTTCGCTCCTCACCTCGATTACTGTCGCCACCTGCGCGGGTTTCATGCGGAAGTCCGAAACGACCGTCTGCCCGACAGCGACCGTGACGCCTTTGTGAACCTCGGTCGCAAAACCCGGCAATTCGGCACTTACGTCATAGGTTGCGGGGGGCAGCCCCGTTATTTGGAACTGACCTGCTTTGTCAGTAACAAGCGTGCGTCGCAGGCCGGTGTGTGGATCCACTACATTGACTGTAACCTTGGGGAGAACAGCGCCGGAGGCGTCGGTCACAGTGCCCCAGATCCCTCCGGACGAGCCAACCCCCTGCGCCTGGGCCGCACTGGCTGAGAACAGCAGGCACGCCAAAACACATACTAGTGGCTTCATAGGATTCTCCTTATCCCTTGCGCGGGTACATCGCCGCAGTGGTTCCGAGTTTGTCCATGTCGGCCAACTCTCTCTAAAGGCCGCGAGGTGCCTTGCGCCAGTCTGTCGGGGCTGGCAACAGTGACTCAGCTGCTGGCTTTTGCTCGGTTAAGAATGCGCATTTCCCAGGGAACTTCAATCCAATTGATCTACGTGTTTCCCCGCAAAACGCTTGGGTCAGTCCAGGATTTGGAATCTGCCCCGAGCTCGGTTCCTAGGTATCAAGTACAGATTGCGATAGCAAATATCACATAATAGTTGCTAACGTCAAGAACGAATTAGCCAATTCAAAAGATTTGAAGTACCGGGTCGGCGGCGAGGATGTCGCAGGTTGTACATACGGTGATTACTCAGCCGTCTAGGCCGAAAGTTAGTCCAAGAGGGGCAAGGGTCTGTGATTCAGAGCACCGTATCACGTGAGTTCAGAAACGTTTTGTGTTGCCGATTCTGTGATGAACATCACGGAGGCCATCGAAATCTCTATGTGGAAGGCCATTTTGATTCTGCATGCGGCAAGAACAAGCCTGCGTTGCGACCCGCGTGCCCACGGGCTAAGGGAATGAGTGGTAGTCTCATTGGTTTGCAGTTCAGTCCCATCGCACAGGAGCACACATGAAACCCCAGGACGCAATCCAGGTTCACGATCTGTTTTCGGTAGCTGGCAAAGTCGCTTTGGTCACAGGCGGCTCTCGTGGAATCGGGCTCATGATCGCGCGCGGTCTGGTGGAAGCCGGCGCTAAGGTCTACATCTCGTCTCGCAAGAAGGCCGCCTGTGATGAGGCTGCAGAACAACTGCGCGCGGTTGGGAAATGTGTATCGCTGTCGGCCGATGTTGCCACCGCAGCGGGCTGCGCAGCCCTAGCCAGGGAAGTCGCCCAGCACGAAGAAAGGTTACACATCCTAGTCAACAATGCAGGTGCAGCCTGGGGTGAGACATTGATGAAATACCCCGAGTCCGGATGGGACAAGGTGATGAACACAAATGTAAAGTCTGTTTTCTTCCTCACTCGCGAACTGCTCGTTCTGCTCGAGAAAGCTGGGACCGCCGTCGATCCCGCTCGGGTCATCAATGTTGGCTCTATCGACGGAATCAAGCCGCCTTTTTACGAGACGTACGCTTACCCGGCAAGCAAAGCCGCGGTACATCAGTTGACGAGGGACCTGGCGCTGAAATTCGCAGGCAAGAACATCACCGTCAATGCGATCGCACCGGGACCGTTCGAGAGCCACATGATGGAATGGATGCTGGAGCATTATCGCAGCCGGTTGGAGCAGGCCTGCCCGATGAGGCGGATTGGAGCGCCGTCCGATATGGCGGGAGTCGCAATCTATCTTTCTTCCCGCGCAGGCGCGTACGTTAACGGCGCCATCATTCCAGTGGACGGCGGAATCTGTATTGCCTAGACAGGACCCTACTTGGTGGAATGCAGCTTGGCCAGACGCTCCGCGATAACGGCGTAAACCGCGGGATTAAAGGGCAGCCCGAGGTGGGTTCCGGAGACTTCGCAATCAACCTCAGGATCCCCAGTAACGCAGCAACGCCAGTCCACCACACCGTCTCCGCGGGTATAGATCGCGGTCGCAGACACCGAAGCTGGTAGATCGCGGCGAAGCGAATCGACAAAATTACAGGTGCAACGCCCGGTGTAGCAATCGGGGAGTACTCCGCGGCCGTGCTCTTTCAGGATTCGCTTGCGGACCGCCTCAGCCACGCGCAGGACGCTGCCATGCGCTACGGTACCCCGGAATGGCGCCCCCAGCGTGATGACGGATGCAATGTCTTGTGATCGCTGGTGCGCCAATGCGCGGGCTATAATGCCACCCAGGCTGTGTCCGATCACGTGAACTTTTCGACGCGTCTCCTTGCGAGCCTGGTCAATTGTTTGAGCCAGACGACGTTGGATCAGAAGGTTCGGACACTCCGCATTGAGCCCAATCCCCGAGAAATATGACCTATAGCCGAGGCGTCGGAGCCAGGCATTCAGCTCCATCAGGTACGTGTCCGTGCCGAGGAAGCCGGGGATGATGACCACGCCGGAGTCGTCTCCGCGAGGCACGCCAACACCGTAATAGACAGGTGTGGCGTGCAACAAAAGAAGCTCGGTGGCAAAGAGAGCTTCCGTCCACGGTGTCACGTTAGCTTCCGCCCCGTATTTCAGGTAGCCGTTACGAGCCATCGGCAAACCCGCTGCTATCCTTTCATTCTGAGCCCGCGGTCACCGTGGGCGACCCGACCTTCGAGCCATGTGGGGGGTACGCTATCTGAATCAGGACGGAAATGCTGTCCTCGCCCGCAGCACAGTACACCCATTGCATATTAATTTCTATACCCTGATCAGCACAAGAAAGGAACGGCAAGCTTGTCTCAACTTGCAAGTTCCTGAATGTGCGTCGCAGCAGGCCGATCGCGAGCGGAGGCGAGGCTCCGAAAGCCGGTCTACGAGAAAACCCGCCGCAGAGCACCTATGCAGCTACCCCCGCGGCGCAAACTGTTCCCGGATCGCCCGTTTCTGGATCTTCCCCACGGCGTTCTTGGGCAACGCCGCTTGAAACACCACGTGCCGCGGAATCTTGAACTTCGTCACGTGCTGGGCCAAGTGTCGTCGAATCTCATCGCCGCTGGCTTCAATACCGAGCTTCAATTGGATGATGGCGCAAATCTCCTCGCCAAAGATATTGTCCGGAATTCCGATAACGGCAGCTTCCGCGACGGCAGGATGCAGGTAGAGCGCTTCCTCGATTTCGCTCGGGGAAATGTTTTCGCCACCCTTGATAATCAACTCCTTCTTGCGGTCGGTGATGTGCAGATATCCGTCCTCGTCGAGGTGCCCGATATCGCCGGTATGAAGCCATCCGTGTTGAAATCCCTCCTGGGTGGCGACCGGATCCAGCCAGTAACCGGGACTAATGTTTGCGCCCGACAGGCAAACCTCGCCGGCCTGCAGCGGTGGCAGGGCTCTATTCTTGTCATCGACAATTCGAATTCTGATTCCGGGTTCTGCACGCCCGACACTGCCGGGCCGGTAGGGCTCGTGGTCGTCGTACGCGGCAGCGATGGCAACCGACTCCGATAATCCATAGCCTTGATCGACACGGCAACCGAATGCTTGCTGGAAGTCCTGGCGTAGCTTCTCTGGTAGTGGCGCTCCGCCGCTGGTGATCCGGTACAAACTGGAGCAATTGAATCTGCTTCGCTCGGGATGATGCAGCAGGTACACCAGCATGGTCGGGACCACTGGCATGTAGCCAATCTGATGTTGCTCGATGGCTTGAAAAACTCTGGCGGGATCAAACTGGGGCATCAGAACGCACGACACACCCCAGCGTTGTGCCAGCTTCAGCATGATCAATCCGAACGAGTGCGTCAGCGGCAGAACGTGCAGCATGGGATGGCGAGGCAGATCCGGGTTCAGGGCGTTTGCGCTCTCGACCGCAGCCGCAACATTTTCGTGAGTGACCATGACACCCTTTGGCCTCCCGGAGGTTCCCGAGGTATAGAGTAGCAGCGCCAGGTCATGCGGCGAACGATCGACCGGAGTGTCGATGCACGAAGCTTGTTCGACTGTGCGGTGTATGTTCTCGAAGCCGCATTCGGTAGCGCCAAACGAGAACAAAAGTGGCGTAGATTCTAATCCCCGACAGGCTTCGTGGACCCGGGCCGCGAGCGCAGGTAGTGTAAGGACGGCAATGGCCTGCGACTGCCGCAACGCATAGCTAATCTCCGCGGCAGTCCAGTATGGCATGATCGGCACAACCACTCCACCAATCACCCAGATCGCTTGCAGACTGGCCGTGAGGTCAGGCGTATTCGGCATAACCACTATGACGCGATCGCCCGGCCCGATACCGCGCTCTCGCAAGACGAATGCCAGAGAACCTGCATATTGCAGTTCTTCAACGTTGGTATAGCTGTGGCCTTCGAAGCGAAGCCGTCGGTAGGTCCCAAACCTGGCAAGGTTCTCCAGCTCCAGGCCGGCAACGTTGGCGGAGGTGCGAAGGGTCGCAGGAAAGTTTGTTGTCAACATGGGACCCTCCCTTCACTGACCGCGCGGAAAGCATGACAGAGTACACATGGTGCGGACTCTTCTCACGCGACCAGCCTCAGGCCTTCCTTTGCCACCATGGTTCGTCTTGGCTTCAAAGCCGATCGCGCTACAGAAGGCACCGCCATTGCTACAGTCGCCATGACTTCCGGACGAGCACGCTGCCTCCATGGCAGATGGATTGCGGCAGCTTCCCGCAGTTCTTTCGTACTCAATTTCAAGAACGTCTCCAGGCGCGCGAGATCTGGGGCCACGCGCGCGTCCCCTGTAAACCCGAAATACATCATGCCGTTGTAGCTCAAGATTGCGCAATTCACAGCCATCTCGCCACCGATTGGTACATAGGGATACCAGGTCAGCAATTTGTGACCCATCAGGTAGAGCGGAAACTGCGGTCCGGGCACGTTGGTGCACACGAGGTTGAACGGGGCAATCGGCAGCTGACTCGCGATGGGTCCAGCGAGTGCCTGCAAGGGCAACGGAAGTATGCCTGGTAGAGCACTCACCAAACTGACCAACTCCGCCACGTGAGCGCTCTTCAGAAATTCCGTTCTTTCGTGCACTGCGGCCAGCAGTTTTCGTGGATTACGAATATCGAGCGGGATGGTAACGGGAATGATCGAAAGGAAGTTCCCTAGTTCTCCCCTGTCGGCGTTGCTCCGACGATTTACCGGAACCATGATGCGGAGCAACCGCCCCCTTATGCGATCGCCGTGCAGCGAGGCGTAGAGCCGAATGGTCGAGGCCACGAGAGTGAGGGCGACATCATTGACACTGCATCCCTGCGCATCCTTTATGGCTTTGATATCTGCCAACGGAATCTTTGCCCAGGCAATCTTCTGTGGCCCGCGACAGGTCACGTTGAAGTGCAGCGGGTCGGTGGGTGCGGCCAGTTCGGGAAGAAGTTTTGTCAGCTGGTCCATTGGCAGGATCTGACCGCTGGCCGCAATGCTCTCAGCAATGTATAACCCATCCGACAGCCCCTGGAGCACCTGCTCGCTGACGTTGGCATACGAACTCACCCAGCTGTCCAGCAGTGATGTCAACGGGTCCCGGCGAGACGGGACACGGAATCGCGGCGGCTTCTTGGAGAAAGAAGGAACTGAGGGGTTGGCATCGAGGACAACGTTCATCAAGCCGACGCCGGCCATGCCATCCGCGAGGCAGTGGTGCACACGTGTGATAAAGCCGGTACGATCGTCTTTCAAACCGCGCACTAGCGTGATGTCCCAGAGCGGCCGCTGCCGATCCATTAGCTGCCCCAGGATCTCGCCAGCGACCGCCTTGAACTCGGCATCAGTCCCGCGCTTGAGCGTGACTTCCCAGACGTGGTTGCGCACGTCGAAGTCGGGGTCGAACTCCCATCTCGGCAGACCGATGTTGAACAGAGGTGCGACTACCCGTTGGCGGTATCGCGGGAGCAGTGGAAGCTTCGATTGGACGAGCCGCATGCAGTCTTCGCGCGAAACGGTGCCTTGCAGTAGACTGACCCCCGCGATGTGCAACGGCATGCCTTCGCGTTCCAGGTACAGGAAAACCGCATCAGTCCAGGAAAGATGGCTATGATCTCGGCTGTGCCGCATAGTCGGCCTCCCTCTTGGTTCCCGGCCGGTTGCGCCCGAGCCTTTCGTGGGCGGTCACCCAGTCTCCATTTAGCATAGCGGCGGCAAGGGACGTTTCACCCGCCAGAACCACCGCCGCGCAGATTTCTGCGAACTTCAGCACCTTGCCAGTGCCGTAGCAACCGAGCATCTCCAGACATTGCCGCTGGGTTGCCAGACCTGTACCACCGCCACAAGTTCCGACAACGAGTGAAGGCAGAGTAATGGACCAGTAGTAGTTGCCATCCTCCATGTACTGTGAATAGGTGAGGGCTGCATGCGATTCGGCGATACTGGCGGCATCCTGGCCGGTCGCGACGAACAGGGCTGCGAGTCCATTCGCCGCGTGGGCGCCGTTATTGGACGATCCCGCCAGAAACGCTCCGGCCATCTGCACCTGGCGCGCCCAGAAAAGGTGCTTGGTATCGACGTGCACGACGTTTTGCAACACTTCCCTGCGGATCACTGCCTCGGCAACTACGCGCTTGCCACGAGTCAGAAGAATGTTCATGTGCGAATGCTTCTTATCGGTATCGATGTTTCCGCTCAGGAAGTACCTCAACGTGCCCGGATAGTTGTTCTTAATCCATTCGCATGCGGCGAAGGTCGCCCTAGCCACCATGTTCTGGCCCGCGGCATCGCCGGTAGTGTAGTTGAAGCGAAGATAGCGAAGAGGGCCCACCGCAAATTGTGCGATTCCACGAAGCTTTCCGAAGCTCGTGGTTCCTTCCGCTTGCTTCCGGATCTCTACGAAGTTTCTTTCCACCCAGCGACCGAACTCCCGTGCTTGCAGTGCATCTCCGAGGATGAACACAGGCGCGCGTTGCATGCAATCGTCGACCACCGTAGTCTTCACCCCGCCGCTCTCGGTCAGCAGGCGCATACCACGGTTGTAGCTGGCGACGAGCGAGCCCTCGGTGGTGGCAAGAGGAATGTAAAAGTTACCCTTGGCGTGCTCGCCGTTGATGCGGATCGGCCCGGCTACGCCGATGGGAACCTGAGCTACACCAATGAAGTTCTCGATGTTACCGGGCAAAATTGCCGGATCGAAGGAATACTGCGCGACGTGGGAGAGATTGGCGCCAGTCTGCTCACGAATTACCTCGCGGCGCTTCCCCGCCATTTCTTCGGTGTAGTCGTTTCCCTCGTCGCGCGGGATTCGAATACGCTTTTGCTCCAGCTCGGTGGTGATCATGAGCCGTCTCCTGCCGAATCCCGGGAACTGTCGTCAGTCTCATAAGGTGATGCCAGGGGATTCGTCATTGCTTCGGGCTCGCGGAGTGCAACCTGGGCAAGCGAAATGCACACTCCATCATTTATTGAAGACCAGGACAAGAACGCGCTGCCGTGCCACCCGTCACCAATACCTGTGAGGTTGGTGGAAGGCCAGGTCGTCGATTGGCCACTACCACAAGTTGAAGGAGCCGCATTGCAGTCGCCCTGCTGCCAATGGAGCATGCGCTAGCGACGGGGAATGTGTGGGCACGCCGTGGGATTCTGCCAAAATCTCACGAACTCAACAAATTCAACGTTGTGCCGCTGGTGTGACGCACCGGCGGCACGTGGCCGCATCTGGAAACGCTGATGCCTTGGGCCAGACGCTGGGACGACCTCATCGACTTTGAAATTGTGCCAGTCTTGAACTCTCAAGATTTCTGGTCCTAGTGGTCGGGTCAGGAATGCAACCACCGAGAAGTTGGAGATCTCGAGCCGGTTCGAATTACTCTTCCT
>Ga0187781_10000724_pt1 | contig 24001 bp, 24 predicted proteins | sample 0715_SJ02_MP02_2_FD_132447 | JGI IMG/M metagenome (GOLD analysis project Ga0187781, IMG submission 132447) | Tropical peat soil microbial communities from peatlands in Department of Meta, Colombia - 0715_SJ02_MP02_20_MG | ecosystem: Environmental > Terrestrial > Soil > Wetlands > Peat | place... | reverse complement strand
GCTCCTGGATCTCCTCGACCGTCACGCTGGCGCCTTGCTTCAGCACGACGATGGCATGCACCTGCTCGCCCCAGGTGTCGTGCGGGATGCCGATGACGGCCACATCGGCCACGGCGGGATGCGTGGAGATGGCGTTCTCGACCTCGATCGAGTAGACGTTCTCGCCCCCGGTCACGATCATGTCCTTCACGCGGTCGACGAGGTAGAGGTAGCCGTCGGAGTCGAGCCGCCCCACGTCGCCCGTGTGGTACCAGCCGCCCTCGAACACGTGCTCGGTTTCCTTCGGGCGGTTCCAGTACTCGCGCATGAAGTTCCCGCCCTGGGCGCAGACCTCGCCTTGCTCCCCAGGCCCGAGAAGCTTGCCGGTCGTGTCCTGTATGGAGATCGTCACGCCGAGCGGAGCCCTCCCGGCGGAGCGCAACCGATCCCCGCCGGCGTGGTGGTCGGCGGGCGTGAGGAACGTGAGGACCGAGGAGCACTCGGTCATGCCGTAGCCCTGCCAGAGCCTCAGGCGCGGGAGCACCTCCTGCACCCGCTGCAGCAGCGTGAGCGGCATCGGGGAGGCGCCGTAGACGAGGTCCTGCAGGGACTCGAGACGCTCGGGGTGGAACTCCGGATGGTTGATCATCATGGCGATCATCGTCGGCACCATGACGGTCCAGTCGACGCGGTGTTTCTCGACGAGGTCCAGCATCGCCCCCGGTTCGAAGAGCGGGAGTGTCACCGAAGTCGAGCCGGTGGCCGGGATGCCGATGACGGCGGCCATGGAGGCGGCATGGAACATCGGTGTCTGGTGGAGGTAGACGCGGCCTGGGGACAGGTCCACCGCCAGGCCGACGTGGTAGAGGTTGAGCATCTCGGCGCGGTGATCGAGCAGGGCGCCCTTCGGCAGGCCGGTCGTGCCGCCGGTGTACATGAGAACGACCGGGTCGTCCTCCTCCGGCTCGTCGGGGGAGACCGGCTCGCCCGCCTCGATCAGATCCTCGTAGTTGACGTCGTGGGGGACGTCCCGGTCCCCGATGAGGACGACCCGTTTCAAGGGGAGGTCGGCGCGCACTTCTTCGATGTTGCGGAGAAGATGCTCTGCGAAAAGGGAGTCGACGAACACGACCTCGGAGGCGGAGTCGACGAGGATGGTCTGCAGCTCGCGACCGGCGAGACGGAGGTTGAGGGGGTTGATGATGCCGGCCCCGAGGAAGGCGGCGTGGTAGAGCTCGAGAAACTCATGGCAGTTGGCTGCCATCACAGCGAAGCGGTCGGACTTCGTCAGCCCGAGCTCGGTGCGCATGGCATTGGCGAGACGGAGCACCCGGCTCCCGTGGAGGGCGAAGCTGGCGCGGTAATCGCCGTCGTGCACCGCGTCGGCATCGGCGAAGCGCTCGAAGGCGGGTAGGAGGACACGGCTGCCGACGAGTTCCTTCATGAGTACCTCACTGCTGTGGTCCGGCGACACGGCGCTCGGGTGAGCGGATTGTGCCGCTGCGCAGGCACGAATGTAGTTGGCCAGGCCTCCTGAGCGCCGGTCCGCTCGGCTCGCTCCGTCCTCCAGTACCCTGTAGCGGCGGGCACCTGGACTGGACTGAAGGAGCAGCCTTGACCAAGTACGTGTTCGTGACCGGCGGTGTGTCGAGCTCGCTCGGTAAGGGCCTGACGGCTTCCTCCCTCGGCCGCCTGCTCAAATCCCGGTCGCTGCGCGTGACGATGTGCAAGCTGGACCCGTACATCAACGTCGATCCGGGCACGATGAACCCGTTCGAGCACGGCGAGGTCTTTGTCACCGACGATGGTGGCGAGACGGATCTCGATCTCGGCCACTACGAGCGCTTCATCGACGAGAACCTCCACCGGGACTCGAACGCCACGACGGGGCAGATCTACTCCGCCGTCATCGCAAAGGAGCGCCGGGGGGACTACCTCGGCAAGACCGTGCAGGTCATTCCCCACATCACCGACGAGATCAAGGAACGCGTTCATCGCCTTGGCGCCAAGGAGGACGTCGACGTTGTCATCACCGAGGTCGGCGGCACCGTGGGTGACATCGAGATCGTCCCGTTTCTCGAGGCCATCCGACAATTCCGCCGCGAGGTCGGGCGGGAGAACGTCTGTTACATCCACCTCACCTACGTCCCCTTCCTGCGCACCGCTGGGGAGCAGAAGACGAAGCCGACCCAGCACTCCGTCACCGAGCTGCGCAGCCGCGGCATCCAGCCGGACGTGATCGTCTGCCGGAGCGAGCAGCCCATCTCCGACAACTTGAAGCGCAAGATCTCGCTGCTGTGCGACGTGCCCGTGGAAGCCTGCGTGTCGGCTGTCGACGCCGAGACGATCTACGCGATCCCGATCGCCTTGCACGATGAGGGCCTCGACGAGATCGTCTGCCGCATCCTCCGGCTCGACGGGCCTGAGCAGGCCATCGACATCTCGTCGTGGGAGCTCATGCTCGAGCGGATGGCGGCCGCCACCGACAGCGTGCGCATCGGTGTCATCGGCAAGTACGTGAACCTGCCGGACGCCTATCTCTCGGTGATCGAGGCGCTCCGGCATGCCGGTTCCGCCCACGGCGTGAAGGTGCAGATCGACCTCGTGCAGGCAGAGGACGTCACCGGCATGTTGGCGGCCACGCTGGACCACCTCGACGGCATCGTGATCCCCGGAGGCTTCGGCGAGCGCGGCATCGAGGGAAAGATCGCCGCGGCCGGCTTCGCCCGAGAGCACGGCATCCCCTGCCTCGGCCTCTGCCTCGGCCTGCACACGATGGTCGTCGACTTCGCCCGCAACGTCGCCGGCATGGAGAATGCCAACACGAGCGAGGTCGACGTGCGCACGCCCTATCCGGTCATCGACCTCATGGACGACCAAGTGGACATCGCCAACAAGGGCGGGACGATGCGCCTCGGGGCCATGACCGCCCGCCTGCGGCCCGGATCCCAGGTGGCGGAGCTCTACTGCGACGAGTACGTCTCGGAGCGCCATCGTCACCGCTTCGAGGTGAACCCGAGATTCCGCAATCGCCTCGAGGAGGCCGGGCTGGCCTGCACGGGCATCTCGGTGAAGGACGACCGCCTCGTAGAGTTCATCGAGCTGCCCTCCCATCCGTTCTGGGTCGGTACGCAAGCGCACCCCGAGTTCAAGAGCCGCCCGGACCGGGCCCACCCGTTGTTCTTCGGCCTCGTGGCCGCGGCGCTGGCACGGGCGCGGAGCCGTGAGCCCCGCTTGCTCGAGCTGGACCTCGACCTCGATGCCGTCGGCTGAACTGCCGGAGACCCCGTTCCGTCGACTAGGGGAGCGGGGCCGATTCGATGGGGGTTTCTTCCAGGTCGTGACGGCGACGTTCGTGGGACCGGACGGCTTCACCTTCGAACGTGAGGTGATCCGCCATCCCGGCGCCGTCTGCGTGGTGGCACTCGAGGGCGACCGCCGCAGTGTCCTCATGATCCGCCAGTACCGGGGCGCTGTGGACACGGCCCTGCTCGAGCTTCCAGCCGGCAAACGCGACGTCCCCGACGAGGATCCGGCGCTGTGCGCCGGCCGGGAGCTTGCCGAGGAGATCGGGCGGGAGGCGTCGTCGATGAAGGAGGTCGCCCGCTTCTACAACTCTCCGGGGATCAGCGACGAGGAGACGATCTGCTACCTCGCCGAGGGCTTGCGCGTGGTTCCCCGCCGGGCGCACGGGGTGGAGGAGGAGCACCTCGTCGTCGAGCGGATCTCTCTCGCCGACGTGGAAGAGCTCGTGGCGATCGGCGAGCTCGTGGATGCCAAGTCGATTATCGGCCTGTTGGCTGCTCGCCGGGCCCTCGGGTGGGTGACGCGGCCGCCGGGCATGGCACCGTCGCCGCCGAGTCGCGATCTCGAGGCGAGCGGAGGCGGGCAGTAGCCGTCGCCGCCACGCACCTCGACTCCGAGACCGTCCGCCGCCCCCTCAGCCGGGACGCCGAGGAGTTCCTCTCCTTCCTCGCCGTCGAGAAAGGTCGGGCGCCGGCGTCCATCGCTGCCTACCGCCGCGATCTGCGCGCCTACGAGGAGTTTCTCTTTGGGCGAGGCCTCAGCCTGGCAGAGGCCGGCCCCCGGGTAGTGGAGGACTATCTCGCCTTCCTGGCCGCCTCCGGTCGGCGGGCGACGTCGAACGCCCGGGCGTACGCGGCCATCCGCGGAGTGCATCGGTTCTGCCTCGACGAGCGGGGGGTCGCTTCCGATCCGACCGAAGGCCTCGCCGGGCCGCGGCTCCCGCAGCCGATCCCGAAGGCCCTCAGCGAGGAGGACGTAGAGCTGCTGCTCTCGGCCGTGGTCGGTGACGACGCCAAGGCCCGCCGGGACCGCGTGATCCTCGAACTGCTGTATGCCACCGGCATGCGGATCTCCGAGCTGGCGGCTTTGCGGCTTTCTGACCTCGACCTCGACCTGCAGGTGGCGCTCGTGTTCGGCAAGGGGTCGAAGGAACGGGTCGTGCCCTTCGGGCGCCACGCCCGGGCTGCCCTCGAGGCCTGGCTCGGCCCTGGAGGGCGTCCGGCGATGGTCCCCCAGCGGTGGGCGCGCCGTGCCGACGAGGAGTCGCTGCTCATCTCTTCAAGGGGGAGGCGGATGTCGCGCCAGACGCTATGGGTCGTCGTGCGCACGGCCGCTGCCAAGGTCCATCTCGAGGCCAGAGTGACGCCGCACGTGCTCCGCCATTCGTGTGCCACCCACCTGCTCGAGCATGGTGCGGACATCCGCGTCGTACAGGAGCTGCTCGGTCACGCCGCCATCACGACGACGCAGGTCTACACGAAGGTCTCCAGCGAGTTTCTCCGCCGCGAGTACGAGGCCGCTCACCCAAGGGCACGTGGTCGCTTTCCGGCCAAGTAATCTGTCACCGTGTCAAACGATGCAGCCGTCGACTACCGCTCCCTGCTGGAGGAAGAGCGTCATTCGCTCGAAGAGCAGTTGCAGGAGCTGGGCTATGGGGATGCCGGACGGGTCAAGTACGACTCGAACTTCGCCGACTCGTCCCAGGTGACGGCTGAGCGCGGTGAGGCCGAGGCCCTGGCAGCACAATTGCAAGAGGCACTCGCGGACGTCATGGCCGCCCTGAAGAAGCTGGACGCGGGGACCTACGGGATCTGTGAGCGATGCGGCAAACCGATCTCGCCTGCCCGCCTCGAGGCCAAGCCGGCGAGCGCCTACTGCATCGACTGCGCGTCTGCGGTTCGCCGTTGAGCCTGCAGCGCCGTTGGCGCTCGGCGCGCACCAGCTTCTCCCTTCCGAACGCCATCACCAGCGCGGCGGTCATCGGGATCCTCATCTTCGCGGGAGTCGCCGCCGTGAAGCGGCACTACATCTCCGAGAGCACAGGGATCTTTCTCGCCTGCTTCGTTCCCGCCGTCATCTTCCACGAGGTGAGCCACGGTGTCGTCGCCCTCTGGTGCGGCGACGACACGGCCAAGAAGGCCGGGCGGCTCACGCTCAACCCCCTCAAGCACATCGACCCGTTCGGCTCTATCATCCTCCCGATCATCCTGGCGCTCACGACCGGCGTCCCCTTCGGCTACGCCAAGCCCGTGCCGGTCAACGTGAGCAAGCTTCGGCGGCCCCGCGACGACGCCGTCCTTGTGGGACTGGCCGGGCCGACGACGAACATCGTGCTGACGTGTCTTGGCGGCATCGCCCTCCACCTCCTCCACACCGGCCTCGTGGTGCAGGGGGGCCTGCTCTACGAGACGCATCCCCAGAGCGTGGCCGACCAGTTCGCCCTCAGCTGGGGCGTGGTCAACATCGTGCTGGCGGTGTTCAACCTCATCCCGATCCCGCCCCTCGACGGCTCGTCCCTCCTGGAGCGGCTGCTACCAGCCCGTGTGCTGCCGGAGTACTACCGGCTGCGGTTTGCCTTCATGATCGTCGTGCTCATCTTCGTCCTGTACGCCCGGGGCCCGGTGACCTCTCTCCTCGACCACTTCGAGAACTGGTACGTCGAGATCTTCGCCTGACGCACCGCTTCCGGCTCAGCGACGGAGGGCGAAACCGATGGCGCAACCGCCGAGCAGCGCGAGGGCGATCCCCGGGCCGAGGGACCACCCGAGCTGGTAGAGCAGTTCGTGGGTGGGGGTCGCCGCCCGGAAGACGATTGCGCCGGACTTGAGCACCGGCCAGGCGAGGGGACCGGCTACGAACCAGGCACCGCACGCGGCCGTCACGAAGCCGGTCCAGACCGAGCCGAAGCGGGCGTTCTTCGCCTTGACCTTACGAACGTGCAGCAGCATCAACAGGCCCATGACCAGGGCAAGCGCTCCCGGTACGAGCCAAAGGACCTCGTGTCGCAGGCTCAAGCTCCACGCGTGCGAGGCATCGGCGTTGAAGTGGATGCTCGGTCCGAGGAAGGGGACGACGGCGCCCCACGCTCCGACGAGCATCACGAGGACGGCGACGGCGACGAGCCCACCGGCTGACCTGGTCTGCGAGGGCGCAGCTGCTCGTCCGGTCGTCGTCCCGACGACGGGAGCAGAGGCGGCGCGACCCGGAAGAGCACTCGGGGCGTTCCAGGGGGAGGCCGCCGGCACGGCCCCAGTCGAGGGCAAGACCGCCGGCGGCGTGGGCATCGGGGGCGCGACCGCTCGCGGCGCGGCCATAGGTGCAGCGGCCGTGGGTGGCGCGACCGTGGGAGGCGCCGTCGTGGGAGGAGCCGTAGGGGGCGGCGCGGCCATCGGCGGCGCGGCCATGGGAGGCGCGGCCATGGACGGCACCGCGGTGGGAGCCGTGGTCGCGGGCGGCGTCGGGGTGGGCATGGCCACAGGCGGACGGGCCATCGGCGGAGCCGGCGATGCCGCTGGCGGTGTCGGAGTCACAGGCGGGGAAGTCGGTGGTGCCGCCACGGGCGGCGGGGTCACGGCGGGCAGCGTTACGGTCGGCGGGGTCACGGCGGGCAGCGTTACGGTCGGCGGGGTCACGGCGGGCAGCGTTACGGTCGGCGGGGTCACGGCCGGCGGCGTCATTGGCAGCCCACTCGGCGGCGACTCGCTCGCGGGCGCCGGTGGCGTTGGCGCCGGCGTCGCGGCCGATGGGACCATGGGCGACGGCGTCACTGGCGGGGGAGTCACCGGCGGGGGAGCCGGTGGTGCCGCCGGCGGCGGGGCAGGCGCGCGGGGGATCGGCTCGGTCCAACTCGGCATGGCAGGACGTGCCGCCGGCGGCCGGTTTGGAGGGGTTACCGGCGGCGTTACCGGCGGCGGGACTGCCGCCGGAGCAGGCGGTGCCGCAGGCGGCGGAGCAGGCGGAGCCTCGGCCGGCGAAGCAGGCGGTGCGGACGGCCACGCCGGCGGCGGAGTCGCCGGCGCTGTTACCGGCGCTGTCGGAATCGGCGTCGGGACAGCCGGCGCCGTCGCCGGCGCTGTCGGAATCGGCGCCGGGACAGCCGGCGCCGTCGCCGGCGCTGTCGGAATCGGCGCCGGGACAGCCGGCGCCGTCGCCGGCGCTGTCGGAATCGGCGCCGGGACAGCCGGCACGCCAGCCGGCGCTGTCGGAATCGGCGCCGGGACAGCCGGCACGCCAGCCGGCGCTGTCGGAATCGGTGCCGTACCCGGCGGAGCCTCCTCGGACGGAGTTGGGATCGTCGAGGGTGGTGCTACCTCGGTGGCCGTCGGCTCGTCGGGGGGGAACTCCTCTGTGCGGGTGGGGATCCAAGGTGGGTTGCCCGACGTACCGGCCATCGACTTGCCTCCTTCAGTGGCAGCGTACTGCTCCTTGTCTGCAAGGGTTTGCGGGCTGGCGGCCTCGGCGCCCAGGCTAGAGAGTCCCGGGGACGAGGAGGCCGATCGCCAGCTGGGCGCGCCGGAGCGTTTCCGAAGCGACGGCTGAGGCCTTCTTGGCACCCTTCTCGAGCATCTCAGAGATGGCGGGCAGATCCTGCTCCAGCTCGAGGTAACGGGCCTTCACAGGGGCGAGCACCTCGACGAGGGCGTCGGCGAGGTCGGCCTTCAGGGGGCCGTACTGGTTGTAGGCGGCGACGATGTCCTCGATGCTGCGTCCCGTGGAGGAGGCGAGCAGCTCGATGAGGTTGGCAAGGCCGGGTTGCTCCGAGGGCTTGTAGCGGACCTGCCCGGTCGTGTCCGTCACGGCCTTGCGCACCTTCTGGGTGATCTCGTCGGGGGAGTCGAGGACGTTGATCGTCCCCAGGGGCGATTCGACCGACTTCGACATCTTTCGCGTCGGGTGCTGGAGATCCATCACGCGGGCGGCCAGCTTCGGGATGACCGCCTCAGGGACGACGAAGGTCTGGCCGTAGCGGCTGTTGAAGCGGATGGCGAGGTCGCGGGTGAGCTCGAGGTGCTGGCGCTGGTCGTCACCGACGGGAACGCTGTCGGTGTCGTAGAGAAGGATGTCCGCCGCCATGAGGACGGGATAGGTCATGAGTCCGGCGCGCACAGAGTCCTGCCCGTGGCTCTTCTCCTTGAACTGGGTCATGCGGCGCAGCTCGCCGACCGTGACGGTGCACTCGAGCAACCAGCAGAGCTGGGTGTGCTCGGGAACGTGGCTCTGCACGAAGATCGTGCAGATGTCCGGATCGAGACCGGCAGCCAGCAAACCGATGGCCGTCTCGAGCGTCCGCCGCCTGAGGTCGGAGGGGTCGTGCTCACCCGTGAGCCCGTGCAGGTCGACGACGCAATAGAAGCTGTCCGCCTCGTACTGGTCGGCCACCCACTGCCGGAGCGCGCCGAGGTAGTTGCCGACGTGGAGCGCACCGGAGGGCTGGATGCCCGAGAAGACGCGTGTCATCGGTCAATGATACGGACGTCCGATCCCGCTCCCCGGCATCCACGGAACCGCGAGCGCTCGGCGATATCCTCACCTCCGTGGCCTACGAGGTGCGGACCGACGTCTACGAAGGGCCCTTTGACGTCCTCCTGCGGCTCATCACCGAGCAGCGCGTGGAGCTGTACGACGTGCGTCTCTCTGACATCGTGGACGCCTTTGTCGCCGAGATCGACCAGCTCGAGCGGGTGGATCTCGAGACGGCGACGGAGTTCCTCCTCATCGCGGCCATCCTCGTCGAGCTGAAGAGCCGGCGGCTCCTGCCCGACCGGGACGGCTCCATCAATGAGGACGACCTCGCCCTCCTGGAGGAGCGTGACTACCTGCTTGCCCGCCTCGTCGAGTGCACGACGTTCTCGGCCGCCGGCCGCCGCCTCGCCGAGCTCGAGCGAGCCGCCTCGAAGTCCTTCTCGCGCACGGCCGGGCCGGACGAGCGGTTCGAGGGCCTGGCTCCTGACCTCCTCGCCGGCATCACGCTCGACGACCTGCGCCGGGCGGCAGAGGGAGCCCTGGCCGAGCGACCAAAACCAGTCATCGACGTCGAGCACGTCCTCGTCGACGAGGTCACGGTCGCCGAAGTCGTGCAACGGCTGATCGGGGTCCTGCCCACTTCGGCTCCGGTCACCTTCCGTCAGCTCACCCGACACGCCACCACCCGTATCGAGGTCGTCGTCCACTTTCTCGGGGTCCTCGAGCTCTACAAGCAGGGCCTCGTGGAGCTCGACCAGGTGGCCACGTTCGGCGAGCTGCTGGTGACCTGGGTGGGCGAGGCGGAGAGCGACAGCGACGTCGCCGGCGAGCTCGTCACCTCCTCGTATTTCGGCGGTGATCTCTCCGACATGGAGTACCGGGGATGAGCGATCTCGAGCGACACTCGTACGAGCCTGCGGAGGAAGCGCCGCAGCCGGTCAGCGGGCCGGAGCGCACGGCCGCGGCCGCCGTTGAAGCCGTTCTCATGGTGGCTACGGACCCGGTCTCGCCAGGGTTGCTGGCCGAGCTCCTCGAGTTGTCGATCGATCGGGTCGAGGGTCTGTGCACCCAGCTGGCGGAGAGCTACGAGATGGAAGGCCGCGGGTTCAAGCTTGCCCGCGTTGCCGGTGGCTACCGCTTCCAGAGCCACGAGGCCTACGCGGGCCACGTGGAGCGTTTCGTGCTCGACGGCGCCCCGTCGAAGCTGTCGGCCGCCGCCCTCGAGACACTCGCCGTCGTCGCTTACAAACAGCCCGTCTCCCGGGCGCAGGTCTCCGCCATCCGGGGCGTCAATGCCGACGGTGTCCTGCGCCTGCTGGCGGCGCGCGGTTACGTGGCAGAGATCGGCCGTGACAGCGGTCCGGGGCAGGCGGTGCTGTTCGGGACGACGGAGGGGTTTCTCGAGCGGTTGGGACTCGATGCTCTCGGCGATCTCCCCCCCTTGGCCGAGTTTGTGCCGCCCGCGGCCACCGTCGAGATGCTCGAGCAAGTGCTTCGCCCCGAGTCCGGGACCTAGGCGGGCGGCGTGCCGGCTGCTCCTCTACCGGAGGGCGAGCGGCTGCAGAAGGTGCTGGCGAGGGCGGGTTTCGGGAGCCGTAGGGTCTGCGAGGAGCTCATCGCCGACGGCCGCGTCACGGTCAACGGCGAGGTGGTTGAGCTCGGGCGGCGGGTGGACGTCCACCACGACGAGGTCGCCGTCGACGGCACAGCTGTTGGGGTGCTGCCCGGGCTCGTCTACTACCTGCTCAACAAGCCGGCTGGCGTCGTGACGACGGCTTCCGACCCGGAGGGGCGGCCGACCGTGCTCGATTTCGTGCCCGCGCAGCCGCGGGTCTTCCCCGTCGGGCGGCTCGACGTCGCCACGGAGGGCTTGCTCGTCCTCACGAACGACGGCGTCCTCACCCAACTGCTGTCGCACCCGAGTCATGGCGTCGAGAAGGAGTACCTCGCCGAGGTCGAGGGGCATCCCTCTCCTGGGGCCGTGCGCGCCCTGCGCGAGGGCGTTATGCTCGAGGACGGGCTCACGAGCCCGGCCAAGGTGTCCGTCGTGGTGCCCGGCGCGCTTCGCATCGTTATCCACGAAGGAAGAAACCGCCAGGTCCGTCGCATGTGCGAAGCCGTCGGCCACCCGGTCGTGCGCCTTGTGCGCACGCGGATCGGCCCCATCGCGGACCGCCAGCTGCGACCCGGGAGCTGGCGGGAACTCGACACCGACGAGGTGCGCGAGCTGTCGAGGGTGGCCGCCGAGCCCTCGGCGCCTCGCAAGTCGGGACCGTCCAGGTCGAACCGATAGGCTCCGCGGCCATGCCGGCCGCCCCCTCGATCGCCGACGTCCCCTCCATCGCCGACGTGCCGGGACGAGCGGGCCTGGCACCGTGAGCCGGCACGCCCAGGTGGTGGGGCTGGGCCTCGTCGGGTCCTCGATCGCAGGAGGCCTGCGGGCGCGCGGCTGGCACGTGACCGGTTCCGATCTCGACGAGGCGCGCGCAGCACGGGCCGCGGCCCTCGGCGTCGTCGATGCCATCGGGCACGATCCCGGCGCCGAGATCGCCTTCGTGGCCACGCCGGCATCGGCTGTGGTGCCCGTCGTGCGCCAGCTGCTGGCCGGGAGCGAGCGGCCGGACCTCATCGTGACCGACGTCGCCGGTGTGAAGGGGCCGATCGTGGCTGAGCTCGCCCATCCCCGCTTCATCGCCGGCCACCCCATGGCCGGCTCCGAGCAAGAAGGCCCGGAGGGGGCCGATCCGGAGCTGTTCGTCGGGGCCACCTGGGTGCTCACGCCGACGGACCGGACCGATGCGGTCGCCTTCACCGCCCTCCAGTCGGTCATCTCCTCCCTCGGCGCCGACGTCGTGGCGCTGGCGCCCGACCGTCACGACGAGCTCGTGGCCGTCATCTCCCATGTGCCCCATCTCACCTCGGCCACCCTCATGAGCCTGGCGGGGGAGTCGCCCGTCGACCATGCGGCCCTGATGCGCTTGGCGGCCGGCGGCTTTCGGGACATGACGCGGATCGCCGCCGGTTCGCCGGCGATCTGGCCGGACATCTGCCGGGACAATGCCGGCGCCATCGTGCCCGTGCTTGACCGGCTCATCGACCAGTTGACCGAGGTCCGGCGGATCGTCGCCGAGGGGGACCGGGAGGCGCTCTCGGCCCTGCTGGAGCGGGCGCGCAGCGCCCGCCAGAACCTGCCCCCGCGGGGCGTGCGCCCGCTCGCCGTCGCCGAGCTGCGTGTCCTCGTGCCCGACCGGCCCGGTGTGCTCGCCGAGGTGACCACGCTGGCGGGCGAGCTCGGCGTGAACATCTACGACCTCGAGATCGCCCACTCGGCGGAGGGCCCCCGCGGCGTCCTCGTCCTCGTCGTCGACGCCGCTGTGGCGGAAGAAGTCGTGACGCCCCTTCGTGCCCGAGGCTTTCGCGTGTCATGGACGACGGCGTCATGAGCGAAGGGGTGATCATCGCCATCGACGGCCCGGGCGGCTCGGGCAAGTCCACCGTGGCCAAGGCGGTCGCCGAGCGGCTCGGCTATCGCCATCTCGACACGGGCGCCATGTACCGGGCCGTCACCCTGCTGGCCCTGCGGGCCGGTGTCCTCGGCGACGGCGAGGCGACGGCGGCGTTGGCCCGTGACATGACTCTCGAGATTGACGGCTCGGTGGTCCTGGACGGCGAGGACGTGACGGCCGCCATCAGGTCCCCGGAGGTCGATGCGGCCGTTTCCGAGATTGCGGCCAACCCCGCCGTGCGGGCGAACCTCGTCGAGCGGCAGCGAGCTTGGGTCTGCGGCGGCGATGCCGCCGCAGATGGAGGTGGCGCCGTCGTCGAGGGCCGCGACATCGGGAGCGTCGTGTTCCCCGGGGCGCGGCTCAAGATCTTTCTCACAGCCGACCCGGCCGAGCGTGCGCGGAGGCGCTTGGAGCAGTTCGAGCCCTGGGGGCGTGAGGCCGGCTCGTCGTCGGCCGGCGAGACGGCCGAAGCCCTCTCGCGGCGCGACGATCTCGACAGCTCGCGGACGGCGTCCCCGCTGAAGGTCGCAGACGGCGCCATCGTGGTGGACTCGACAGGGCGCTCCGTCGAAGACGTGCTCGAGGAGGTGCTGTCCCACCTGTGACTCCGACACCGCCGGCGGGCCACCCGACAAGGGGCGAGCTGCTCGCCTACAAGGTCGCCCGCGGAATTGCCGTGGGCATCTCTCGCATCTACCTGCCGGGGGGCGTCGTCGGTCGGGAGAACCTGCCGCCGGCTGGTGCCTATCTCGTCGCCCCGGTGCACCGGTCCTATGTCGACTGGCTCATCGTCGCCCGCATCACGGGACGTCGCCGGCTCCGTTACATCGCCAAGGCAGAGATCTGGAAGTCGAAGATCGTCGGCCGCCTCCTCGAGTCGCTCGGGGTGTTCCCCGTCAACCGCTCGGGGGCGGACCGGGAGGCCCTCGAGCGTTGCCGCCAGGTCCTCGCCGGCGGTGAGCCGCTCGTCATGTTCCCCGAAGGGACGCGACGCTCCGGACCAGTCGTGAGCGACCTCCGCGAGGGCGTCGCCTACCTCGCCATCCGCGCCGGCGTGCCGGTGGTGCCCGTCGGCATCGGCGGGACCGAGCAGGCGATGCCGCGAGGCTCTGCCCTGCCCCGGCCCCACCGCGTCGAAGTCGTGATCGGCGAGCCCATCTGGCCTCCCGCGGGGGATGGGGTGGACAGCAGCGAGACCGAAGCGGCCCACCCGCGAAAACCAGGGCGGGTCTCACGGCGGGCGATGAAAGAGTTCTCCGACGAGATCGCCGCCGGCATGCAGACGGTCTTCGACGAAGCGCAACGGCGGGCGCGGGTCAAGAGGGACTGACGGCCAAGAAACCCCAGGTAACTGTACCGTCTGGACGGTACAGTTAGCGGATGCCTCGGGTGACTGACACGAGGGACCGGATCGTCCGCGCCGCCGAGGACGTCGTCATCCGCGAAGGCGTCGCCCGTCTGACGCTCGAAGCGGCCGCCGCCGAGGCCGGCGTCAGCAAGGGCGGGGTGCTCTATCACTTCCCCACCAGGGCAGCGCTCGTGGCTGCCATGGTGGAGGGTTTCGTCGTCAGCTTCGACGCCGACCTCGAGCGGTACGGTGCCTACGGCGGACAGCCGGGTGACTTTCTCCGCGCCTACGTCGAGGCCACGCTGACACCGACGGTCGAGCCTGGCGACGTGAGGACACGTCGCCTCGGGAGCGCGCTGTTGGCGAGCGTCGCCTCGGATCCCGAGTTGCTGGCGCCGCTGCGGGAACGGTTTCTCGCCTGGCAGTCGTCTGTCGAGTGGGATGGCTTGGATCCCGCCATGGCGACCGTCATCCGCTACGCCACTGACGGCATGTGGCTGTGCGACCTCTTCGAGCTCGCGCCGATCCGGGACGATCACCGGCGGGCGGTGGGCGACGAGCTGCGCGCCCTCATCGAGCGTGCCCGCCGGACATGAAGGCGTCGACCTCGATGAACCCGGCGGAGTCTCAGGCCGTGCGTCGTGTGGTCCTTGCGCTCTCGGTCTCCGCCTTCACGGAGTGGTGCGGAGCGACGGCCGTGCTGCCTCTGCTGCCCGTCTACCTGCACGAGCACCGGCATTCGTCCGCGGCGCTCGTCGGCATCACCATGGCGGCGTTCTATGCCGCCGCGCTCCTCGTCCAGTACCCGCTCGGACGGCTCTCCGACCGCATCGGACGGCGCAAGGTACAGGTCGGTGGCCTCGTCACCTACGCCGTCGCCAGCGTTCTCTTCGCCCTCATCGGCGGTCCCTGGCTCGCCCTCTTGTTCCGGGCGCTGCAAGGTTGTGGAGCCGGCATCGTCGACGTCGCCAATGCCGCCACAATCGCCGAGATCGTGCCCGGCTCACACCGGGGGAGGGCCTTCGGTTCCTTCTATGGTGCTCGAAACATCGCGATGGCCGTCGGTCCCTTCATCGGTGGACTGGCCGGCCTCGGCGGCATGAAATGGCTCTTCTTCATCGCCGCGGGAGCGTCGATGGTCGCCATCGTGCCCATCATGGCGTTCCTGCCGGCACGGCGCCGTGCGCTGCCGCCAAGCGAGGTGGACGCCCCTCGCCTCGCCTTGTGGCGCAACCGAGGGTTTCTTGGTGTTGCCGTCGCCTTCCTCGCCGTCGGCGTCGTCATCGGCGTCTACGAGGTCTGCTGGAGCCTGTTGCTGGAGACGCGAAACGCCACGACCTGGGAGATCGGTCTGTCGTGGACGCTGTTCGCCCTGCCCTTCGCCGTCATGTCGTACCCGGCGGGCTGGCTCGTGGACCACTTCGACCGCCGCTACCTCGTCGCCGTGGCCCTGGCGGGGTCGGCCGCCTTCGCGGCCATCTACCCATTCCTGCACAGCGTGGCCTGGCTGATCGGGCTCGGCTCGGTCGAGGCGATCCTCGTCGCCCTCGGCGCGCCGGCGGAATCGGCCCAGCTCGCCCACTCGGTGCCGCCGACCGACTTCGGCCGCGCCCAGGGAGCTGGCGCCTCCGCCCAGACCGCTGCCACGGCCGTGGCCGCCAGCATGGCCGGCAAGCTGTTCGCCCTGCATCACTGGCTGCCCTTCGTCGCCGTCAGCGGGACGATGTTCATCCTGGTTGCCCTCCTCTGGCCGCTGTGGCGGGGCGTTCCTGGGCGGGTACCCGCGGCGATGGCACCGGTTGCCGTCGAAGTTCGCCGGCTGGGGTGAGCTCGTACGGGTGTGGCGGCGTTCGGGCCGCCGGGCCACCGGGCCGTTCTGAGTGCCGGCCGCGACCCTAAATGGGCTCGGGGATCCATCTGGGCACACAGTCGGGCCGGCGTTCGGGCCGCCGGGCCGTTCTGAGTGCCGGCCGCGACGCTAAACGGCCTCGGGGATCCATCTGGGCACACAGTCGGGCCGGCGTTCGCCCGCCGGGCCGTTCTGAGTGCCGGCCGCGACCAGAACCGCCTCGGGGTCCGGCGCCAGCCTCGACGCCAGCGCCCGCCCGCTCTCCCTGGCAAAAGGCTCAAGCAGTCGTGCGCAGTACCTCTGCGGCCGACACCGACCTGTCGCCCGCAGTGGGTCCCGCCTCGTCCGGAGGGGCACCGAGCGCCAGTGACAGTGCCGAGGCGGCCGCCCGCAGCAGGTCGCGCAGCTCGGGTGGGGGAGGGAAGTACTCGTCCTCGTCGGTGAAGTGGACCGTCTCGACGCCGTCGCTTGGGGCGAGGCGGTCCACGATCTCCTGTACGAGCCAGTCCGGCGCCGAGGCGCCGGCGGTCACACCGACGACACCCCAGAGGTCGTCGGGTACCTGCTCAGGCGAGTTGACGCGGAGAACTCGCCCGCATGAGCTCGAGGCGACCTTCGCCAGCGCGAGCGTGTTGGACGAGTTGGACGACCCGACGACGATGACGGCGTCGCAGAGGGGCGCGAGGGTCCGTACGGCCGCCTGCCGGTTCGTCGTGGCATAACACAGGTCGGACCGACCTGGCATCCACAGATCGGGGAAGCGCTCACGGGCGGCGTCGACGATGCCTGACCACTCCTCATGCGCCAGGGTGGTCTGGGCGAGTAGCGCCACCGGCGTGCCCGCCGGGATGCGGTCGGCGGCGGCGGCGACGTCACCCTCATCCTCCACCAGGATCGCCGCCTCGGGCGCCACCGCCATCGTGCCGATGGCTTCTTCGTGGCCCTCGTGCCCGACGTAGAGAACGGTGTAGCCCTTGCGAGTCCTCACCTTCATCTCGTGATGCACCTTCGTCACGAGCGGGCAGCAGGCGTTCACGACGATGCGGCCCTCTTCGCCGGCGGCGGCCTCCACCTGTGGCGCCGACCCATGGGCGGACAGCATGACGGCGGCGCCCGGCGGCACGGACGCCACATCGTCGACGAACACGACGCCTCGTCGTTGGAACTCCTCCACGACGATGCGGTTGTGGACGATCTCGTGGTAGCAGTACACGGGCGGCTCGAAGACGCGCACCATCCAGTCGAGCGCCTTGATCGCCATCTCGACACCCGCGCAGAAACCCCGCGGCTCTGCCAACAGGACCTTCTCCACCCGCATCCCCATCACGCTAGGGGCATCGGGGCAGCCGGTGGGCCCCCGGCGGGAAAGAACGACGGAGCGTCAAGCTCAGAGTGCTCGTTGCCCGGCGACGTCGTAGAGCGTGATCGAGGCGGCTCTCGGAGTCACGTCCGTGCCAGAAGACGGCGGTCCGGCTCGGAGGGCCGACAGGTGAGCGTCGAGCGCCTCTTGACTCTCCCACCGCTCGTAGAGCAGCACGCGGCCAGGGTCGAGTGGATCGGCGCTGAAGGTGTACTCGAGGCAGCCCGACTCGTTTCTCGACCTGCGCATGACGTCGTGCCGATCGGCGAGGAAGCGATCTCGCTCGTCGGGGTCCACTTCGAATTCTCCTCCGACGATGATCACGCTCGCCTCCTCAGGCTTGCTGGCTCGAGACCATCACGCGAGGTCCGGGGGGATCCTGCCATGCCGACGAGGCCACGTCTTGCCCGGGGGCGGGCCACGTTCAGCCCGGCGGAACCCCGCGGTCAGTGGTGGTGGCCCTGGCGGCCCAGGGTCTCCACGGGGGTCGCACCGGGGCGGGTCCCCTGCGGCACGGGCCGGCTGGTCGGGCCCCAGGTGGCGATGCCGTCGGTGTTCGAGCGCCAGAACCAGCCCGCCGGGCGGCCCTCGGGCCAGCCCTCGGGGTTGTCCTCCCAGGTCTCGCCCCGGCCGTAGGGCGTCATGTCGAGCAAGCCGAAGGACCCGTTGACCGCTATGAGCGAAGGGGGGACCCGGTCCGGCTCGAACCAGCGCCCAGCCGCCGGGCGGGGGGCTGTCACTAGCGCACTAACCTGGACCTATGCCACTGCCTCGGGTGGTGGCCGTGGCCGATCCTTCCCCGGCATCGCGCGCCGGGCTGCTGCCGGGTGACGAAATCCGCTCGATGAACGGCCAGGTGCCACGTGACGTCATCGAGTACCAGCTCATCGCGGACGAACCAACCCTCGACCTCGAGGTCTCCCGAGGCGGCCTCGATCTCTCGCTCTCGGTCGAGAAGTCCGCCGGTGAGCCGCTCGGGGCCGAGGTTGCCTCGGCGCTCTTCGACCAGGTGCGCACGTGCGACAACCACTGTGAGTTCTGTTTCATCTACCAGCTGCCGAAAGGCATGCGGAAGAGTCTGTATTTGAAGGACGACGACTACAGGCTGTCGTTCCTCTACGGGAACTTCACCACCTTGACCCGCTTCACCGAGGCCGACCTCGAGCGTGTCATCGACCAGCATCTTTCGCCGCTCTACGTCTCCATCCACGCCACCGATCCCGAGGTGCGGGCGCGCATGTTGCGCAACCGCCGCGGCGCCCTCTCGCTGCGCTGGCTGCGCCTGCTCCTCGACCACGGCATCGAGGTGCACGGCCAGGTCGTCGTCTGCCCGGGCGTCAACGATGGCGCCGTCCTGCACGACAGCTTGGCGGGTGTGCTCGACGGCTACTCGGACCTCGCGACCGTCGCCCTCGTGCCGCTCGGGATCAGCCGGTACACGACCGAGGCGGCCATGCGGGTGCACAGCCGTGAGGAGGCGATCGCCGTCGTCGAGGCGGTGGACGAGTGGCAGCCCGTCTTCCAGCGCGCCCTCGGGCGGCGCCTCGTGTACGCGGCCGACGAGTACTACCTCTTGGCGGGGCGGCCGTTTCCGCCGGCGGAGGAGTACGACGGCTTCGCCCAGCACGAGAACGGCATCGGCATGGCCCGCGCCTTCGAGGTCGACCTCATGGGAGCCGACGGGGCCGAAGGCCCCGTCGGCAGCGCCGGGCATACGACGGGTTTCTTCCAGTGGGTGGAAGGAGCCCCGGCCGACGGCTACCGGGCGCCACGCACCGCCCCCGCGCCCGATCCCGGGCTCCTCGCCCTCGGCACCCGCCCCGACCGGCGGCCGCCCGTGGTCCTCACGGGTGAGTACGGCGCCCAGGTGCTCGAGCCGTTGCTTGCCCGCATCGGCCGGGAGGACGTCGAGTTGGCGGCGGTCCCCAACCTCTTCTTCGGTGGCAACATTGCCGTCACCGGCCTCATGACCGGCAGTGACGTCGCCAGGGTGCTGGCCCGGCTGCCGGAGGACCGGCGCTATCTCCTGCCGGACGTGTGCCTGTCGAACGGCCTGTTTCTTGACGGGCTCAAGGTCGCCGAGCTGCCACGGCCCGTGGAGATCGTCGCCACCGACGGCCGTTCGCTCGCGCGGGCCCTGGGTGCCTGATGAAGTCCCAGCTGCCCGTGGTCGTCGTGGCCGGCCGGCCGAACGTCGGCAAGTCGACGCTCGTGAACCGCATCGCCGGGCGGCAGGTCGCCATCGTGGAACGTCACCCGGGTGTGACGCGCGATCGCCTCGAGCTCCCGGTCGACTGGGCTGGGAGGGAGTTTCGCCTCGTGGACACCGGGGGGCTCGTCGAGGGGGGCGACACTCTCGACGCCAAGGTGAGCGAGCAGGCGGTGCGGGCGATGAAGTCGGCCGATGTCGTGCTCTTCGTGCTCGACGTCACCACGGGGGTGACGGGGGAGGACGCTGCCGTCGCCTCCGTGCTGCGGCGCCTCGCTGACCGCGTCCTCGTGGTGGCGAACAAAGTCGACTCCGAGCGGCGCGAGGCGGAGGCATGGGAGCTCTCCTCCCTCGGACTGGGGACGCCCCATCTCATCAGCGCCCTGCACGGGCGCGGGGTGGGGGACCTCCTCGACGCCGTGGTGTCCAGGCTCCCCGAGCTCCCAGCTGGCGACGCTGACGACGAAGGCGATGCGGGCCCGCCCGCGCCACCGCCCGTACGTACCGTGAGCAGGTGGGGAAACTCTAAAGCTCTCGTTGAGGGTGAGACTTCTGACCTCGAAGCCTCGCCGGGCATCGCCTCCGTCGCCATCATGGGTCGCCCGAACGTCGGCAAGTCGACGCTGTTCAACCGCCTCGTGGGAGAGGACCGCTCCGTCGTCCACGACCTGCCGGGAACGACACGGGACGCCATCGACACCGTCATCGAGACGGAGATGGGATCCTTGCGCCTCGTCGACACGGCCGGCATGCGCCGGCGGGCACGTGAAGGCGACCCGCAGGAGTACTTCTCCCTCGTGCGGTCGCTGCGGGCGCTCGATCGCTCCGACGTCGCCCTCCTCGTCCTCGATGCCACCGAAGGCGTCACTCACCAGGATCAGCGCCTCGCCGAGCGGATCGACGCCTCCGGCAGCCCCGCCGTCCTGCTCCTCAACAAGTGGGACCTGCTCGACACCGACCAACGGCTGGCCGTCGGCGAGGAGATCGGGGAGGAACTCGCCTTTCTCGGCTACGCGCCCGTGCTCCGCATCTCGGCCAAGACCGGGCTCGGTGTGCACCGCCTGCTACCGGTCATCGAGCAGGCGATCGCCGCCTATCACCGTCGCATCCCTACGTCCCGGCTGAACGAGGCGCTCAAGGCTGCCCAGAGCGCCCACCCCGCTCCCGGTGCTCGTATCCTCTACGCCGTGCAGGGCGCCATCGATCCGCCCACGATCACGCTGTTCGCCACGAGGCGCCTACCGCCGCCGTACCTGCGCTACCTGGAGCGGTCCTTGCGTGAGCGTTTCGAGCTCGGGCCGACGCCGATCGACATGCGAGTCCGGGTGAGGCAGCAACGGTGAGCGAGGCCGAGAGCGAGGCCTTCGAGACCGAGGCCGGACGGATGCAGGCGGCCACCGCCCGTGCCGAGTCCGGCAACCTCGAGACAGGGGCGGCGAAACTCAAGGCGCAGCACAAGCTCTTCGTGCGAGACCGCCTCGCCCTCCTGCTCGACCCCGGTTCGTTCGTGGAGGACGCCTTGCTGGCGAACGCTCTGGCGGACGACCTTCCGGCCGACGGTGTCGTCACCGGCCGGGGCCTCGTCGACGGCCGCCCGGTCTGCGTGATGGCGAACGACCCGACGGTGAAAGCCGGCTCGTGGGGGGCGCGCACCGTCGAGAAGATCGTCCGGCTGACCGAGTACGCCCTCGAGCACGAGCTTCCCGTCTTCTACCTTGTCGACTCCGCCGGCGCCCGCATCACCGATCAGGTCGAGCTGTTCCCCGGACGTCGCGGCGCCGGCCGCATCTTCTACAACGAGGTCCGCCTCTCCGGACGGGTGCCGCAGATCTGTTGCCTCTTCGGGCCTTCGGCAGCCGGGGGCGCCTACATCCCGGCGTTCTGCGACGTGGTCTTCATGGTCGAGGGCAATGCCTCCATGTACCTCGGCTCGCCCCGCATGGCAGAGATGGTCGTCGGCGAGGTGACGGGTCTCGAGGAGATGGGCGGCGCCCGCATGCATGCCACCGTCTCGGGCTGCGGCGACAACCTCGCCGCCGACGACGCCGGCGCCATCGAGGCTGCCAAGGCGTACCTCTCCTACCTGCCCGGCTCGTGGCGGGAGGCTCCCCCCTACGAGGAAGCCCGCCCACCCTCGGCACAGTTGAGCGCCGCCACCATCCCCGACTCCGACCGGGTCGGGTACTCGATCCATTCGGTCATCGAGGCGCTCGTCGACGCGGACTCGTTCTTCGAGTTGAAGCCGTTGTACGCCCCCGAGCTCGTCGTCGGGTGGGGTCGCCTCGACGGCCGTTCGATCGGCATCGTGGCCAACAACCCGGCCTCGCGTGGCGGTGTCCTGTTCACCGACTCGGCGGACAAGGCGGCGCGTTTCATCTGGTGCGCCGATGCCTTCAACGTGCCGCTGCTGTTTCTCGCCGACGTACCGGGCTTCATGATCGGCACGACCGTCGAACGCGAGGGGATCATCCGCCATGGCGCCAAGATGATCACGGCCGTGTCCGAGGCCACGGTTCCCAAGATCTCCGTCATCCTTCGCAAGGCGTACGGGGCGGGGCTCTACGCCATGGCCGGGCCGGCCTTCGCCCCCGACGCCTGTTTGGCGCTGCCGTCGGCGAAGATCGCCGTCATGGGCCCCGAGCCGGCCGTGAACGCCGTCTTCGCCAACCGCATCGCCGCCATCGAGGACGGCGCCGAACGCGACGCCTATGTGGCCGACCGCCGCCGTGAGTACGAGGCCGACGTCGACCTGCTCCGGCTGGCGTCCGATCTCGTCGTCGACGCCGTCGTGCAGCCGGAAGACTTGCGCGACGAGCTCGTGAAGCGCTTCTCCCTGGCCGAGTCGAAGACGCGGTGGTTCACGGACCGCCGCCACGGCGTGCCGCCGGTATGAGCTCGACGCCTGGGCCGGGCGGAGCGCCCGGCGCGCCCCGTGAGCCGGGGGACGACGGGATGAGGCGGCCGGGCGCGGCCCGGACTCCGGACGGAGCGATGAGACGGCCGGGCGGGGGCACGAGCAAGCCACCCGCCGCCGGTCCCTCCCGCCCGCGCCGGGACGCCCCCGAGATGAACCCCGCCCCCCCTCAGACGCGCCCGCGCCATGTTCCCACCGGGACGAAGGCGGCGAGAGCGGCGGGCGCCGGGGGAGGCACCAAGGCGAGAACGCCACCTCCGGGCCGCCAGCCCACCGTCGCCAGGGGGTGGCGAAAGAACCGCGAGCCCGAAGAGGCGGAGGCCCCAGAGGATGAGGGCACCGAAGCAAAGCGCCAGGCGAAGGCCCCGTGGCACTTCAAGTTCATCGTCGTGGGGTCCGTGGTCTACCTCGGTTGGCGGCTCTACCAGGGAATCTCCTGGCTCGCCCACCACGTGTGAGGGACCGCCGAGCTCGCCTCAGGCTCGGGCGCAGGCGCAGCCGGGACCACACCCGCCGCCGAGGCTCTCGGCAGGGCCGGCCGATGGGCCGACAGCCTTGCCCGCGGTGGCAAAGACCGAGAGGATCCGTCGCGTCGCGAGGTGGCCGCTCGGGCAGGCAGGAGGCGGGGCGTCCGACAGCTCGGCCGGGCGGCGCGCCTCGAAGCGCGCCTCGCACTCCGAGCAGCGAAACTCGTAGATCGGCATGACCCAACAGGCTACCGAGCCTGGCGGCAGGGCGGCCATCTTGGGGTGTCACAGCTGGCGGGGGGCGGAGGGGACGAGCGGCCCGGGCACCGCTGTCGGCAGCTCGGCGCCGCCGAGAAAGGCCGCAAAACCGTCGCTCGCCATGACGTGGCCCGTCTCGTCCACGGCGAGGGCCTCGGCGCCCGTCCCACCAACGATGTTGAAGGCGAACTCCGAGCCGTTCAGCAGCACTGCCTTGGCGAGGACCTCGGCCGCCCACCCCTCCGCCGCCACGACCGTCACGTGGTTGAGATCGCTGTCGGAAGGGAGTCCGGAGCGAGGATCGATGAGGTGGTGGTGCCACTCGGCGCCAGCCCGCCACCGCCGCTTCAGCGTCGTGGACGTCGCCACGGCGCCCTCGCGGATGCCGACGAGAGCCAGCGGGGTCGGTGACCACGAGTGCTCGATGCCGATCGTCCAGCCGCTGCCCGCCGGGCTGTCGCCGGCGAGGCGAAGATCGCCCCCGAGGTTGACGCACGCACCGGAGGCACCGAGCTCGAGCAGCTCGGCCACGACGAGATCGGCCGCAAGGCCTTTGCCGATCCCGCCGGCATCGAAACCCACCCCCTCTCGCACGCACGCCGTCCGTGCCCGGATCACGAGAGGAGGACCGTCCATCGTGGCCGAGGCCGCCGCGGCGGCCGTGGCCATGGGGCCGATGCTGCCCTCCTCGTCGGCGCCGAGCTCGTTGAAGGAGCGGTCGTAGCCGGCGGCCACGACCGCCGCGAGCACCATGGCGTCGAAGGCCCCACCGGAGAGCCGCCAACCCTCGAGGGCTCGCTCGAGGAGCAGGAGCGTCTCCGCCGAGAGCTCGATGAAGCTGCCGGCGCAGCCGTTGAGCCGGCTCACCTCGCTCTCGGGCAGGAAACGGCTCCAGAGGCCCTCGAGGTGGTCGATCCGCCGACGGGCGTGCTCGGTGAGCCCGGCCGGACCGCCGACGACGATGACGTGGGCTCCGGTGCCCATGGCCTGCCAGCGGAGCTCAGCTGCCACTGCTGGTCGTCGACGCTCTGGAGGAGGGGGAGGAGCTGCTGGCCGCCTGCGTCGTGGTCGTCGTCGTGGACGAGCCGCCGGTCGTCGCCGTCGTGCCCGCACTGGGGTGAGCGGTCCTCGTCGTCCTCCTGCTGGTGGCGGCCGACCCGGATGCCCCGGTGGTCTTGGAGCTCGAGGTCGATGACACCTTGTCGGTCGCCTCCCGGTTCGAGGCGGTGTTGGCGGCGGCAGCCGTGGCGGCAATGGCCCCGACAATGGCGACGGTGGCCGTTGTGCTCGCCAGGGCAACGACGCGACGAGCACGCCAAGCGGGGTGGCGACGCCTCGCCGG
>Ga0187781_10000723_pt1 | contig 24019 bp, 21 predicted proteins | sample 0715_SJ02_MP02_2_FD_132447 | JGI IMG/M metagenome (GOLD analysis project Ga0187781, IMG submission 132447) | Tropical peat soil microbial communities from peatlands in Department of Meta, Colombia - 0715_SJ02_MP02_20_MG | ecosystem: Environmental > Terrestrial > Soil > Wetlands > Peat | place... | reverse complement strand
TTTGACTCGCTTGCCACTGGCCGAATCGACCTGTAAGGACGTTTCCGTCGCAGATCGAACGGTGCCCGCTTTCAGGTCGCCATCGTCCTCAAACAAGACATGCATGGTTCAGACAATAGCGCACCGGCAGCTGGCAGCAGGCGCGAGCAGATACCTGCCTTCGTTTGGCCGGCTCACCGATGAGCACAGCGATTTCATTACGATGAGCCATTGCCCAATGCGGGAGTGGGCAAAGAAACTCCGCAAAACCGCAGCACTTCGGGCAAATACTGCAAAAAATCGCTCAGAGCATGATCCGATCCCGCGATCACGTGCGTGCGACAGGGTGCGTACTTAGCGACCATCTGGCGATAATCAATCACTTCGTCGCCGGTCGCGGCCAACAGCAGGTAGCGGCCCGGATCGGTCAGCCGCGGCGTTTCGAGCGCGCGCAGCTCATCCAGATATTCCGGGCGCACTTCGATGCGACGGCCGCCGGCATCGCTGTGCCAGCCCAGGTGCGCAAGCAAGTCTTCGTACGGACGCACCGCCGGATTGAGCAGCACCGCGCGACATTGCACACGCTCGGCAAGCCACGTTGCGTAGTACCCACCCAAGGAACTGCCAATCAGGCTGAGTTCACGCGGATCCTCGAGCTGCGCCGACGCCAAGGCGACCTCGGCGGCGGCGCGAGGCGAAACCGGTAGCGGTGGACAACAAAAATCCGCCTCCCGTCCGGCCCGGGCCAGGGCCGAGCGTACTTGCTTGGCCTTGACCGATGCCGGCGACGAGAGAAAACCGTGCAGGTACAAAATCACCCGGATGTCCCAGTGTGCGAGACGGGTGCGCCAAGCGCCGCAAGTATCTTCTCGTGTACTCCGCCAAAGCTACCGTTGCTCATCGCAACCACATGATCGCCGTCGCGGGCGCACGCAACCAGTGCTGGGACCAATTCGTCGAGTCGCTCGAAGGTTTGCGCGCGCCCCCCCAGCGCCTGTAATGCACCACGCGGATCCCAGCCCAGCGCGTGCGCACCGCTGCGCGGCCCGAAGCAAAAGACCAGATCCGCATCGCGCAAGCTGCCGGCAATCTGCGCTTGCATCGTCCCCAGCCGCATGGTGTTGGAGCGCGGTTCGAACAAAGCCAAAATGCGAGCTGTACCGACCCGACGACGCAGCCCTGCAAGGGTCGCCGCCATTGCCGTTGGATGGTGCGCAAAGTCATCGTAGAGCGTCACGCCTCGCACTACACCACGAATCTCTAGGCGGCGGCGAACTCCCGAAAACTCCCGCAGGGCCTGCAGCGCCTTTTGCCCATCGACCCCCAAATGGGCTGCCGCTGCGACGGCCGCCAGCGCGTTGCTGCGATTGTGATCGCCCGCGGGCTGTTGCACCAGCTCGCCCAGGCAGCTGCCGGCGCGCCAAACGGAAAACGCATCGCTGCCGTCGGCCGATCCGCGCCAGTGCCAATCGTCTTGCACGTCAAAGCGCTGCACTTCGCACCACACGCCGCGATCGAGCACACGCTGCAGCGCTACGTCACGACCATTGACGATCACGCGCGCGTTGCGCGCAACACAGCGAAGCAGGTGATGAAATTGGGTCTCGATGGCCGCAAGATCCGCGAAGATATCGGCATGGTCAAATTCCAGATTGTTCAAGACCAGCGTCGAGGGGAAGTAGTGAACAAATTTGCTGCGTTTGTCAAATAGCGCCGAGTCGTATTCGTCTGCCTCTATGACAAAAGGTCGGCCGCCCCCCAGACGCGCCGTCCTTCCGAAGTCCGTCGGCACACCGCCGATCAGGAAGCCCGGATCCAAACCCGCACGATCCAAAATCCATGCAACCATTGCCGCGGTCGTCGTCTTTCCGTGTGTGCCGGCGATCCCCACGACATGGCGGCCGTGCAAAATCTGCTCGCCGGCCCAGGCCGGCCCGGAAGTAAATCGAGCGCCGCTCTCCAGCAGCGCCTCAAAAAGCGGATTGCCGCGCGATACGACGTTGCCAACGACAAACAAATCGGGGTGCAACGCGAGCTGGCCGGCATCGTACCCCTCGATGACCTGCACGCCAGCCTCGCGTAGTTGATCGCTCATCGGAGGATAAATTGCTGCGTCACAACCGCTGACCCGATGTCCCGCGGCCAAAGCCAGTTGCGCCACGCCGCCCATGAACGTGCCGCCGATTCCCATGATATGCAGATGCACGAGGTTTCCCGCCGAACTTTCGAAGGCGGGGATTCTAAGCGGCGTGGCCGCTTTTTGAGTGCTGTTTTTTCGCTGTCCCGCAAAGCGCTAGCAAACGCGGCTGTCGACTCGGTAGACTGCGGTCGCAAGAACCTGCGCTCCAGACAAAAGGAAGGCCAAGCCGTGGAGACGACCGGGGACCGCAAAAAACTGCAGCTCCAGATCGCGGCCATCGCCGCGCGCATGATTGTCGAGGAAGGTCGCGACAGCGCACAGGCCAAACGCAAGGCAGCGGCTGCGCTGGCAGGCCATCGCGCGCGCGCGCCCTCCGTTTTGCCCGACAAGGAGCAGATGGATGCGGCGCTGCGCGAGTATTTGCGCACGGTCGTGGGGGCGCCGCACCAAGCACTGCTGCGCCGCTTGCGCACCGCCGCGGCACAGTGGATGCAGCGGCTCGAAGGTTTTCGACCCCACTTGGTTGGCGCCGTACTCGATGGCAGCGCAACGCAGCACTCACCGCTGAAACTGAACTTGTATGCCGAAAGCGTCAAGGACGTCGAGATGGCCCTGCTGCAGCAGCGCGTGGCGTTTCGCGTGGCCGAGCCGCCCCGGGGCGACTCTCATGCATTGGAAGTGATCGGCTTTCTTGCCCCCGCGGGCGGCAACCCCCGCAATGGCAATGAGGAATCCATTGCCGTTTTGCTAACCGTCTATGAGGCCCAAGCCTTGCGCGTTGCCCCCGATGCCCGCTCGCGCAGCTCCGATCCGCTGCTGCATCCGATCGAGCGCTGCGGCCGCGCGAGCTTGCCGATGTTGCGCCAACTGCTTCAAGAATCCGACGCGACCGCCTCCGAGCCGCCATCGCGTGACTAAATCCGTCGTCATCGCACTTGCGTCCCTAATCCTTGTACTCGCCCTGGTCGGAGGGTTTGTTGCAAAGAAGGTTGCAACGCGTACCTCCGAGGCGACGGCCATCGAGCGGCTGTACACCGCCTCATTAGACGATGCCGACGGCCACTTGCAACGGCTGTCCCAATGGCGTGGTCAATATCTCGTCGTGAATTTCTGGGCGACCTGGTGCGCTCCTTGCGTAAAGGAGATGCCCGAACTCGACCGCCTGCAGCGCCAGTTCGAAGAACGCAACGTGCAAATCGTAGGCCTCGGCATCGAAAACGCGCAGCAGGTTCGCCAGTTTCGCGAGCGCCTTGGCATCCACCTGACCTTGCTTGCAGGAGGGTATAACGCTCTTTCGCTTGCGCGCGAACTAGGCGACGATCAAGGAGTTCTGCCATATACTGTGATGTTGTCGACAAAAGGCGAAGTTCTGCATCGGAACACGGGCGCACTGCAGCCCGGACAGATGCAGGCGTGGCTCGCGGCCTTGCCCTGAGGGCTACTGGACAAATCACGCGATTCTGCCGACAATGGCGGCTTTCTTCCTCTTACTTGCGTCTTCATCCGGGAACGCGTTGAAAGAAGCAAGACCCTGGCGTGGCAAAGTCTATTCTCCTGGTTAATGGTCCTAACCTAAATCGGCTTGGCACGCGCGAGCCGACGATCTACGGGTTGCAGACCCTGGCGGATATTGAGCGCGAACTTCAGCAAGCTGCTCGCCGCCAAAAAGTCACCTTCTGCGCGTTTCAGAGTAACCACGAAGGCGCCCTGATCGACCGCATCCACGCTGCTGCCGGCGAAGGCGTCGATTTCATCATCATTAACGCCGGGGCCCTGACCCACACGAGTATCGCGGTGCGCGATGCCCTGGTCGCGGTGCAAATACCGTTTGTCGAAGTACACATATCCAACATCTACCGGCGCGAGGACTTTCGGCACGTTTCACTGCTTGCGGACTGCGCCGTTGGCTCCATTGTGGGACTGGGCCCTGTTGGCTACCGGCTGGCGCTGGAGTTTGCGGCCACATACGAGCCCTCGAAATGACACTGCCCGGTGGTACCAATCGGTACACGCATCAACTGCGCCGCGCGCAGCCGGGCAGCTGACCGAGTGAGGAAACAATGGATCTGCGAAAGCTCAAAACCCTGATCGATCTGGTTGCCGAGTCGGGTATCGCCGAGATTGAGGTGACGGAAGGCGAGGACAAGGTGCGCATCGTTAAGCACCTGAATGTTCCTGCCGCAGTGGCAATGCCAGCAGTCACGATGGCATCGCCCGCTGCGCTGGCGCCCGCGGCCGCATCGGCCGTTGGCAGCGCACCAGCCAGCGCGCCCGCGGCAACCGCAGAACCGGCCGCGGGACAGATCGTGAAATCACCGATGGTGGGGACTTTTTACCGCTCGCCCAGCCCGGATTCCAAGCCATTTGTTGAGATCGGCCAAACGGTTAAGGCGGGCGAGACGCTGTGCATCATCGAAGCGATGAAGCTGCTCAACGAGATCGAGGCGGAGATCGGCGGCACGGTTCGGGAGATACTCGTTGAAAATGGTCAGGCCGTTGAATACGGTCAGGCGCTGTTTGTGATCGGGTAATTGGCCCACCGCATACGCGCTCATTTCGCGGCCCCGGCCGCAGGACTACTGCCTTAGCTGCCCACCGCCCATGTTTGGAAAGATCCTCATCGCCAATCGAGGCGAAATTGCACTGCGAATTCAGCGCGCTTGCCGCGAATTTGGCATCCGCACCGTTGTTGTTCACTCGCAAGTCGATGCCGATGCCAAGTACGTCAAGCTTGCCGACGAGTCGGTGTGTATCGGTCCGGCCGCTTCCAAAGACAGCTACTTGAATATTCCGGCGATCATCAGCGCTGCGGAGGTGACCGACGCCGAGGCGATACACCCGGGATACGGATTTTTGTCGGAAAACGCGGACTTTGCCGAGCGCGTCGAGCGCAGCGGGTTTGTGTTCATCGGGCCGCGGCCGGAGTCCATTCGTATGATGGGCGATAAGGTGTCGGCCAAGCGTGCGATGGTGGAAGCCGGGGTACCCACGGTGCCCGGTTCGGACGGCGCACTGGCCGAAGACCCGCGCGAGGTCGTCCGGGCGGCACGCGCGATCGGATACCCCGTGATTGTCAAGGCGGCCGGCGGTGGAGGTGGCCGTGGCATGCGCGTCGTCCACACCGAAGCAGCACTGCTGAGCGCGGTGACGATGACGCGCCAGGAGGCACAGGCGGCGTTTGGCAATCCGACCGTGTACATGGAAAAGTTCCTCGAAAATCCGCGCCACATCGAGATCCAGGTGCTCGCGGACCAGCACCGAAATGCTGTCTGGCTGGGCGAACGCGACTGCTCCATGCAGCGGCGCCACCAAAAGATCCTAGAAGAGGCCCCAGCTCCGGGAATACCTCGCCGAGGCGTCGAACGCATCGGTGACCGCTGCGCCGAGGCCTGCCGCAAGATCGACTATCGAGGCGCCGGGACGTTCGAGTTCTTGTACGAGAACGGGGAATTTTTCTTCATTGAGATGAACACCCGTGTGCAGGTCGAGCACCCGGTAACCGAAATGGTGACCGGCATTGACATTGTTCAATACCAGATTCGAATTGCGGCCGGCGAGCGACTGACGCTGCGCCAGCGCGACATTGTCACCCGCGGGCATGCGATCGAATGCCGCATCAACGCCGAACATCCCTACAACTTCACGCCCAGCCCAGGCCGCATAACCGCTTGGCATCCGCCGGGAGGCCCTGGCGTGCGCGTCGATTCGCATGTCTACACCGGGTATTTGGTGCCGCCGAATTATGATTCCATGATCGGCAAGTTGATCTGCTATGGCGAAAACAGAGATCAAGCGATCGCCCGCATGCGCATCGCCCTTTCCGAGGCGGTGGTAGAGGGGATCAGCACCAACATTCCGCTACAACGCGAGCTGATGATGGATGAGAAGTTCGTGCAGGGCGGCACCAGCATCCACTACCTGGAGAAACGACTCGCCGAAAAAAAGGCCAACCAGGGGTGATTACGCCCGGCTAACGGGTTGGCTCTTTTGCAGTTTGCTACCCACACACCGGGCAACAGGCCATGGCTTTACTCGAGATCCAACTGCTCATGCCCCGTGATGCGCTCGACGCCTGGAGCGATGCTTTGATCGCAGCCGGTGCCTTGTCCGTCGCAATCGAGGACGAGGACCGCGATACCGACGGTGAAGTGGCGATATACGGGGAGCCGGGAGCGCCAGCGGCCGATGCGGGCTGGCGCAACAACCGCATGTCGATCCTGATCGACGATTCCGTCGGCGCTCGCACCGTGCTGCAAAGGGCTTCGCGCTCGTTGGGTCAACCTGCGCCGGCGATTTTGCGCCGCAAGCGCCTGGAGGATCGAGACTGGGTGCAGCAAACGCAGTCACAGTTCGCGCCGATCCGCGTCGGCCGGATCTGGGTTGTGCCGAGCTGGCACGAACCGCCCGACCCTGCGGCCTGCAACGTTCGCATTGATCCGGGCGTGGCCTTCGGCACCGGGTCGCATCCGACCACGCGTCTGTGTCTAGCATGGCTCGATCAGCACATTGCCGCTGACGCTAGCTTGCTCGACTACGGCTGCGGCTCCGGAATTTTGTCCATCTGCGCGGCGCGACTTGGCGCCCGCGAGGTCGTGGGCGTAGACATCGATCCGCAAGCGCTGCGCGCCGCCCAGTTCAACGCCGAGCGCAATGGCGTGCGCGCCCAGTACACTTCTGCGTCTGGCCTACCCGCCAACGGTTCGCGTCGCTTTGACGTAGTCATCGCAAACATACTTGCCAACCCGATCGTGCTGCTTGCCCCGACTTTGGTTCGTTACCTTCGACCGCGCGGCTCGATCGTGCTCTCGGGTATTTTGGAGCGCCAAGCCGATGCGGTGATGCAGGCCTACGCGTGCGCGGATCCTAACTTGCAACTGAGCACGTTTGGCCGACAGCAGGGATGGGTGGCGATCGTCGGCAATAGGCGCTAGGGTATGGCACTGGCAACCCGTTGCCCGTATTGCAGCGCGATTTTTCGCGTTGGCGCCGAACAATTGACGTTGCGTGGCGGGATCGTGCGCTGCGGATCGTGTCGACACGTCTTTAACGCAATCGGCCACCTCGATTACGTGGAGCCCACGGCGTCAAACGCCGAAGAGCCTGCGCCGCGCGCGCCCGGCCCAGCGGCAGTCGACGTCACCGGTGAGCATCGTCGAAACCTCGCGCAACCGCCAGCGACAGCATCCGCGCGGCCTGCCGCGCGCAGACCGGCCCAGCCCGCGCAAGCCACCCCAGCGGGCCAAGCCAAGGCGGCCGCGCCATCGCTACGACCTGGCGCGGCGGCGCCCTCAGCAGTCGAATCGGCTGGTACCGCGTCGCCCGCTATCCACGGTCTGAACGCACTTTCCGCGCTTCCCACTGCCGATGCCACGCCGCATCGCAGCGCGCCGGTTGAACCGGCGCCCGAGCCTGGCGCCGTTGCCGCACCCGTACCGGCACCAAGCGCGGCCCCGGAGCTCGATTCGCAGCAGCTTGCGTCACTGGCCGACGATTTTTCGATCCCCGAACTTGAGCCAACATTTTTGCGGACCAAAAATGCGCAGCTCAGTGCGGGTATGCGCATCGCACTGTGGGCCGCTTGTGCCGTTTTGGCGCCGGCACTGCTCGTGCAGCTGGCGCTGCTTTTTCGCACGAGTCTCATCGTTCATTTTCCCGACTTGCAGCCTACGCTAGCCGCGCTTTGCGGGCCGCTGGAATGTTCCGCGCAGTGGCCGATGCGCCCGGAGCTGCTTGCGATCGTCAGTAGCGATCTGCAGGCGCTGCCGGGCTCCACCGCGATGGAGTTCGATGCCGTCATACGCAATCGCGCCGAGTTTCCCATGGCGCTGCCGGCCGTAGAGCTCACGCTCACCGACAGTTTGAACCATCCGCTGGTGCGCAAGGTTTTCACGCCCTCCGATTATCTATCGCCACACACGGCGGCCGAACTGGAAGCAAGCGATAACCTCGCTGCAGGCTCCGACCTAACGATCCGTCTGGTCTTTGAGTTTCGCGGCGTCGGCGTAGCCGGCTTTGTCGCCTATCCGTTCTATCCCTGAGCCCGCCATCGCGCCCAACAACGGCCAGCGGCTGCGACACCCTCCCCAACGAAAAGATGAACACTCTGATTTGCGGCTCGATTGCGTATGACTCGATCATGGTGTTCCATGGCCGATTCAAGGATCACATCCTTCCGGACCAGGTCCATATCCTGAATGTCTCGTTTTTGGTGCCGACCTTGCGCCAAGAGTTTGGCGGGGTCGCAGGCAATATCGCTTATAACCTCGCGCTTTTGCAGGGCCACCCCTTGCCGATGGGCACTGTGGGTGACGACGCCGGCGAATATCTGCACCGCTTCGATGATCTAGGTATCGACCGCAGCCGCGTGTTGCAGATCGAAGGTACACGCACGGCGCAGGCGTTCATCACAACCGATTTGGACGACAATCAGATTGTCGCGTTTCACCCCGGCGCGATGTCGCATTCCCACCACAACCGCATGCCCGACGATCTTGCCGTGCGCGTTGCCTTGGTCGGGCCGGACGGCCGCGAGGGGATGCTGGCGCACGCGGAGGCGCTCGCGCAACGGCAGATACCGTTCGTGTTCGACCCGGGACAGGCATTGCCACTATTTAGCGGCGAAGAGCTGCTGTGGTTCATGCAGCGCGCTACCTACCTTGCCGTTAACGACTACGAGGCAAAGCTGCTCGCCGCAAAAACCGGCCGGTCAATCGATGCCTTGTCCGGCAATCTGCGGGCCTTGGTCGTAACGCGCGGTGCCCAAGGTTCGGAAATTCGCACAAGAAAGGGCCATCTCGCGATTCCCGCGGCACCCGTGGCGGCCGTCGTCGACCCGACCGGTTGCGGTGATGCGTATCGTGCGGGCCTGTTATTTGGTATCGCCAACGATCTGGAATGGGAAACGTCCGGTCGCCTCGCGGCGGTCATGGGAGCCGTCAAAATCGAACACAACGGTGCACAGCGCCACCAGATGACCCGATCGCAGATCGAGCAGCGCTTTTTTGAGGTGTTTGGTTACCGTCCCTGGTAATCGCGCAGCGTCCCATCACCGAACGCGTTGCGACCCGTGCCCGTTGCGCGGGCGATCAGAACGAAAACTGATCCAGTACCAGCAGCAAAATCTGGATCGCGACAATCAGCACCACGGGCGATAGGTCAAATCCACCGATCGGAGGAATGATCCGGCGCAGCGGCGCCAGGACGGGGCGGGTCAGCATATCAAAGGTCGGCGCCAAGGGCGCATGCGGGTTGACCAAGCTCAGCACCACATTGGCAAAAACCAGCAGCGTAACCAGGTACAGCAACCAGTGCACGAGAACCAACAACACGCCGGGCACAAAAAAATACCAGTGCCAAAGCCCCCGGTCCGATCCAACGAGCCCCATCAGGAACTCGAAAACCAGTGCAACGGCAAGCGCCGCCGTGAGCGACGCGGCGTCAAATCGACCCCGCAACGGTAGCGCCCGGCGAATTGGGGCAACCAGCCAGTCGGTCAAGGCAACGCAAAAAACGGCGACCGGGTTGGTACGCGACAAGCGCAGCCAACCTAAATAAGCGCGCAACAGCAGTGCACTGCCCAAAAGGCTGGCGACCGTGCTCAACAGCAGGTGAAAGATTTCCAGCAAAAGCATAGTGTTCTCGGCTGCGGCGAAATGCCGCAACGATGCTCGGCAAGCAAAGCCCGGATCGACAGCGCGGCGAAAGCGCGCAATCTGCTCGGTTTGTGCGGGCGATTGTAGCTGCCGAGTCCTGGCGAGCGCACGCGTGAGCGGCGCGAAAAAAAGGCGCCTGCTACAGACGCCTTGTGTAAATCGCAGCCTTTGTGCTTACGGTCGGCTGCCCGTCGGAAACGGCCACGCCGTCGTCGGACTCAGTGGCGCGCGAGCTCCAACCGGCGCAGGTGCCGCCGGAGTCGCTGGCGCTACCGCTGGAGCGGCCGGCGCAGGTGCTGCCGCCGGTTTGGCGGCAGCTTTCTTCGGCGCGGACCTCTTCTTAGCCGCTTTAGCTACTTTTTTTTTACCCGACTTCTTGGCAGCCTTTTTCTTGGCGGCCTTCTTGGCGGACTTCTTCGCTGACTTCTTAGCGGACTTTTTCGCCGACTTCTTGGCAGACTTTTTCTTGGCAGACTTTTTCTTGGCAGCCTTCTTCGCCGGCTTCTTGGCGGACTTCTTGGCGGACTTCTTCGCAGATTTCTTCGTTGCCATGTGGATCTCCTAATGTACGTCGATGAAGTTACGGATGGTTAAAACCCAAACCCGGCCGCCAAGTGGCGCACCGGGCTATTCATCGGCGCATGCGGAGGCACGGTCGCCGCGACATGCCCAGAAATGCGTTTTGATTGGCGCATATCCGAGCCAAGCGCGGAACGGACAGAGCACTGGCCGTTGACGCTGATGAATTCGGCACTGCATGCCCGCCGCTTCGCCAAAGAAGCGTCTGCGCGCATGCTGTACGCCAGGAACTTGCCGGCGTACGAATTCGTTGAGGAGGGACCCCGGTTGCCGGGGCGAACGCCCGTAGAGGCGGTTCGGTCGAGAGTGGGAGCAATGCCACAAGACCCGATGGTCTCGATGCCTAACGTCCCACGTTCAATGGCGACTGGTGGTCGACTGTGACTGTCTGTGTTCAAATCAGAGATCGATCGCGAGATCGAGCTACCAAAATTCACGGCGCATTATGACTCCCAATGGCCAGTGACTGCAAGAAATATTTGTATTGTCGTGAATAAATTTGTTGCGCGATGTCCCGATTTAATGCCGAGTTCCATGTTCAATTCGCGCGCTAACGACGTGCATGACTCAATCCCAACTCAATGCGCCGCCACTTTGATACTCGATTACTCTGGTCTCAAAGAAGTTTCGCTCTTTCTTCAGATCGATCATCTCGCTCATCCAGGGAAATGGGTTCTCCTGATCGGCGTATAGCGGCTCCAGGCCAATTTGCTGGGCGCGGCGGTTCGCGATGTAGCGCAGGTACCCCTTGAACATGGCCGCATTTAGTCCCAGGACGCCTCGCGGCATCGTGTCCTCCGCGTATCGATACTCCAGTTCGACCCCTTGGGCAAAGAGTTGACGGATCTCGCCGCGAAACTCAACGGTCCATAGCCCCGGGTTTTCCAGCTTGATCTGATTGATCAGGTCGATACCGAAGTTGCAGTGCATCGACTCGTCCCGCAAGATGTATTGATATTGCTCGGCCGCTCCAGTCATTTTGTTTTGCCGTCCGAGCGCCAGGATCTGGGCAAATCCCACGTAAAAGAAAAGCCCCTCCATAAGGCAGGCAAAGACGATCAGCGATCGCAGCAAAGTTCGATCGGCCTCCTGGGTGCCCGTCCGAAAGCCTGGATCCGTGAGCACCTCGATAAACGGCAGGAGAAATTCATCCTTATCCCGTATGGAGGCGATTTCATGGTAGGCATTGAAGATCTCGCCTTCATCCAGGCCCAGGGATTCGACAATGTATTGATACGCGTGCGTATGGATTGCTTCTTCAAATGCCTGGCGCAGCAAAAACTGCCGGCATTCGGGCGCCGTGATCTGGCGATAGGTACCCAAAACGATGTTGTTGGCGGCCAAGGAATCGGCAGTTACGAAAAAACCCAGGTTGCGCTTAACGATGCGCCGTTCGTCCTCGCTCAGACCGTTGGGATCCCTCCACAATGCTACGTCGCGCGCCATATTTACTTCCTGCGGCATCCAATGGTTAGCGCAAGACGAAAGATATTTATCCCAGGCCCATTTGTACTTCAGGGGAACGAGCTGATTAACGTCGGCTCGGCCGTTGATGATTCGCTTGTCTTCCGCCCGGACGCGGCCGGCGAGGGGCCGAAAATCCCTCGCCGAGCTTTGTGCATCCCGATTCGCATGTCTTGCTTGCGCTACATCCCCGCCGGCTGTCAGCATCGAATCCCTTTCTCGCGTTACGTCGTTTCCTTGATCACATCGGCCCCGCTGGGCAGGTCACCGGGTGCTGACGCACGGCCGGCCTTGCCCAGCTATTGACAAACTTCGCACTCGGCAAACCCCGGGGCACCGGGTCGCAGCGCGCAAACTTGCCCCGCCGCGGCGTCCATACCCTCGTGCGCCGGGACCGAATTGAGGTCGCCGCCACGGCCGGTAGCCTTTTCCGCATGCGTGGCGCCCAGCGTGCGCAGGTAGTACGTGGTCTTGAGTCCGCGTATCCAAGCCATCCGATAGATTTCATCGAGCTTGCGGCCTGATACCCCGGCCATATAAATATTGAGGGACTGTGCCTGGTCGATCCATTTTTGGCGCCGCGCCGCGCATTCGATCAGCCAAGCCGGGTCGATTTCGAAAGCCGTCGCATACAGGGCGCGCAGCTCGGCCGGAATGCGGTCGATGCGAGCCAAGCTGCCGTCGAAGTATTTCAGGTCGGCCACCATCACCTCGTCCCAGAGGCCCAAGGCCTTGAGTTCCCGCACCAGGTGCGGGTTAACGATCGTGAATTCGCCGGACAAATTGGACTTAACGAACAGGTTCTGGTAGGTCGGCTCGATGCTGGCCGAGACCCCGACGATGTTCGAAATCGTCGCCGTCGGCGCAATTGCGATGCAATTGGAATTGCGCATCCCGTACTGCGCAATGCGCCGGCGCAGGCCGTCCCAGTCCAGTTGCTCGCTGCGGTCGACCTCCAGATAGCCGCCGCGTTCCTTTTGCAGCAGATCCAGGGTGTCGTGCGGCAGCACGCCTTGGTCCCAGAGCGAGCCGGAAAATGTCGAATACGCGCCGCGCTCGGCGGCCAGCTCGGTGGAGGACCAGTACGCGTAGTAGCAGACGATCTCCTGGCTGGCATCGGCAAACTCCACCGCTGCGCGCGAGGCGTAGGCGATGCGCATCCGGTGCAGACAGTCCTGAAAGCCCATGATGCCCAGCCCGACCGGCCGGTGCCGCAAATTGGCGTTGCGCGCCTTGGAAACAGCGTAGTAGTTGATATCGATCACATTGTCGAGCATGCGCATTGCGATGCCGATCGTGCGCCGCAGCTTGTCCCGATCCAGCTCCCAGCCTCCGGTATCGCCCGCACGCAAGTGCGCAAATAGGTTCACCGATCCAAGGTTGCAGACGGCGATTTCTTCTTCCGAGGTGTTGAGCGTGATTTCCGTACACAGATTCGATCCGTGAACCGTCCCAACGTGCTGCTGGGGCGAGCGGATATTGCAGGCGTCCTTGAAGGTGATCCAGGGGTGGCCCGTCTCGAAAAGCATGGTCAGCATCTTGCGCCAAAGCTGCGCAGCCGAGACCTTCTTAAAGAGTTTGATATCGCCGCGAGCGGCCTTTTCTTCATACGCAACGTACGCCTGCTCGAACGCCTGCCCCGTGCGCTCGTGCAGGTCGGGGCAATCACTCGGCGAAAACAAGGTCCATTGGGCATCGGCGGCGACCCGTTTCAAGAACAGGTCAGGAACCCAGTTCGCGGTGTTCATGTCGTGCGTTCGGCGCCGGTCATCGCCCGTGTTCTTGCGAAGTTCGAGAAACTCCTCGATGTCCAGGTGCCACGTCTCCAGATAGCAGCAGACCGCACCCTTGCGCTTGCCGCCCTGGTTGACCGCAACGGCAGTGTCGTTGACGACCTTTAAGAAGGGCACGACCCCCTGCGATTTGCCATTGGTGCCCCGAATATGCGCCCCCAGAGCGCGCACCGGCGTCCAGTCATTTCCTAACCCTCCGGCAAACTTGGCGAGCAGGGCGTTATCCCGAATCGCTGCGTAGATGCCATCGAGCTGGTCGGGCACCGTGCTTAAGTAGCACGAGGACAGTTGTGCATGGCAGGTGCCGGAATTAAACAGCGTGGGCGTCGAGCTCATGAAATCAAAGCTTGATAGCAGTCCATAAAATTCGATCGCCCGGGCCTCGCGATCGATCTCGTTTAGCGCAAGTCCCATGGCAACGCGCATGAAAAAGGTCTGCGGCAGTTCAAATCGCTGGCCTTTACGATGCAAAAGGTAGCGGTCGTACAGCGTCTGCAGCCCCAAGTACGAAAACTGCAGATCGCGCTCGGGCCGCAGCGCCGCGGCAAGCCGGTCCAGGTCGAACTGCATCAATCGCTCATCGAGTAGGCCCGCCTCAACGCCCAGTCGTATGCCGCACGGCAGGTATTCGGGATAGCGCTGCACCACCGCGGCCTGTGAGACTTCGACGCCGAAGACCTCCTTGCGCAGCGTGTGCAAAAGCAGCCGGGCGCTCACCTCGGCGTAGGCCGGGTCGGTCTCGATGAGTGAGCGGGCAGAAAGAATCGCCGATTTGTGCACTTCGTCCATCGGCACACCGTCGTACAGATTCTTGACGGTGGCTTTCATGACAGCGTCCACCGATACATATTTTTCCAAACCTTCGCAGGCCGCTTGGATCGTCGCCCGCAGCCGGCCTTCATCCAGCGGCACGCTGTGACCATCCACCTGTACGCGAATCGCACCGGGCTGCGGCTGCGGCGGCCCCGAGCGTGCGCGCTCCTGGCTGCGTCGCTCGCGGTACAGGACATAGGCGCGCGCCACATCGTGGGCTCCGTCGCGCATCAGCGACAGTTCCACCTGGTCCTGGATGTCCTCTATATGAAAGGTGCCACCCGCCGGCTGCCGGCGGATCAATGCGCCCACCACCGCACCCGTCAGACGCTCGACTTGCTCGCGGATGGAGGCCGACGCGGCGCCCTGGCCACCACGAACAGCAAGAAAGGCTTTGGTCATTGCCACGACAATCTTTGCCGGCTCAAAAGTGACGACGGCGCCATTGCGGCGCATAACCCGATACTCCGCCAGCGAAGCTGCCCGGGGCCGGTCTAGCAGCGGCTCACCCAGCGACAACGGCAATGTCGCCGACGCAGCGCCTTCGGCTGCGACAGGCATCTCGGCGTTTCGAAATTGCATGCTTCCCCCTGTTGGCAAAAATACGCGCCGACACCGTGCAAGGGCGCCGGACCCACTAGTTCTTGATCGAGTATGTTCTGGGCGTCAGGCCGCACCCCGTTCGCCAATGCGCGCACTGCCTGACGATGAAGATGCCGCGCTCGCCAATCCGAAGATTGTGGGATTTCTCGCGAACCCAACATCTAGTGGTCATTAGTCAGAAATCAACAACGCCTTGTGGCGGCGATGGTAGGAGAAGATTGCCTTGTCGGCAACTGAAAAATTTTTTGCGCTGCGTTGCGCGCGCAGCCGGCTCAAAAATCGCGCGGTACGCGCGCCCAATCAAACAACGGACCGGGATCGGACTTTCTTCCCGGCGCGATTTCGCTGTGTCCGCGCGTGCAGCGCAGCGGGTAAGCGGCCGCCAGCGCCCGCTGCAAAACGTCCAGGCTTGCGTACTGGGCTGGCGTGAAAGGTTCGAATTCGGTGCCCTCGAGCTCGATGCCGATCGAAAAATCGTTGCACGCGGCACGCCCCTCCCATTGCGAGACGCCCGCATGCCAGGCCCGGTCGCGGCAAGAGACAAACTGCGTCAGAACACCGCTGCGCGCGATCAAAAAATGTGCCGAAACGCGAACGCCGCGCAGCTGCTCGTAAAACGCATGGGTGGTGCAATCAAGCTGGTTGGCAAACAGTCGTTCTATGTCCCCGCCGCCAAAGCACCCCGGAGGCAGGCTGATGCAGTGAAGCACCAGCAACTCGATCCGGCAATCCGCGGGACGGGCATCAAAGTTTGGCGAGTCGATCCGTCGCGCCCCCTGCACCCAGCCGTTGTCGGCCACGCGGTAGGTCAAGTCGGCCGGCGCGCCATCGCTCATGGATTGCGTTGTGCCACCGCGCCGCCTGGCACCATCACTTCAGTCCCAAGCGTTGCATCCGGTAGCGCATCTGTCGAAATGAAATTCCCAGCAGCTGGGCCGCGGCCGTGCGATTGTGCCGGGTTCTGACCAGGGCCGCGCGCAACGCCGCTTCTTCCATTTGGTCCAGGTAGGCGGCAAGGTCACTAGGCACACCATCGACAAATGAAAAGCGCGGCGCTGCCTGGGTGTTTTGCACCGCTGGCGCGGCATCTTGCGCTTCGAGCGCCGGCAAGCTCGTGGCGCCCGCGGCCGCTGCGGCCTCGAAGGCACGCGCCGTTTCCAAAATCAGGTCGTCGGGTGCGATCTTGCCGCCACCGGTCAATACGACCGCCCGTTCCAAGACATTTTCCAATTCGCGCACGTTGCCGGGAAACGACCACTGGCGCAGCGCCGTCTCCGCTTCGGGGGTCAACCAGGCTGCCGATGCTCCGGCTCGCTCGGCGATGCGCTGCAGCAAGAACTTGGCGATCAGCCCGATGTCTTCGCCGCGTTCACGAAGACTTGGGACACGCAATTCGATGACGTTGAGACGGTAAAACAGATCCTGGCGAAATCGTCCCCGCTCCACCAGGCGAGCAAGGTCCTGGTGCGTTGCGCTCAGGATGCGCACGTCCACCGCTTCTTCTGTCGTGGAGCCGACTTTGTGGATGTGCCGCTCTTGGATGGCGCGCAGCAGCTTGACTTGCATCGCCAAGGGAAGTTCGGCGACCTCGTCGAGCAGCATGGTGCCGCCCGAAGCGGCCTGGAAAAACCCGTCGCGATCGCGTTCGGCACCCGTGAAAGCGCCGCGTCGATAGCCAAAGAATTCAGCCTCCATCAGCGATTCGGGGATCGCGCCGCAATTCACGGCCACAAAGGGCATCGACCGACGCGCCGACATCGCGTGTATCGCCCTTGCCACGAGTTCTTTGCCGCTGCCCGACTCCCCGATGATCGCGACCGGCGCCATGCTCTGCCCCAAGCGCGTGATCAGGGCCCGCAGCTTCACCATCTCCGCCGATTCACCCACCAGGCGCGAGAGCGCAACGCCATCGGAGTGCTCCACCGTGGCGGCACCCGAATCGGGTTCGCCGGCATCGCCGATTGCCGAGCGAATGAGCATCCGCAACTGGTCAAGATCGACCGGCTTGGCCAGGTAATCGAAGGCGCCGGCCTTGAGTGCGGCTACCGCATTGTCGGCGCTGCCGTAGGCGGTGATCACCGCAATCTTCGGTTCCCCGCGCGCGCCCAGCTCGCGCACAAGATCCAAGCCAGAGCCGTCGGGCAGGCGCATGTCCGTCAGACAAAGCCGGTAGGCGCGCGTGCGCAGAAACTCGCGCGCCTGTTCCAATGATTCGGCCGTGTCCACTTCCAGACCCAGGCGCGTGATGGTCAGCCCGAGCAGTTCGCGCAGATCCGCCTCGTCGTCGACCACCAGCACCGCGGGTACCCGAGCCCGTACGCCCCCTTCCGATTCGGCTACGCGCGTGGCACTCATTTAGGCAAGGTTGCGACGAAAAAATTCGGATTGCGTCGGGATCGTATCGAGAAACGGCGGTGCCGGTGATTCGGCGCGATCGGAGCGCGCAAAATACACCACGAAACCGTTTCGATCCGGTCGGCCGCTACGCCGCAATACGTCATACGCCAGTTCCGCATGGTTGGCGATGCAAAATTCCCGCGCCAGATACAAACCCAGCCCGGTGCCGCGCGCGTGGGTCGTGAAAAATGGCTCGAACATCGCCGCGCGGTCGGCCAGGGCCACTCCTACGCCATCGTCGATGATCCAAAGTTGTGCGCGTCCGTCGTGCTCGGCGGCGTTTTCCATAAAAATCTCGACGCTTCCCGGGGCTCCCGAGCAATACCGCAGCGCATTATCAACGAGGTTAAACAGGATCTGGCGCAAGTGGCTGTGCTCGAATTTTACGATGTCGTGGCCTTCCCCCCCTATAAGGAGCACTCCCGCCGCCAGATCGCGGTCGCGGACAAACTCCTGGGCCCAAGCCTCAATAAACTTGCGCAATGGAAATTCATCGCTCAGCGGCGTGTCCCGACGGGCCACCCGCAACACATCATCGACAAGGCGACTTAAGCGCGAAGTGTTTTCACGCACGATGCCGGTTAGCCGCTTTTGCATGGCGTCGCGCGCATCTTCGGCCAATAGCTGGCCGGCGTTACTAATCGCGGCAAGCGGATTGCGGATTTCGTGCGCGATCGATGCGGTCAGCCTGCCCATCGCCGCAAGCTTTAATTGCTGCGCCCGAGCTTCCAAGGCGTTGCGGTCCTCGAGGAAGATCACGAATTCTCCCGACTGCGCCGACGGCGGCCGGGCAAATCGGGCTCGTAAGGGGCGCGCCGGCGAGCTCGGGCCACCCGAGGAATCGGAAGCGGCCACCATGAATACCTGATTGGACCATCCCACCTCGTCGGCCTCGGTCTTCATCCAGCGCTGAAAGTCCTCTCCCAGGGCGCGCAACGCCGGCATGTCGGTAAGACGGCGTCCCGTGAGCTGTGCGCTGCGGGTCATGCCTAAAAGCACTCGCGCGGCCAAATTGTTGGCGTGAACCGTCGTGGCCGCATCCACGACGATGACGCCTTGCTCCATCTGTGAGATGACGAGCCGATTGATTTCGAGCTGATTTTGCAGGTCAAGACCGCGTGCGTGCGCCAGCTGCTCTTGCTTGTTCAAGCGCGCCGAGAGCAACCGCAGCAGCCCCGTTAGACCGAACAGCGCCGCGCCATACAAGCCGGCCTGGAAAAGTTGGGCTTCGGCATGGGGCTCGCGTAAGCCACGCAAGACGGCATCGCTTAACAAGAACAAGACGGCAATCGAGGTCGTGAAAAACGCCGCGCTCGTGGGCAACATCAGCGAGGCGCCGGCAATCGGGACCAGATAAAAGACGACGAATTCGCTGCGCATTCCGCCGCCCAAGACAACCAGGACCGTGGCCATGATCAAGTCCACGGCAAGTTGTGCGCTCAATTGCCCAAGAAAATGGCGCCGGTAATACAAGGAAGCCAAGGCCATGGCAATGGCAACGCCAAAATACGCGGCCAATCCGAAAACGATTTCGGAGACGCCCGTGCCGCTTAGTCGGTTTGCCAAGGGTGCGGCAAAAACGATCGCCGAAAGCAGCACGAAGGCCGTCACCAGTACCCGGGCCAGAGCCAGGGCATAGAGCGTTCCCCACGCCGGTTCCACGCGCAATCGCTGCCCCGATGGCTTGCCGCCAGCGAGGCGCTCCTCGCGCACGCGCTTGCCCTTGGAGTTCATCGCGTTGGCCGGCACTAAACAGCTCGCGCGGCACGGCCAGCGGGCGTGCTTGGCATTGCGGCGATCATGGTTGGGCCGTCGGCGGCTGCTGCCGGGCGTGCTCAGCGCAGCAGGCCCAGCGCCCATCGAGCGCTAGGGCCTCGGATTTTGGTAGATTCAGACCGCAGACTGCACAGCGCACCATGTCCTCGGCTGCCCCGCTCGATCCCGCGCGCTGGCGCTTGCTTGCCTGTCCATCGCGCGCAAGGCGGCGCAAGGCAAGATATGCCACCAGTCCCAGCAGCGCCCAAAAGAGCAAGCGCGTCACACCCATACTTTACCCAACACGACTTCGAACACGAAACGGCTGCCAATATAGGCCAGCAGCAGCATCAGGAATCCCACGAAAAGCCAGCGTTGCGCGACTCGTCCGCGCCAACCAAAAGCATACCGCCCCACTAGTAGCCCAGCGAAAACGCACCACGCTATGATGGCAAAGAGCGTCTTGTGATCAAAACGCAGCGGTCGGCCGAAAAGTTCCTCGGAGAAAATGATCCCACTGGCCAGGGAGGCGGTGAGCAACAAAAAACCGGCGGCAAGCTGGCGAAAAAGTAAGGACTCCAGCGCCAACAGCGACGGCATGCGCGATAACAGCGGACCCAACGCGCCGGAAGATTCGCGCAACGGTTGGTGTAGATACCGATCGATTGATGTCATTAACACACTGTGCAGCGCAGCGACCGTGAACAGGCTGTAGGCCAGAATCGAAACGGCCAGGTGCACGCGCAATGCCAGCGAGCTTCCCTCGGCGGCCAGTGCGACCCCGTGAAACGCCAAAGGAAGCAGTAGGGTGATCGCGGCCAGCGGCGTCAAGAGCGCATACAAGCCAACCAGGGATACGAAAAAACCCTCGATCCATAGTAAGCCGCAGGCGATGACCAAGGTCGCGGAAAGGGCCTGAGAAAAGCCAAAGCGCAGGCCTCCGGTGCCAAATACGTCCTGCACCAGCAGCGTGGCATGACCGATAACGGCTAGCGCCAATAGCAGACCGACCAGCCCGGACGGCCGTACCTCGTCGCCCCGGTGCAGCGCCACCCAGCAGCGGTAGGCGACGACAAGGTAAGCCGCCGCGACCAGCAGGTGTGCCCACCCGTAAAATGCGCCTATTTGCATAGCGCGTCTATATACCACGCGCGCACGAGGAACATTGCAATGCTCGACCAACTGACGGACCGCTTGGCCCGCCTCGTCAAGCAGGTTCGCGGACAAGCTCGCTTGACAGAGGCCAACATGCAGGAGGCGCTACGCGAGGTTCGCCTGGCCTTGCTCGAAGCCGACGTGGCGCTACCGGTCGTGCGCGAATTCATCAGCCGGGTCCGCGAAAACGCCCTGGGCCAGGATGTCCTTGGCAGCCTGACACCGGGCCAGGCGCTGGTGGGCGTCGTGCATCGTGAACTGGTGCGCCTAATGGGTGGCGATCTGCCGCAAAAGCAGCGCGAATTGGACCTTGCAACGCAGCCACCGGCAGTCATTTTGCTCGCTGGCCTGCAGGGGGCTGGCAAAACGACCACAACGGGCAAGCTCGGACGATGGTTGCTGACCGAGCGGCGTAAGAAGGTACTTGCGGTTTCAACCGATGTGTATCGGCCGGCGGCCATTGCGCAGCTGCAATCGGTTTGCCAACAGGCCCAGATCGAGTTTTTTCCGACGCCGCCACAAATGCGCCCCGTGGAGATCGCCGAGGCTGCGCTTGGGCACGCGCGACGGCATCTGCTGGATGTCGTGTTGGTTGACTCGGCCGGGCGCACAACAATCGACGAGCCCATGATGCAGGAGATCGCGCAGCTGCACACGGCCTTGCGACCCGTGGAGACCATGCTCATTGTCGACGCAATGCTCGGCCAAGACGCCGTGAACACGGCGGCAACCTTTGGCTCGCGTTTGCCGCTGACGGGAATCATACTGACCAAGCTCGACGGAGATGCGCGTGGCGGCGCTGCCTTATCGGTGACGCAGATCACCGGCAAACCGATCAAGTTCGCAGGCACCGGTGAGAAACTTACGGGGCTAGAGCCCTTTGATGCGGAACGCATGGCCGGGCGGGTGCTCGGGATGGGCGACATCGTTGCGCTGGTTGAGGAGGTAAAAAGCTCCCTGGACGTCGGTGCCGCCGAAAAGCTCGCCCAGCGCATACAGTCGGGCGCGCGCTTTGACCTGAATGACTTTCGTGAACAAATAACCCAAATGCGTCGCTTGGGCGGTTTTGGCGGACTGCTCGAGAAGCTACCGGTGCAATTTGCCCAGGCAGCCGGCCAGGTCAATCCGCGCGATGCTGAGCGTCAGGTGCGCCGCATGGAAGGCATACTCAATTCGATGACGCCCGACGAACGCAGCAAGCCCGAGCTGGTGAAAGCTTCGCGCAAGCGGCGCATCGCCAGTGGAGCGGGCGTGCCCGTTCAGGAAGTGAACCGTCTGCTGGCGCAATACGATCAGATGAGCGCGCTGATGAAGAAAATGCGCAAGGGCGGATTGGCAAAAATGATGCGCGCATTTGGTTCGATGGCCGGATTGCCCCATCCCGGTGGCCATGCCCGGCGACATTAGTGCGGCGCGCACCCGCGGCGCCGCAAACGACGCCATCCTCTTACCGATAACTCCAGTCGCCCTTCCAGGCGGCCAGAACCGCACTGGGGTAGGCCGCCTGGCCGACACTGCCGTTATAGCGCCCGAGAGCCCGAAATAAGTCGCCCCGTTCGGAGTCCAAATAATGGCGCAAGATGACGCATCCGTAGCGCAAGTTGGTGCGCATTTCGAACAGCCGGTGCACATTGCCGTCGCCAATTAGCGTGGTCCAAAACGGCATCACCTGCATGAGCCCGCGAGCCCCCGCATCAGAAATCGCATACTTTCGAAAATTGCTTTCCACCTGGATCAGCCCCAGCACCATTTGACGATCCAAACCAGCGCGGGCGCACTCGTAATCCAAGAATTGCAGCAGGTCCGTGCGATTGCGTTTTTCCGGCACACGCGTAAGCAGCCGCGCGGACATCTGCACCAGCCAACGTTCATAGGCTTCGCGCGCGTCTTCCGTGGTGAAATGCCGAATCGGCGGTGCCGTTTCGGCAATCTGCGCCGCCAGTGCCCCGCGCACCGAGTCGGCAAGCGTCTCATATTGCTGCGCACCGCCCCAGCTCGGACGCGGCAAAAACGGCAGCAACACGCCGAGCACGGCAAATCGTCGCCTCTGCACGCCGCGCGATTTAGCGGGCGAGGCGCTCAAGCAGAAAATTGACCGCACCTGCACTTTCGATCGGTGCAGTCTGCAAGGTGGAACGCGGTGCATATTCGAACTGACCGGCCTTCAGACCACGCTCTCCAATCGTCACCCGGTGGGGGATTCCGATCAGTTCGGCGTCAGCAAACATGGCCCCCGGGCGCTCGCCTCGATCGTCGAGCAGGACATCGACACCCGCGTCCACCAACGTCCGATACAGCGCATCGGCCGCCGACCGCACAAGTTGCGAGTGCAGATAGTTTACCGGGCAGATTACCGCGGAAAAGGGAGCAATTGGCTCGGGCCACACAATGCCGCGTTCATCGTGGTTTTGTTCGATTGCCGCCCCTAGAAGGCGCGTGACGCCAATACCGTAGCATCCCATTTCAAAGAGCTGCGCGCGCCCTTCTTCGTCGAGAAAACTCGCATGCAGGCTCTGCGAATACTTGGTCCCCAAGTAAAAAACGTGACCAACTTCGATGCCGCGTTGGATCGCCAATCGGCCTTTGCCGTCGGGCGAGGGATCGCCTGCCACGACCTTGCGCAAATCCGCCGTACGGTCGGGTTCGGGCAAGTCACGGCCCCAATTCACGCCGGTGAAATGGTAGCCCTCTTCATTGGCACCACAGACAAAATCACTCATCAGTGCCACCGTTCGGTCGGCAATCAGCTGCACTGCGGGGCGCGGCGCTTGTGCAAATACGGGGCCAAGGTAGCCCGGCGCCGATCCGAATGCGGCGACAATCTCGGCGTCGGTGGCAAAGCGCCAGCCGCCCTCCAGCCCCGTCAGTTTGCCGGTCTTGACCTCGTTAAGCTCGTGGTCGCCGCGCAACAGCAACACAAAGATGTTTGGCGCGGCATCGGCTTGGTCGACTGCGACAACGAGCGATTTGACAACCTGCTGCAACGGCACCCCAAGGAATTGGGCAACGTCGGCGCAGCGAACGCGGTTCGGAGTTGACGTCTTGCGCAGGCTCTGGCGCGCTGGCGCACGCTCCGAAAGCAATGCTAGCGCCTCCGCCAGTTCAACGTTGGCGGCGTATTCGCTCTCGGGACAATAGGCGATCGCGTCCTCGCCGCTGTCAGCGATGACCTGAAATTCGTGTGAACGCGTTCCGCCAATGGCGCCCGTATCAGCGGCGACGGCACGAAACCGCAATCCCATGCGTGTAAAAATGCGCTCATAGGTATCGAACATCGTTTGATAGCTAAGGTGCGCCGATGCTACGTCTCGATCAAACGAATAGGCATCCTTCATCGTGAACTCTCGACCCCGCATGACCCCAAACCGTGGTCGGCGCTCGTCGCGAAATTTCGTCTGAATATGGTAAAAATTTGCCGGCAGCTGTCGGTAGCTGCGGATTTCCTGGCGGGCGATATCCGTTATGACTTCCTCGGAAGTCGGCTGCAGGACAAAATCTCGTTGGTGCCGATCCTTTAGCCGCAACAGCTCGGGGCCATACTTTTCCCAGCGTCCCGATTCCATCCAAAGCTCGGCCGGCTGCACAACGGGCATCAACAATTCCATCGCACCGGCCCGGTTCATTTCCTCGCGAATGATCGCCTCGATGCGCCGAATCGAGCGCAGGCCCAGCGGTAAATAGCTGTAAAT
>Ga0187781_10000722_pt1 | contig 24031 bp, 31 predicted proteins | sample 0715_SJ02_MP02_2_FD_132447 | JGI IMG/M metagenome (GOLD analysis project Ga0187781, IMG submission 132447) | Tropical peat soil microbial communities from peatlands in Department of Meta, Colombia - 0715_SJ02_MP02_20_MG | ecosystem: Environmental > Terrestrial > Soil > Wetlands > Peat | place... | reverse complement strand
GCCCGCGCTCTGGCAGTTGAGCGAAAGCTCGAGGGTGCCGGAGATGCCGGCGATGTCCTGAAGCGTGGCGCCTGGGGCGATCGTGAGGACCGTCGGCGACGCCGTGTCCGCGATCGACGGCGCGAACGTCGTCTTGCCGAAGCAGTTCGTCGTGCCCGAGGAGGCCGGGACGCTCGCCGCGGCGAAGCTGTCGTCGACGAGGACGGTGCACGCGCCCTGGCGGAGGGCGATGAACGCCTGCACCTCGGCCCACGAGGTGACCGTGACGGCGCCCGCCGTCCCGCCTGGCTGGAAGACGATGTACGGCGACCTCGCGAGGATTGCGTCGAAGCTCATGACTTCCCTCGCCTCAGATGACGCCCCAGTTCGACGGCGAGTTGAAGTTGCGCATGATGGTGCGCGAGCCGAAGGGTCCGGGGTTGACGCCGGTCAAGACCAGCGTCGGGCTGCCGTCGATGGTGCTCCCGTCGTCGGTCTCAACGGTGATGCTGTTGTTCGAGAGCGAGCCGTCCTCGTCCTTGACGATGACCTGGCTGCCGCTCGTCATGGCGGGCAGCGTGATGGTGAGGGTGGGGCCCGCCGCCGTAAGGCCGCTCACCCCGACGTACCAGATGCCAGCGGCCGGCACGAAGTCGGCAGCCGGCACGTCGCCGCCGGGGGCCGGACCGACCGTCTCGATCCCGAAAGCCACGACGACGTTGTCGTTCGAGGGCCCCGTCGCGTTGCCGGCGAGCGGGATCGGGCCCGTCGGTCCCGCGGGACCGGTCGCGCCTTGCTGTCCGGTCGGGCCTTGCTGTCCGGTCGGACCTTGCTGTCCGGTCGGGCCTTGCTGCCCGGTCGGGCCCTGTTGTCCGGTCGGGCCCTGCTGTCCGGTCGGGCCGAGTTGTCCGGTCGGGCCTTGCTGTCCGGTCGGGCCCTGCTGTCCGGTCGGGCCCTGTTGTCCGGTCGGGCCGAGTTGTCCAGTCGGACCGAGCTGCCCGGTCGGGCCCTGCTGCCCGGTCGGACCCTGCTGCCCAGTCGGACCCTGCTGTCCAGTCGGGCCGAGCTGTCCGGTCGGTCCCTGCTGTCCAGTCGGACCCTGTGGACCCGTCGCGCCGCCGGCAGGACCGGTCGGTCCCTCTTCCCCGGTCGGGCCTGCAGCCCCGGTCGGTCCGGCAGGGCCGGTCGGACCCGCGGGGCCGGTCGGTCCGGCTGGTCCCGTCGGTCCCATCGTGCCCATCGCGGCCGTGGAGTGCGTGACCGCCGTGAGCGTGATGGCGGTCGGCGTCTGCGAGTTGTCCGTGACGCTGACGAAGTATTCCGTCGCGACGGGGAGCCGCAGCTCGCTGAACACCGTCGCGATGTCCTGGTTTCGGCCGGTCAGGTTCACGGTTTCGACGATGGCCCCGATGACGGACCCGGGCCCGCAGTCGGCCGTGACGGTCACCGTCATGAACGGCGGCATGTTCGTCTGGTCGAGGGCCACGTCCATGAGCTGCGCGTAGCCGTTGAACGTGGGGAGCGTCCCAGTCTGGCCCGGCGCGAGCGGGAACGTCTGCCCGAAGTTCTGCCCCGGGACTGTGTCGAACGTGTCGACGCCGGCGATCGTCACCGTCACCGGGTTGCGCGGCGAGCCCGGCTGGGTGCCGAGGTCGACGACCGTGACCGTGTAGCTCGTGCCGCCCGTGTCGATCAGCTCGGTCTGCGCCGCGCCGTTGCCGCCGCCGGCGAGCGGGCCGAGGCCCGTGTCCCAGTCGATGATCGACGGCGCGTTCGAGCCCTGGATCTGCTTCTGCGCGACGCGCGTGAGGAATCCCCCGACCGTGGCGTAGAGCGCGAACTCGAGCGCGGCGCCCGGCGCCCCGCCGGTGCCGCCCACCACGTACACCGTGATGTTGTCGAGCGAGGCGCCCGGCGCGATCGTCGCCACCACCTGCTCGGTGTTGGCGATCGGGGTGACTGTTCCAGTGCTCGAAAGAACCGCCATGGTGCTCGCTCCATTTAGGGAACCGCGGGGCGCCGTCGCCCTCCGCGTGGAAACCTAAAGAGAGACTCCCGCACCTATTCGGTCGCCTCGCTCAAGTCGTCGATGCTGCGTTCGTCACAACTTCATTGCATGCTCGTCTCTGACTCTAGCAGCTCATCACCCAGGAAAGAAAAACTCGGAATAATCTGGCTCGTGCCACGAAATCGCGTGGGGCCACGAGTGCGGCGGGTGCGGCGGCGGGACGGGCGACGGCGGCGGGGGCGGCGGCGGCAGCGGCTTGCAGGCGCCCGAGAGCGGGTCGCGCCACTGGCCGTGCTCGCACCCGAGCGCCGGGTAGCTCCAGTCGGGCTCGCCGCCGACGTGGGGAAGCTCGTCGCCGCAGTCCGCGCATCCGGGATATCCGCCCTGCACCGAGTACGGCGCGACCGGGAGGCACCAGTTTTTCGGACTTCCAGGAAAACGCTCCATGCCCGGTGGGCACGGGGGGTAGTCCCAGTCGGTGCAGACGAACCGCCCCTCGCTGACGACGCCCCCGAGGCAGTCGGCGCGCCTCCGGTACGCGCACCCGATCTGGTGGTCGGTCGCGATGAGGGCATAACCTTCAGGACAAGAAAAACCTACGGCGTAGTCGGTCGCGAGACCGACTGCGGTTCCTTCGGCGGAGCTGCGAAGCAGCGGATGGCCGAGGTGCGCGCCGCCTATGCCGTAGCGCGGCTTGAGCACCGTCTCGACGAACATCGCGAGGTCCGCGTGCGGGTCGACGGGCAGGATCACTTGGCCCACGCTCCCGAAGTCGCCGCTCGCCGCCTCCGCGGGGCCGCCCGCGCCCGCGCCGACCGGGATGATCCTCGGCTTGACGCCCTGGGCCTTCGCGAGGTACCCGATCCCGGCCCCGAGGAGGAACAAGTTGATGATCCGTGGGTCCCCGAACGTCGCCATCGACTGCATGACCTTCGCGATCGCGGCGATCGACTGCGGGTCCGAGAGCTTCCCGGCCTCGTAGCCGTGGACGAAGATCTGCGCGGTCTTGCCGCTCTTGTCGGCGCCGCCGAGCATGACGGCGATGGCGTGGGCCTCGTCGTCGCCGAGCTTGGGGTAGCTCTGGGCCTTCTTGGCGACCTCGGACCAGATCTCCCCGTAGTCGAGCTTCTTCGCCTGCCCCTTCGCCACGTCGGCGGCGATCGTGTTCACCGCGCCGCCGAGCGCCTTCATGGCGGCGGGGGGTATGTTGATCCCGGAGGCGGCCACGCCCTTGGTCGCCGCGCTCATGGACGCCTGGATCAACGCCGGGCCGAGGCTCTTCATCGCAGCCCCGAAGTCTCCGGCGTGGAGGCCCGCGTCGACGGCGTTGATCGTGGCGACGATGAAGGGCGTCGCGATGCCGAGCGGGACGCCCACGACGGCGCCGACGCCGGTCGCGTCGAGCACGGCCGACACGATCGCGAGAATCGACCCGACGACGGCGCCCATCACGCCGATCATGTCCTTGTCCCACGTGAAGCCCTCGGAGTCCCAGTGGGCGGCTGTCCCGGGCCAGTCGCCGGCGTAGTGCATCGAGAGCCACGGGGCTTCCTTCTTCCTGATCTCCTCCGCCTGGGCCCTCGTCACCCACCCCGGGTGCTTGCGCTCGAGGGCGATCTTCTTCGGGTCGCTCGTCTCGACCGTGTGGACCCCCGAGAGGCCTTTGTCCTTCGAGGCCTCGTCCTGGGGTCCCGCGTCCCACTTCCACCACCAGACCTCGTTCGGGTTGAGGGCGTGCGGGATGCTGAGCGGCGGGTAGCTGATCCGCTTCATCTTGTCGTTGTCGTAGTAGTAGATGACGACCGGGCCCTTCGACACGTCGTACGACGACTTCGGGAGCGGCCCGAGCTTGCTGCGGTGGGCGATGGCCTGCTGCACCGCCTTGTCGAGGTCGCTCCACTTCATCCCGGTCCCGTGGCAGCTCCAGACGGGCGCGTTCGGGTTCTCGTACGCCTGGATCAGCGCGGTCGGGTCGTGGTCCTCCTTGAGCTTCACGCCGAAGCAGCGCTTGACGGCCTCGTTGTCCGACCAGTAGCGGAGCGGGTCGTCGTGGTAGTAGTCGTAGAGCACCATTCGGGCCTGGTCGGCCTTGCTGGCGCGCGGATCGAACGACGGGATCACGTCGATCGGGTGCGGCGGCTGAGACCACCCGACGGACGTACCGCCCATGCCCGCGAAGACCGGGCGCGGCGGCGGGGGCCTCACCGTGCACGCGGCTTGGTAGGCGACTTCGTGCACGAGCTGCTCGAGGAGCTGGGCGAGGTCATCGTACGAGTGCACCTCTAACGGCCCTTCGTAGTACGCCTCGTACGAGAGGGTTCCCGGGATCGCGGCCTCAGGGTCGAAGAAGCTCACGGCGACTCACCAGCCCGCGATCGGGTGCGGCTGGAGCCACCACGGCCCGAACATCGCCGGGTAGCGGCCGAAGTATGGATCTGGAAAGTACCCGATGCTCCCGGACGCCGCCGTCTTGCCCGCGGGTTTCTTGGGCACGGGTTTGGCGGCCAGCACCGCCGTCGCGGCCTTCGGGTAGCCAGCGTCGTTGAGGAGCTTGTTCAAGCCCTTGAGGGTCCCCTGGTTCATCTCGGTGTTGATGGCGCGCGAGATGATGTCCTGCGCCTGCTGCCCGAGTTCCTGCGTCTCGGCCTTCCACGCGTCGTCGTCGGCACCCGTCCTGTGGAGCTGCCTGCCGAACCAATCGCCGACGTCCGAGAGCCACGACGAGTCGCCCGACGTGCGCTTCACGAGGAGGTCGTGCGTCTTGTCGTCCATGCGTCCCGTCTCTGCGAGCCCCTCGGCCTTCTGGAACTCGGTGATGGCGCCGGTCGTGTGGGGACCGGTGATCCCGTCTTCCTCGATCACGTGGCCCTTGAAGTACGCGTTCAGCATCTGCTGCGTCTTGCGGAGGCCCTCGTCGGGCGGCGTCCTCGGCGTCGACGGCGGACCGCCGAACGTCTTCGAGATGACCTTCGCGGCCTCCGAGGTCACTGTTCGTGGCGGCGCCGGCGGCGCTGCTGACTGCATGGGTGGCGCGGCGCGTCTCGCGCGCGGCCCGAGCGGGACGCCGAGCTGTTGGAGGAGCCTGCCGTCCGGGAACCCGGTCTCGGGCAGGCCTAGCTGCGCCTGGAGCTGCCTGATCACCTGCTGCATCTGAGGGGTGATGATCGCGCTCGGCTGGAGGCCCAGGCGCGCCGCGACCTGCCTGACGACGTCGGGCGTGATCTCGATCGGCATCCTGGGCGGCATCCTGGCTGGCGGCGGGGGCCGCGACGGCACGCGCGGCGGGATTGTCCTCGGGCCCGGCACTGGTTGCGTCCGGATGGAGGGACGAGCCTGTGCCCGCGTGGGCGGCTGAGTCCGCGCCGGGAGCTGGGGCGGGGCAGCTTCCCTCGCCGGGAGGGCGGGACCCGCTTGTTCCGCCTCCTCTTTGCCGGACAGCTTCGCGACGATCTTGTCGACCATCGAGGCTCCCGGCTTCGAGAGCGCGTGGTCCACGGCGAGGATCCCCGCGCCGGCCGCGAGCACGCCGATCACGACCGCCGCGGCGCTGCCGTCGGACATCACCATCCTCCGTGGTGGCCGTACCAGCCTGGCCCGCGGCCGTAGAAGCCGTGCTCGCGGCCGAAGCCGGGACCACGGAAGGCGCGGTCGAACAGCGGCCGCTCGAAGAGCCAATGGTGGCGGTGCGGGTGGCCTGGGGGGAACGCCGGGTAAAAGACTTCAGCCGGCCCGTACGTCGAGGGCAGGACGACGCCCGGACGGAGCAGGCGCGCGATCCCTCCGCCCGGCCCGGCGCCCAACGCGCCCGCCGGCTCCGGCTGCCCGGAGAGCTTGCGGTAGATCGAGGACGCGACGGACTTGTCCCTCTCGACGTAGTAGTCGACGCCGAGCGCCACGCCGCCCAGGCCGAGGACCCAGTACGCGGGATGCATCTTCTTCAGCTTGTCGACGACCGACATGTGCTTCTCGACCTCTTCTCTTCGTTCAATGCGCTGACCAAGGATACGTGACCGAGTGCGCGTGAAGCGGGTACGGCGCCACGACGCCTGCGAAGTGGTCGCCGGGCATCGTCCCTAGCTTCTTGTGCTCGGCGGAGGACGCCCACTCCGAGTAGCCGTAGAGCAGGAGCCCCAGGGCGACGCCGCCCGCTGCTCCTTGCCCCATCGACGCCGGGACGGGACGACCCGCGAGCCAGCCGACGAGCGCTCCGACGCCTGCACCGAGGACCGCGCTCGGGACGAGCCGCGGTCCTTTGGCGAGGCGCCGGTCGACGTCGGAAAGCTCCGTCCTGGTCATGACTTCTTCACCTCTTCATCTTTCGAAGAAGAGGTGGTCACTCCCAGGCGAACATCCCGAAGCTGTGGCCCCAGTTGCCGTCGCCGTAGCCGGGCTGCTGCGCGTGCGCGTAGGGCCACGGACCCGCCGGGGCGTTGAGCGCCCAGCCGCCGTACGGCGACATGCCGCGGTTCCAGCCGGCCTGGGCGTTCGCGCCGGTCCAGTCGCCCTTCGCGGCCACCTGCGCCGGCGTGAGCGCCGGGGGAGGGGGCGGAGGGGGCGGCGGGGGAGGCAGGGCCTTGGCGCCGCCGAGCTTGTCCCACGCCTTGGCGGCGAACGACATGCCCTTCGGGGCGATCGCCCAGTCGACGACCGCCACGAGCGCGACGCCGCCGACGACGAGCTGCCAGGTCTCGAGCCCGCGGACGCGGCGCTCGATCCCTTCGAAGAGGCCGCCGACTCCTTCGGCCCGGTGGTGGGAACGCAGGCGCCCCAGGCGCATGCGCTCCGCGAAGGATGCGCGGTGAGCGATCGGTTCGTGTTCGAGGTCGTCCCTTGCCATGATTTTTTTCTTCCTTGTCTGTTGTTATTGAAATCGAAAATTGTTCAGCAGCAGCCCGCCCAGTCGCCCCAGCCGGAGATGACGGGACCCGGTTGGCCGGACGTCGCGATCGGGCCCGGCGGCAGCGTCAGGAGCCGCGAGATGCACTCGAGCGTCGCGTCGGTCGGCTTGCCGTCCTGCGGTAGGCCGCACCGCGCCTGGACGGACCTGATCGCCGCGGCGGTCCTCGGGCCGAGGACGCCGTCCAGCTCCACGTTGTAGCCGAGCTGCCTGAGCGCCATCTGCGCGCCCTTCACGCCGAGGGCGTCGTCCACGCCCACGCGGATGCTGACGCCGCCGATCGAGACCGCCGCCCCGCCCATGAACGTGATGATCAGGCCGATGCCGGCGCCCCAGAGGGCGTATTTCGCCGGGTCGCGCTTGAGCATCCCGATCGCGCCGCCGACCGCGGCGCCGAGCAAGGGCGTCGTCATCCTCATGTCAGTACGTTCCCCAGTGTCCCGTGCTCACTTCGCCGTCCTGGCCTGTGAAGACCGTGAACTTCGGCGCGAACGGCGAGAGCGAGATGAGCGGCTCGCCCTTCTTGTGCTTGACGACGTTGTACGTGACGACGGCCCCGAGGATCGCGCCGAGGCCGACGCCGAGCGTCTTGTTCAGGCGCCAGGTGCCGTAGACCGCGAGGCCGAGGCCCGCGAGCGTCGTCGCCGTGCCGATGGCGGTCGCGTAACGCTGCTGGAACGTGTCGTGCCGCCCGGTCGCGATGGCCTCGTGGTAGTCGGCGAAGGTCTTCGCGCCCACGTACCAGAGACCCACGCCGCCCGCGATGAGCGCGAAGTCCGCGGTGCTTTTCGACATCCTTGCCATTACCTCTTCTCCTCTTCTCCCGTGTCTCAGTATTCCTTGCTGTTGAAGCCTGGGCGCCGCGTGAACGAGTAATCCCCGCCCGCTGGGGGAGCGCCGACGTAGTAGCTGTTCGCGCCGCCCGTGTAGGGGGAGACACCCGCATGATAGAGGGGTCTCGGCAGCCCAGCAAAATAGCCAGAAGTCACGACCGGCGATCGGGGCGCGACGACGCCCGGGTAGAGCCGCTCGGTCTCGCGGTGCATCCACGCGGTCCCTCCCGTCATGAACTTGCGCGCGAGGAACTGGACTCCCACCACGATGCCCGCGCCCCAGGCGGCGTACTTGAGGCGGTTGCCGCGCGCGGGTTTGTTCGCGAGGAACCCGTAGGCGAGCCCGTAGACCGCGCCCTGCATCGCGCCCGACAGGTAGTGCGGCTTCGTCTCCGCCACCATCTTGTCGAGGTCGGTCATCATCTGCTGCAGCTCCTGCTCTTCTTTGGGCGTCAATTGTCTCTGCGCTGGCATGTCGCTCTTCTCCTCATCCCCACCAGTACCCGTGGGGGGTGCCGGCGAAGTGTTCTTGCTCCCACGGGTAGACCTCGCGGCCGTCCCAGGCCGGGGTCGTCTGCACGTCGAAGTTCCCGTGCGGGTCGGTGAACGGGTAGTCCCAGCCGGTCGCGTGTTCTGGGCGCGCGGGGAGCGCGTGGCGGCGCGCGCGCTGCCTCGCGAAGCGGCCCTCGAGCTGCTTGGTCCTCCACGTGGTGTAGATCATCCAGCCGGCCGCGAACGCCACGGCGGACACGAACACGATCTTCTTGTTCCTGTCCCACCACATCTCGGTGCCGTGGCGCGTCGTCATGACGGCGCCGCCCACGCGCTCGCGGATCGACGGCCGGTAGAGGTCGGTCTTCGCGTAGCGCCGGCCGCCGACGGTCGCGACGTCCTCGGTGTCCTTGGACTTCGGGTTCGGGTGCTTGGCGATCAGCTTCACCATCTTGCGCTTGAGCGCGCGCTCGAGGTTGCCGGGCTCGGAGAGCCACTGCTTAAACGTGACACCCTTCGGGACAACGCGCCTCTCTTCGATCGCCTTGAGCGCGCGCTCGTGGCGGCGCTCCTTCTCCTTGCGCATGAACTCCGAGATGGGCTCGAGCGGCTCTGGCTCGGGCTTCTTCTTGTAGCTCACGTCGCGCGCGGCCTTCTTCCCCTTCACGTCCGAGGGGTGAATCCTCTCGTAGCCGGCGCCCTCGTACTCGCTGACGCGCCTGCCGCGGCGCTTGCGGCGCAACCAGTCCGCGTAGCGCGACTCGGACGACGCGACGCGCCTCGCGATGTCTTCGTAGCTCACCATCTAGGCCCACCACGGTGTGTAGGAATAGCCGTAATGCTCGCGGCCGTACGGGACGGGCATCTCGCCGTGACCCCAGCCGGTCATCTCGAGCTGCCCGTCCTCATTCGTCATGATCGTCGGGCGGCTCGCGCCCTGGCCGTTCTCCTGAGGCGCCGCGGCATTCTGGGTCGGCCACGGGCCTGGGCCGAACGGCATCCCGGCGCCGCCCTTGAAGCCGCCGCGGTTCACCGCGCCCGTGTAGAAGTGACCCACGCGTTCGGCAGCGCTGCTGCCGCTCACGATCTTCGAGGCGATCGACATGCCCTTCGGGGCGATCAGGTGGTCGAGCAGGAGGATGCCGGCGGCGCCGCCGAGCACGAGGTGCCACGTCTTCAACCTTCCGCCCACGAGGCTCTTCGCGCGGCGCTCGAGCGACTCCGCCATCCTCTGGTCGGAAGAAGCCGCGGCTTTGAGGTTCTCCGCGCGCCGCTCGAGCGACTCGGCGAGTTGTGTTCTCATCGGGGAAAACCCCGTGGGCGCTCGGGGGCCGCTCTTGATGTACTTCGCGCGCCACTCCGGGGACCCGAACTTCGGTTTGGATTCGACTGCCATCGCGTCCTCCTACTCCCACGTCCAAGGATGGCCGGTGCGCGGGTCGAGCGACGGCAGCTCGCTCGGCCAGTAGTAATACGGGTAGTGGACCGAGCCCATCATCTCGCCGTGGCCCCATCCTGCGGCCTCGAGCGGGATCGGCGTCGGAGACGGGAGCGGCGGCGCGGGGGGCCTCGCGTCCGGCACGCACATCGCGACGCCGCTGAAGGGCTTGTCGCTCGTGCTGCGCTTCTCCCAGTGGAAACCGGGAGGACATTTCTCGGGCGGCCTGTACTCTCCCTCGCCGTCGCCGACGAACTCGGCGCCGAAGATCTCGAGCGGCTCGTCCCAGCCGGCCACCTCCCCATGGGCCCTGAACCGCGGGCGGACCTGCAGGAGCGGCCGGCGCATGACGGGCGCGTGCGCGCCGAGCGCCGGCTTGAGCGCGTGGAAGAGCAGGTACTGCCCGGCGACGCCGAGCCCCGCGCCCCACAGGACCCCAGACTTGACGCCCTCCTTGTCGCGCTCCTTGGCGAAGCCGATGATGCCGCCGACGACGCCGCCCGCGAGGGCCATCTCGAGCATGCTGGCCCAGCTAGGGCCGCTCGCGACGTCGCGGGCGATCTTCTCGAGTTGTGCGCCGATGGGCATCTGCGTGTCCTGTCTCTGTCCTGTTCTCTGTCTTGTCCTCTGGCCTAGTTCTTCTGGTTCTCGGAATTACTTCCCTCAGTAGGCGACCCACGGCGGCAGGGCGTCGTAGCCGAACGCCGGGTTGAACGGGTAGTTCCAGTACCAAGGGCCTGTCCCCCAGGTCCCGGGGTATCCCCACCAGCCCGGGTAACCCCCGCCCCAGCCCCAGCCATAGGGGTAGCCCCAGTAACCGCCCCAGGGCCACCAACCGCCCCATCCCCCGCCTCCCCAACCGCCCCAACCGCGGCCGCCCCAACCGCGACCGCCTCCCCACCCGTGGCCGCCGCCCCAACCATGACCACCGCCGTGGCCACCTCCGCCGCCGTGGCCACCGCCGCCGCCGCGGCCGGTGAAGTATCCTTGCGTCGCCGCGTCGCCGGCGTCGCCGGCGTCGCCAGCATCTGCCGCACCCGCGTCCGCCGCACCCGCGTCCGCCGCGAGCTGCGGCTGCACTTGCGGCTGTTGGATCATCATCATCTGGGGCTGCGCGAGCTGCTGCTGCATGAGCTGCTGCTGCATGAGTTGCTGCTGCATCTGGAGAGCCCCGAAATCAGGAGGCGGTGGACCCATGTCCGGCGCCGGAGGAGGTCCACCGTCGCCGCCGAAGGGCCCTTGGCCGGGTCCGGGCCCAGGGCCGTACCCGCGGCCGGGACCACGGAAGCCGCCGCGTCCGGGGCCGCCGCGGCCAGGACCGCGTGCGGGACCGCGGCCCCGCCGAATCGCCCCGACGTAGGAGTCCACGTAGCAGCCCGTCGAGACGTCGTACATGGGAGGCTCGCGCTCGAAACTCTCGGGAGCGCCGAAGCCGTTCGCCGAGGCGAACTTCTCCTGGTGGTAGCGAACGCGCGGGTCGTAGTCCGCGGGCTCGAGGTTCGGGACCAGGGCGAGGGGATCTGCGGGCATGGTTTCTTTCCTGTCGTGAGATGAGAAACGAAAAGGAAAAGTGCGAAGCTAAGGTGATCGCGACGGTGCACTAGCGCCAGCCTGGCGGCATGACGCTAGTGGCACCGGCCCCGCGTTAGCGGTGCTTGTGGTGACGCGCCCTGCGGCGGTTCACTGCGATCATGTGGCGAGTGGCCCTCCGCTGGGCCGCGGTGCGATGCTTGCGTGAACGACGACGTGCCATGTTGCTTCTCCTGTTTGGTTGTTGACGAAATTACGAACGAAAGAAAAACGAAGGGGTGCTCACCACCAGCCCGAGTACCAGGGCGAATAGTCGGTCGGCATGTACGCGTAGGCCGAGTCCCACGCGGGGAGCGCCGCCATGTTGAAGTACCCGTACGGGTCCGTGAACTGCGTCTGCCAGCCAGCGAAATCGCCCTGCGTGGACGTGTCGTCGCCATCACCACTGTCGCCGCTGTCCCCGCTGTCGCCTTGGTCTGTGCCCTGGTCGGCCGCCGCGCCTTGGTCGGCCGCCGCGCCTTGGTCCGCAGCGGCACCCTGGTCCGCCACGGCGCCTTGGTCCGCAGCGGCGCCCTGGTCCGCCGCCGCGCCCTGGTCGGCCGTCTCGTCCGTGTCGGCCGGGGCGTTGGCGCCGCTCGCGTTCGGGTCGCTCCCGGGCATCGGGCCGTCGTCGTTCGTCGGGACCTGCTGCCCGGCCTGCTGCACGTAGACGACGTTCGCCTGCTGCTCCTGGGGCCCGAGCTGCACGCCCTCCATCTCGCCTGCCGGCGTGACGCGGTAGCAGACGTTGCCCTGGGGATCGAAGATCTGCTCCTCGAGGCACGCCCACTCGCCCCAGCGGAAGCACTCCGCGCGGTGGTTGCGCCAGCGCTCGCCGACGCCGTAGCGCCAGCCGGGGTGGCCCCAGCCGCGCCACTCGCCGTGGAGCCTGCGGCCCCAGAAGCGGCCGGACGCGTCGCGGTGCCACCCTCGGCCGGACTCGCGGAACCCGCGGCGCCCGAAACCCTCGCGGCGACCAAAACCTTCGCGCCGCCCGAACTCCCGTCCTTCTCCCGGCCGGCGACCGAAACCTTCGCGCCGCTCGCCCCGGCGCTCCTCGGGCCTGCGCGCCTCGCGGTGCGCGTCGACCGCGTGCGAGGCGGCCTCATGGGCGTGCATCGTCGCGCGCTCGGCGTGCACCGCTCGCGCCTCTGGCCTCGGGTGCGTCGCGGCGGCCCTCGCGTGCATCTGGGCCTGCGCGGCGTGCGCCTGCGCGATGCTCGCGGAACGACCCGCCTGCGCGCCGCGCGTGCGGGCGGCCGCCTGCTGCGCGGAGCGTGCCTGCATCGCGGCGTTCTGCGCGTGCGCCGCTGCCTGGACCTCGGGGTGCTGCACTCCCGGGTGCGTGGGCCCGACGCCGGTGCCAGTGCCGGCGCCGTGGTTGCCGATCGCGGCGTGCGCGGCCGCGGCGTGCGAGGCGGCCTGCTGCGCATGCGCGGTCGCCTCGTCCGAGTGCGCGACTTTCCCCTCCGGGGTCGGGTGCGCGGCGGCAGCTTGCGCGTGCGACGCTGCCTGCGCCGCGTGCGACGCGGCCTCCGCGGCATGCGACGCAGCCGTCGTGCCCTTCGCCGCCGGGTGGTCGGCGGCGGCGCTGGCGGACTTCGCCTGCACGGCGGCGTTCTCGGCGTGGACGGCGGCCGTCGCCGCCGGGTGTCCTTCCGCGGCCGCCACGCCGACCATGTGCCTCATCTCCCACTCGCGGCGCCACGGCTCGTGGTGCTCGCCCCATCCCCACCCGCGGCGCCAGTCGCCGTCCCAGCCGGCGAAGTGGTGCTCGTGGTGCCACGGATGCTCGTGGTGCCACTCATGCTCGTGGCCCCAGCCGCGGTGCGGATGCTCCGCGTGCTCGATGCCCTTGCCGATGTCGTAGGCAGCCTGGACCGGATTGAAGATGTCGCCGATGTTGAACCCGACGTGGTGCCGGAAATGCTCGTGGTGCAACGGGTGCTCGTGGTGCTCATGCTGCCACTCGTGGCTGTGCCAGTACGGATGGTCGTGGTGGTGGCCCGCGGCCTCGCCGATGTCGACGGCGGCCTGGATCGGGTTGAAGATGTCGCCGATGTTGAAACCGGTGAAATACCCGCTCGCGAGCAGGGGAGCCGGCATCGCGGAGGTGATCTGGTCGAAGTCGAGCGCGTTCGCGAAGCCGCTCTCCAGCTCGACGACGTACGACGACATGCCCGACGGGTCGGTGCGCGGCGTCCCGCACACGAGCTGGCCCGCCCGCAGCGTGGCGATGGCCGTCCCCGCGCGCGCGGAGGCCTCACCCTTGTCCATGAACACATTCGCCCCGCGGCCCTTGACGCGGTACTGGAGCTGCCCCGGGTAGGGGCAAGGGCCTGCGCCTGCGAATTCGTACATGAGTCTCTTCTCCTTCTATCCCGTGGTCCGCTTGGCCTTCGCGGCGCCGTTCTCTTTGACGCTGTATTCGCTCGGCGCGAGCGTGATGGTCTTGCCGTTCTTCCCGCTGGATTCTGGGAGCTGGGCGAGCGCCGGGCCGCCGCCCCCGCCGCGGGCGATCAGGTACCTCGTGCCGACCTCGCCGACGCGCTCGGCGATCGGCTCGGCGACCTTCGAGGCGCGGTAGATCGCGTAGACCGTGAGCGCGCCCCCGACGACGAGCGCGATCTTCGCGACCGTGGACCAGTCGGTCCCTCCGTCGCCAGAGCCGCCGCTGCCACCGAGCCTCCACCCGGGCACACCAAAACGGAGCCCGGCGTGGTGGCTCGGCCAGGCATGCCAGGACGGCGAGCCATGGAACGAGTACGGGTCGTAAGGGAACGAACGATTCATCCCTTGGACCTCGTGAGCAGGTAAATCGCACCGAAGACCCCCACGACGCCGAGCCCCGCCCAGGCGAACGTCGACCAGTCGATCCCGCCGTGGTCACGACGCCGGTGCCGGCGCTCGTGGTCAGCAGCCCCGCCGCGGGAGGGCGGTGCGTGGTCCCTCGCGTCGGGAACTTCGTCCTTCTCCCTCTGGCCCCAGAGCCCCAGGCCTTGGCCCCACGCGTAGCCCATGCCGATCGGGCTGATCAGGTGCGGCCCGATCGTGACGTCCTCGAGCGCGCCTGTCACGTCGCCCACGTTCTGCTGAATCGGCCACGGCGGGGGACCAGCGGGACGCGCGTAGGCGCCCGCGTGGTGGTCCTCGTACCCGTGGTGGTGCGGGTGGTACGGGTGATGGAGGAAACGCGGGTAGCCGTGCATCATGAGCCTCCCGTGAAGACGCGCTTGGCGCCGCGCAGCGTCCCGCCCGTCACGACGAGCTGCCTGTAGATGATGTACCCGAGCACGCCGGCGCCGACGATCGCGCCGAGCCTGATGACCCCGGCCCAGTCCGCACCGCCATGGCGGGCCCCGACGTGGTGGAGTGGCGTCATCTTGGCCTCCGCGCCTGTCGGCGCTCCGCCAAAGGCAACATGAATACGCTCCGCGTTTTCATGGGAACTGCATCGCTCCTTGGAAGAGCGGGCCGACGAACTGCTGCTGCGCGTCGTCGGGCCCGGCGTTGCCGTACCAGACGACGATCTCGAGGCCGCCGCCGTTCGCGTTCGGCGCGCCCGCGCCCATCGGGTCCGTCGGCGTGTCCGTCGGGTCGACAACGACGACCTGGATCTGCGCGGCGCCTTCGCCCGGCGTCGTGATGAAGGTCGCCGATCTCGGGCTGAGCGTCGTCGTGCCCGGCGCCGTCGTGCCGCTCCGCATCTGCATGGCGATGCGGGCGAAACGCGGATCGAGCGCGAGCGGCCCGATGATGCCCGAAGCCTCGCCGGGACCAGAGCCGACGTCCATCACGCCTGTCCCCTGGTCGAACGTGAGGATGAAGTTCCCGGCCGGAGGCGCCCCGCGCGCGATGTCGGAGAAACCGCGGCCCGTGACGACGGGGTTCCCTGCGGCGTCGATCGTGATGAGTCCCTGGGCGACCATCTGGACCGGGACTGCGGCGTAGTCGGCCATTACAATGTCCTCCAGACGATGACCTCGAAACCACCCGTTGGGTCCGCGAGCGTGAGCGGCGGGAAAGTCTGCATCACGATGAGGATCTGGTCGGCACCGACGCCGGGGATCGGGCTCGTGAGGTACGCGACGGCGATCGTGAGGATGTTCGGGGTCGGGACGGGGAGCACGCCGCGCGTCGTCACCATCGTGCGCACGCCGTTGTCGATGAGCGGGTTCGCTCCCGGCGGGACCGCGCCCGCGTTGCCGATGAGTCCCTCGTCGAGCGTGAGGAGGTACGCGCCGGCCGGGAACCCCACCGGCCTTGCGATGTCGGACACGCCCTCGCCGTTGAAAGTGGGGACCGTTGGGATGCCGGGCAAAAACGTGACGACGCCCTGCACGATCGGCTGGAACTCGGTGAGAGAGACGTCAGCCATCGCGACCTCCGTGATCGACGCTCCATCTCCTCATGGCGGCGGCACCGGTCCTCCCCCGAGACCGCGCCACACGATGATCTCGAAGCCGTTCTGCGGGTCCTGCCCCACGAACGCCGCGTTCGTGAGCACGATGTCGATGGCGGTCGCCCCGACGCCCTGGACGAGGCTCGCGATGTAGGCGATCCCGATCGCCTGGATGCCGCTCACCGGCGGAACGCCCACGCCGAGCGGCATGATGTTCGTGCGCACATCGGGGTCGATGGGGAGCACGAGCGGGAACTCGGGCAGCGCCGGCACGGCGCCCGAGTTGCCCGGCAGGCCCTCGTCGAAGAAGAGGATGTAGTGCCCCATCCCGATGTAGAGGATCGAGGAGATACCCTTGCCGTCGAACTCGATGTTCGGCGGTCCGCCGGGGAACGTGACGAGTCCCTCGACGATGGGCTGGATGGGGGATGCAGCGTAGTCGGGCATGGATTCCTTCCGTCGTGACGACGGCGATCCTGGTCAACCCAAGACCGCCGTCGCGGACAGAATCAGGGAACGCTCGCACCCTGGGGAGCGAAGAGCGGGCCGATGATGTTGACGGTCGTCAGCTCGACCCCGGCGTCGCCGCGCCAGAGGACGATCTCGAGGCCCGATTCCGGGTCGACGCCGACGCCGGCCAGGTTGGCGAGCCGGATCTGGATCTGGTTCGCGCCGACCTGCGCCGGGTTCAGCGGTGCGCTCGTGATGTACGCGATGGACTTCGAGATGACCGCCGTGGGCACGCCTTCGGGGGCGCGCACGTTGAGGAGGACCCGGCCGAACGGCGGATCGATCGCGACGTCGCCCGGCAAGCCCGGGTCGAGCGTCAGGATGTAGTTGCCGGCACCGACGCGCAGGGGCGCGAAGGGACCAGTGAGGACGATGCCCTTGCCGAAGAAGGTGAGGAGGACGCCCTCGGTGCCGATGGCCCTGAGGAGGCCCTGCACGATCGGCTGCGCTGGCGCTGCTGCGTAGTCCGTCATGGCGACTCCACCCCCGCGAACACGACGATCTCGAAGCCGTTCGCTGCAGGTGGCGTGGTCGTCGTGACCGGATCTGTCAGGACGCCACCGGAAGTCGCCAGCGTGATCGCGATCTGCGTCAAGCTCCCGTCGGCCGGGGTCGGCACCGTGAAGTTGCCGTACGCGACCGAGATCGAGTCGAGCGTGGTCGCGGCACCGGCCGAGGGCGACCGCATCGTGATGAGCGTGCGCGGGAGCGGCGCGAGGGGACCGGCGGGGAGCGGGACGCCGTTCACGTCCGGCAGGGGCTCGACTGCGCCCGCGTTGCCGGGCAGGCCGACGTCGAGCGTCAGGATGATGACGCCGACGGTCCTCGCCGCTGGCGGCGTCTGGACGGGGGTGCACCCGCGACCCGAAAAGAGGTACGCGTTCCCGCTCGTGTTGCTCGGGATCGTGACCAGTCCTTGAACGATGGGCTGAACAGCAGCCGCTGCGTAATCTGCCATGGGTGCAATCCTCTCTCGATTGAGTGTTGAACGAAACTCGGGAACTCAGGATCGAAAGCGTCGCGCACCTATTCGCCACGCAGTCAAAGCAAGCCTACCTGCAATCTCCATGGGGACCAAATTCGCGCAAATGTTCAACGACGGAAATGTTCAACGACGGATCGGAACCGTTTTTCCATGCGCGTGCCTTGCCGTAGATCATTCCCACAACAAGGCCTACACCTTCGCTTGGCGGTGCGCTCGGGGACGGTGGGCGGCCGCCAAGCGTGGCCGCTCTCACCGGGCCGTCCGCTCGCGATACTCGTCTTCGCCCACGACCTCGGCGTAGACGCCGCCCCCGACCGGCTGCGCGCCCGCCGCCTGCTGCGCGCGGAACGTCTCGACGGCCTTCTCGAAGTACGCGACGGTCCTCTCGAACGCCTCCTCGGTCACGCGCACCTCGCTCCCCTCGCCGAACGAATCCGAGAGCGCCTTGAAACCGTGGGCGACGGCGTCGCGCACGCGGTGCCCGCGGTTCAGGTATTCGGTCACGAAGTAGATGAGCCTCTTCTGCGTGTCCGCGGGCGCGCGGACCTGCACTTGGTCGGGGACTCTTGCGTCACGAATTCCGTTCATCGAAAATACCTCGCGTCGGTCATCCTTCTTGGCGCTGCGGCGCGCGCCTCACGAAGAGCTTGAACATCTCGCTGAACCGCGGGACGGGCTCGGGCGGGACGTAGTCCACGAACGTCGGGCGGATCCCGGCCTTGCGCATCTCGCACGTCTCTTGAGAATGACCGCGGTTCAGGCACCACTCGCACCGGCGGGACTTCTTCCCGAGCTGCGGGTCCTCCCGCCGCTCGCGCGCGCGCTCGTGGTAGCAGCTCGAGCAGAGCCCCGAGCGGTTGTAGGGCTGCAGCGCCGCCCCGCATTTACATGCCCGCATGGACGCCCTCCGCCCTGTCCAAGGTCGCGAACTTCAGGAAGAGTTCCTTCGTCTGCTCGTCGAGCCTGCCCGTCTGCTGCAGGCCGTAGACGCGCTGCACCTCCTGGATCGCGCGCTTCGCCTCCTCGTACTTCTTCTTGTACCGGCGCTCCTCCTCGGCGCTCTCCACCTGCCAGAGCCAGTAGAAACCGGCCCCGATGATGGAGGCTGCGCCGAGGTAGAGCGACCACTTCGCGTAGTCGGGCTTCGCTCCCGCCTGGGGAAGAGGAGTCATCGGCGCCCCTCAGCGCACGATGTGCTCCGGCTCGAACTTCGTCCCCGCGCCACCGGCCTGCGTGATGACGGCCTGGTTCTGCGGGGCGACGACCGTGTCCTGGCCCATCGGGCGCTGGGTCGGCTGCGCGATGACGCCGTCGGTCCCGAGCGCCGAGTGGCCCTGGGGCGTCGCCACGTGGACGACCGTGTTCATGACTCCAGCCTGGTTCGGCGGTTGGTACGTGCTCCCCGCGGGCGGGACGAACTTCGTGCCGGCGACGTCGTACGGCTGCTGCTGCTCGGCGATCCTGCCCGCGCCGCTCAGGGCGCGCATCTCCTGGATCTGGCCAGGGTTCTGGGTCCCGACGACGGGCACCGAGGCCGCGGGACGCGCGGAGTCCTTGAAGAGGTGCGCGAGGTGCGGCGGGTGCCAAGGTACGTCTGACTGTACAGGTGCCTGGACCGCGCGCTGCACGGGCGGCGGGACCGCCGCCTGCGGGAGGGGCTGCGGCTGGTGCAGGTGCGCCAAGTGCGGCGGGTACCACGGGGCGGGGGGCTGCGGCACCGCGGCGGGCGGCTGCTCCGGCCCCGGAGTGCCGATGAAGTTGTAGTGCTGCGCGGGCTGATGCGGCTGCCCGACTGGGATGACCGGGATGTTGCCGCTCCCCTGCACCTCCGCCTCGACGAAGCGCGGGAGGCCCTGCGGGCCGCGGCCGATGCTCTCCACCGGCTGGACCGGCGCCTCTGCCGAGGTCGCGAACTCGGACGCGGGCGGCGCCATCCGCGTCGCTTGGCCCACGTCTTCGAGCAACCCGAGGCGCGCGCACTCGGCGACGCACTCGCGCACGATGGCGTCGGCGATCTGCTTGGCGCTCGTCATGTCCCCGGGCCTCGACACGCAGGCCGAGAGCACGTGCGGCGTGAGGTTCATGTACAGCTCTTGTGCGGTGGTCATCGTCTCATTCCCTTTCTTTCGTTCCCTGGGGATCGATCAATTTTCAAAAATCAGACATTCAGGTAGAAGACCGCGAAGAATGGGACCTCGATCGCCCCATCGCCGACGCTGTTGCCGGCGAACACGTCGATCGACGTCGCCCCCTGGAGCAGCGGGATCGGCTGGTTCGTCTGCGGGTTGAAGGGCCCGGCGACCATGTTCCCGACGTCGATGTTCTGGGTCCAGATGATCGGGACCTCCTGCGGCGTGTCCGCGGGGTTGAAGAACCCGCCGATCACCTTCGCCGTCTGCGCCCCGTGCGGGATGGGGATCCGCGCGCGGTTCGTGAACGGTGCGGCCGGCGCGGGGCCGGCCGACGGCACCGTGCCGCGGAAGACACGCGTGGGGAGCGAGTTCGTCGACGGCGTCGACGAGTTGCCGATGCCGCACCAGCCCGAGTAGTTGATGGGGCTGCCCGCGGCGCCCGCAGCGACGATCGTCCCGGGGCCGGCGCCCTGAAGCTCCATGATGTTGAGCGGCAGGTCGCTGAAATTGTCGTTCGTGAGCGGCGGGCCCCCCGGGTAGAGGAGATACGTGCGCACGATGTTCGGCAGCGCGGTAGTCCCGACAGTGCTGGCGAAGTACCGCGGGGCCATGCGCCCGGTGATGCGCATGAACGACGCCACCTGCGGGAGCTTGACGAGCGTCGAGGGGAGCACGTCGCAGACGATGTTCGACTGCACGCCGAGGTGGCCCCACTGGAACACCGCGAGCGCCACCGCCCCGCCGAACGGAGGGGCCACGGCCGGCGGCGCTTCGCTGCTGCCCGCAGGCACGACGAGGAGCGGCGAGCCAGTCGTCGGGGGATCGACCTGCACCAGCCCCCAGAGGTCCTTCGAGAGGATGTAGCGCGTGCGCGCGATCGACGCGGGCGCGTCGAAGACGGCTTTGCTGCCGGTGCCTTCGTCCTGCTGCGGGACGAGGTCTCCCTGGGTCTCGAGGTACGCGCGCTGCGGCACCACCGCCATGTCCTGGTGCGTGATGGGCGCGCGGTGCCCGACGGAGTCCTGCTTGCCGTACCTCGCCGGGAGGCGCGGGTCTGCGCTCGGCTGGTTCTCGATCGTCGCGCGCCCCTGCGCGTACTCGAGGTAGTCGGGATTCTGCGGGTCCTCCCACGCCATCTGCGGGCCCTCGGCCCATGGCTCGAACGGGAGCTGCACGAGGATGCCCTGGCGGTTGAACGCGTGGCCGGGCGGAGCGACGTTGCCGTAGTTGTCGTGCGTGAAATACTCGGGCAGGCCCGGCACGTAGCCGTGGACCGACGCGTGCGGGCCGTGGCCGTTCACGCGGGACCCCGCACAAAGGGATGCTCACGCCGCGGGCGATCGAAGAGGACCATGGTGACGGGCTCCAGAGGTGGCCGACGAGATCGGCCTCACGAACAAATGCAGCAGCGCGACTGCAAACGCCCGTCACCTATTACGGTCGCTCGAAGTCAAGACCGATTTTGCGCGATCGAGACCAAAAAGACCAGACTTTTTTGGAGACGAAGGACTAACGCCGTTTGACCTTGCCGAAGACGGGCCCGGTCGGAACGTTCTTGTTCGGCGCCGTCGGCTTCGTGGCGGCTTCGTTCGCTTTCGCTTCGTCCTCTTCGGCGTGCTGCTCTACCGGCATCTTTCGGAGCTGGTCCGGCGTCCACGGGATCACGGCCGCATGGTCCGACGGGAGCAGGCGCTGGCCCACGATCTTCCTTCTCTTGCGCACGACTGGCGCGACGACGTGAGTGCCGATGACCACGGGCGTGCTGCCTTCGGCGGCCGGGACTGGACGGGAAAAAATGGGACCGACGTACTTCATGGGTTCATCGTACCAAATCCTCGGCGGATCACTGCTCGAAACAATAAAGCGCAGAGAACGTATCACATGGTGTCCACGCCTCGTTCGTCCAACTCGAATCGCTCACAGGCTCAGAGGTATCTCCCCTCACGGCGCCTATACTCATCGAGCCTGGCGCGCTCGTCGTGAACCCTGCGCAATCTGTGGTGATCGTCGTCGAAAGCGCCGACGTACCTGTCGCTGTCGTGGACGTCCATGTCAACCACGGGGTCGAGACGAGGTTGTTATGCTCATCTCGATTGATCGAGCCAACGCCAGCGCCACCCACAAGGTCGCTCCAATCCAAAGCTACCAAAGTCCCATCGAGGAGCTTCCAAGGCACGGTCGAGTGCACGAACCGCGTCGTGACATCCGACGTGGCCGTCGAGACCCACGCGGCCCATGTCCCGCCTAATCCTGCCGAAGACGCCCACGAATTACAGATCGAATCCGCTCCGGCTGCGCCGCCAAGCGCTCCTTGGTACACTCCGCTCGTCACGAACACTCGCCTGAAAATCGGTGGGCCGTCATAACCGTCGCCCCCCGCGTCTACGGGCGACCCGTCGCTGCCTGCGTCGTTGCCGGGCGCGACATCGCCATCCGCAGGACCATCGCTCTGTCCCGCGTCACCCTGTTCCCCTCCGTCGCCGCTGACGAACATGTCCGTCGAGCACCCGAGGAGCGAGCACGAAAGCCACGCCAAGGCGAACGGATTCTTCATGGCTGCTCGACGCAGTAAAGCGAGGCCGGGTTCAAGTTCGTGCAGCCGACCCCCTCGCCGTCTGTCCAGAGCTTGCCGGTAGGGCCGCCGTCGGCGTCGTAGAGGACGCCCACGATCCCGTCGTACGCGTTCGCGCCACCGTCGAGCCAGTAAGTCCAGTCGTCGCACGTGTCGCCGTTCCACCCGACGCTGCTCCCGTCGGCGAGCGTACCGGTCCACGCGGTGCTGCTCGCCGCCGCGGCGTTGTCGTTCTCATCTCGGTCGATCGGGTGCCTGATGCTCCCCGAGGTAAGCTCTGTCCAGTCCGCAGCGAGGATGGTCCCGTCGAGGAGCTGGTACGGGACGACGGCGTGCTCGAGGCGCGACGCCGCGCTGGTCGACGCGGTCGAGAGCCACGCCATCCACGTCCCGCCGAGCGAGGCGTCCGATGCCGCATCCCCGCAGAGCTTGTCGGCCTGCGACAGCCCACCGAAGTTCGACGGGTACGACTTCGACGTGATAAAGACGCGCCTGTAGGGCTGGAGCGTGTACCCGTCGTAGCCGTCGCCGCCGGGGCCCGCGTCCGAGGCCTGGGAGTCGCCGCCCGCCTCGCCGCCGGGACCGCCCTCCTGCGCCCCGTCCGCCGCGGACGCGTCGCCCTGGTTCCCCGAGTCGCCCGGGTCCCCGGCGTCGCCGCCGAGCTGCGGACCTGCCGAGCAACCCATCAATACCGAAATCAAGAAATACTTCTGGTGCTGCATGTCACGCGTCCTTCCGCCTGCGCCGGCCCGCCACGTGGTCCTCGACGTGCTCCGCTAGGACGCGGGCGACGTAGTTCGACAGTGTCCTGTCCTCCCCGTCCGCCAGGGCCGTGAGGGCCTTGGCGAGCGAGGGGTCCACGTAGATCTCGAGGCGCTGGAGCTTCGTTCGTTTCGTCATCCCTGACGTCGTAACACCCCGTCACGCCCCGCGCAAGCCCCCCGACGGCAGAACGCCGGCGGGATGGAGTCAATGCCGCCTCTGGGGCCCGAAGAAGAAGTCGAACGGGTTCGAGGCCTTGAGCGCCGCGAACGCCTCCTCCATCTGCTGGAAGCGCTGCGCGAAGTGGCTGACGCGCCCCCACGAGAGTAGCACAAGCTCCGAGGAGCCGATCATCTTGGCGAGGGCCGACGCCGCCGAGCGCGCCTCGTCCACGGGCGTCGACGGGTGCGTGGCGAGGCGAAGGAACTTGTTTGCCCGGGCCTCCTCCTTCTCGCACGCCTCGACGTCGAACTCCTCGACGACGATGCCGCCCTCGTTCTCGTACTCCTGCATGCGCTGGCGCATGCCGTCGATGAACGCGGCAAGCTCCTCCGGGAAGCGCCTGCGGCGCATCGGGAGCAGGCGCGAGGCGAGCCTGTAGCCCCCGAGGCGCCAGCTCTTGACGACGTCGGGGCGCGCCGGCTCGCGGTAGCCGCCGAACCCGTTCGGGACGGTGGGGTGGAGCTTGCTCACGAGCCAGTCGCCGACCTCCTTGTAGAAGCTCGACTCGGGCTCGCCGCGTCCCTCCCGCCTCGTCCCGGTGTAGTCCATCTCCTATCCCTCCGGCGGGACCGCGCTCCCGGCGGTCCCCTCCCTGCTTTCTTCTTTGGCCTTCGCCTCCGTCGCCTCGTAGTACATCTTCAGCAGGTTCGACAGCTCGACCAGGCTGATCTTGCACATCCCGTCGACCGCGCCAAGGAGCTTGAAGCCGGTCGCCGGGTCTGCCTGCACCGCCGCGCCGAACATGAGCGCGAGCTTCGCGACCTCCTCGACGCCCTTCTTGTCGTCGAGGTCCGCCGTCGCGCCCGCGGCGGCGATCTCGTCGAAGAGCGTCCTTTGCGCGTCCGTGAGCGCCTCGCGCGCGGCGTCGAACTTGTTCCGAGTCCGGAGCAGCCCGACGAACTGTACCGTCTCGAGCGCGACGCGGAGCTGGAGCTTCTCGTACATGGAGGGCTCCAGCGGCTCCCCGACGCCGTCCCCGACGGTCTCCCCCACGACCTCGCCGCCCTGGGACTCGACTGCGCCGCCGGGACCATTCTGCGCGCCGCCGCCATTCTGCCCATTCGCCTGTCCATTCTGCCCGTTCTTCTGGTGGGCCTCCCTCTGGGCTTTCTGGGCCTCGTACCACTTCTGGAAGTCCGGGGCCTCGGTGTAACCGCCGGGACCGCTGCTGAAGCGTTGGATCGCCTGGATCAAGTACGGCAGCACCTCCGGGACCACTTGGTCCTTCAG
>Ga0187781_10000721_pt1 | contig 24076 bp, 25 predicted proteins | sample 0715_SJ02_MP02_2_FD_132447 | JGI IMG/M metagenome (GOLD analysis project Ga0187781, IMG submission 132447) | Tropical peat soil microbial communities from peatlands in Department of Meta, Colombia - 0715_SJ02_MP02_20_MG | ecosystem: Environmental > Terrestrial > Soil > Wetlands > Peat | place... | reverse complement strand
GCATCAATCGCGGTCCAGGTCCCGACATCGCCAACATCGCCACGCTCCTTCATGCTCTCCGGCAGGCCAGGGGCTGATTTCTAGTTGAGCCGCAAGACTTTTTCAAACTGACCCACTGCCGTCTTGCTGCGTCACGAGACGAACGTTTTTCCGCGCGCGATTTTTCGAGCGCGGCACGGGCATCTCGGCAAGCGCCCGGCGAGGACGACGATCGATCGGCGGCGCTGGGCGCGCGGCTTATCGGCTCGGCCTGGAAGGTCTTTGCACGTCACCGAGGCCGTTCCGCGGGGAACGGCGCGCCCTACCCCAGGTGATGCGCAAGCAGGAAGACGGCCGCACCGAAGCCGAGCAGCAGAAGCGGGTGAATGGTGGGCCGCCAGAGGCGCATCGCGGCCACCACGAAAGCGATGGTCCAGGCGAGAATAGCGCGGCCCTCCGTGCTCAGGATCGCGAAGGCCCCGGCGAGCACGAGTCCCGTAGCGATCGGCGCGAAGCCCGCCTCGACGGCGCTGTGCCAGCGAGAACCGCGCCCCCGGTTCCAGAGCCGCGCGGCGGCATAGGCCATGATCGAGGATGGCAGGAAGAAAGCCAGCGAGACGACGAGCGCTCCCGGCCAGCTCGCCGCTTTCCATCCGATCAGGGTGGCCAGCAACGCGCCCGGTCCCGGAGCGGCGCGCGAAATGGCAAACAGATCGGAAAATTCGCGGGCCGTCATCCACCCGTGTATCGTCACGGCTTGCCGCTGCATTTCGGCGAAAATTGCCGGTCCCCCGCCCACCGACACGAGCGACAGCGGCGCGAATATGACGACCAGGGCGGCCAATGTCCGGCTATCGTCGGTCATCGCGGGCGTCCGGTCGCGAGGCGCTGCCGTAGCGGAAGGCCAGCGCGATGCTCAGCGGGGAGAGACACAGCACCGTCGCAACCGTGGGCAGATGAAGCACGCCGACGGCGACGAAGACCACGGCAAGGATTGCAGGCGCGCCGATGCTGTGAGGCGAACGAGCGCGCCGCCTCAAGCCCTTGGCGATGATGCGTCCGCCGGATTGGAGCCCCATGCCGATGAGGAGTCCCGCCGCGGCCACGGCGCAGCCTTCGAGCATGACGGCGAGGCCGGTCGTTCCGGCGAACCGGTCATAGAGAGCCGCCAAGCCGATCACCGCGGCGCTCGGCGCGATCGTCAGTCCGAGCAGCCCGGCGGCGGCGCCCGCCGCCCCCTTCAAGCGCTGGCCGATCAGGACCGCAAGGTTGATGACATTGACGCCCGGCATGAGGCGCGCCAGGGCCAAGGCCGCGGAAAACTCGCCTTCCCCTATCCAGCCGCGCCGCTGCACGAACGCCCTGTGCATCCAGGCGGGAACGCCGCCGCCGAAGCTCGAAAGGCCGAGTTGCGAGAACAGGAGAAAGAGCTGGACGGCCCCGCATGGGGCGGCAGCGGCAGGTTTCGGCGGCGGGTATTCATTTTCCGGCATCGCTGCTTCGCCACAAGAGGACGGCTCGGGGTTGCCGCCCGGATGACTGAGGCGTGATCCTACGCCGGATTTAAAATCGGTCGAAATCATGATTCTAGGAGGCGGGCTTGGGCGCGGGGCGTGCGCTCGCGTGGGTTGTCGTTTTCTCCTCGACTACCGAAACGTGCTCTGCCAAGATCGCTTGCCCGAGGGAGCAGTATTGTCCCGCCCCTTCACCAGGGATTAGGGAACCACGTCCATGGCCGTGTTCGACGCCGTGGCTCCGACCTTTGATCGCTATCGCGCCCTGCCCGACGGCGTGCCGGACGCGATCCGATCGGCTGTCCTCGCCGCCATCGCAGCGACCTCGCGGCCGCGTCTCCTCGATCTCGGCGCCGGCACCGGACGGATCGGTTGGCCCTTTGTCTTGGCCAACGACGATTACGTCGGCGTCGATCTGTCATTGGGGATGCTGCGGGAATTTGTCGGACGCGCGGCGTCGCGCCATGGGCATAGGCCCCGGCTGGTCCAATCGGACGGGCAGCTTCTGCCGTTTCGCGACGGGACATTCGACGCCATCCTGCTGATTCAAGTGTTCGCCGGATTGACGGACTGGCGCCGCTTCGTGGCCGAGGCGAAGCGCGTCCTGCGGGCGGCCGGAACGGTGTGCGTGGGCCGCTCGGTGGCGCCCGAGGACGGCCTCGATGCTCGAATGAAACGGCGCGCGAAAGCCATTCTCGAGGAGATGGGCGTCCACCTCGACCGGATGAATGCGCGCGAGGATGCGCTGCGCTGCCTCGAGGCCGGATCGAGAAGCCGCGCGCGGATTGTCGCGGCGACGTGGACCGCGGCGCGGACGCCGCGCCGCTTCCTCGATCGCCATCGCACGGGCGCGCGGTTCTCGGCATTGGCGGAGCCGGTCAGGGACGAGGCGTTGCGCAGGCTGGAAGCCTGGGCCGTCGCGGCCTTCGGTACGCTCGACGCCGTCGTGGCGGAGCCCAGCGCGTTCGAGCTGCAAGTCTTCAAATTCGGGGAGGACGGACGTGCCTGACCTGGATCGCGCGAAAGACGACGCATTGCTGACCGATCTGGGCAGGCGGCTGGTCAGCGGATCGCTGAGCGACGCGGCGCTTCAGCGAGCGACCGAGGAGATTCCGACGCTGCCTATTCTTCCCTGGGTGAACGTGGTGAAGATCGGGGGACAAAGCATCATGGACCGGGGCCGAAGCGCGGTCGGTCCGTTGATCGACGAGATCGTCGCCAACCTCGATCGCCACAAGATGATCCTGGGGACCGGCGCCGGCACCCGCGCCCGGCACGTCTACAGCCTGGCGATCGATCTCGGCCTTCCGGTCGGGGTTCTGACCGTGCTCGGCACGGCGGTCGCCTGGCAGAACGCCCAGATGCTGCAATATCTGCTGGCGAAGCACGGCATCGCCTTTCTTGAGCCCGAAGGCTTCGCGTCGCTTCCGCACTATCTCATGGAGCGAGGCGCCGTCATCTGCCAAGGCATGCCGCCCTACAAGCTTTGGGAGTCCAATCCGCGCCTCGGGCAAATCCCGCCGCAGCGCACCGATACCGGCTGCTTCCTGATCGCGGAAGTGCTCGGGGCGAGAAAGATGATCTTCGTCAAGGACGAAGACGGGCTCTACACCGCGGACCCCAAGAAGGATCCGGAGGCGACGCACGTCCCGCGCATCAGCTTGCAGGATTTGCTGGCGCGAGACCTCGACGACCTCATCGTCGAGCGGGCGGTTTTGGAGCTCATGCTCAACGCGCGCAACATTCGGGAAATCCAGTTCGTCAACGGGCTCAAGCCCGGCCAGTTGACGGCCGCTTTGGACGGCGAGCCGGTCGGGACGGTCGTTTTCAACGCGGCCGCTCGGGGGCGTTCGGCATGAACACGGAAACCGGCGCGCACCACGTCGTCTCGCGCTTGATGCGGGAGTCGCTGGTGGACAAGAAGCTCATTGCGGGCACGCAAGGTCCGGTTCGGGCCATCCTCCCCGACCTCAACGTGATCCAGATCGGCGGCCTCTCGATCATGGACCGCGGCCGTGCCGCCCTCTTGCCGCTGTTGGATGAGATCGTGCGCAACCAGAAAGACCACAGTCAGGTGGTCGGCGTCGGCCCGGGCGTGCGTGCGCGCCACATCCTTTCGGTCGGCCTCGACTTGGGGTTGCCGACGGGCGCGCTTGCGGTGCTCGCCGCGAAATCGTCGGCACAGAACGCCTACATGGTGTCCTGCCTGCTGGCCAATCATGGATTTGTCTATCTTGAGGCGCCGTTCATCGTTCAATTGCTGCCCGCGATGCTGGCGGCGGCGCGAGGCGCCGTATTCAACGGCATTCCGCCCTACGATCTCTGGGAACATCCGCCCGCAATCGGCAAGATACCGCCGCACGGCAGCGATGCGGGTTCCTATCTCGTCGGCGAAGTCTTCGGAGCACGGGCCGTCATCCTCTTGAAGGATGTCGACGGCGTTTACACCGCCGACCCGAAGACCGATCCCAATGCAAAGCTCATTCCGGAAATCGGCGCCGCCGAGTTGAGCGGCATGCGGCTTGCCACCCTCCCGATCGAGCCCGTCGTCCTGGACCTGCTGACGCGGGCGAGGCTGGCGAAAAGCATCCGGATCGTGAACGGGCTGGTTCCCGGCAATCTCACGCGCGCGCTTGCGGGAGAAGCGGTCGGCACCTTGATCCATGCATGATTTGCGCTTCCGTTGCCGGCCCGCCGGGAGACGGCTCGGGCAAGCGCGAGGAAGCAAGGTCTTCGCCCCGCCCGAGCGGCCCGAGAGAGGGGTCGGCAATCATGCAACGAGTCTCCCCCTGGCGCGGAGTGACGGCTCGGCGGCGCCCAATTTGCCGGCGAGTTCGACGACCGCGATCTCGTCCTCGCGGACCCCGATCAGCTCCGCGATCGCGCGTCTCCACGATTTGGCTCCCGCGGCATCGCCGAGCACCCAGACCGATCGTCGCCGGCCGAGCCAATCGAGCGGGGGGCGCGATCCGCCGGCCGACAAGGCTCTCACCAGCGTATCCGGTTCGATGAGGTGCGCCGACGGGTCCGCGGCGTCGCGCGCCTGGACGCTGACGCCTGCGTCGACATCGTCGATCGCCAGCAGCTCGCAATCCCTCCAGCGCCACAACACGCGGCCGTCATCGTACTCGCGATCGTTGCCGTCGCCGCGGCCGTCGAGCACGAGCTGCACAAGCTTTGACACAGTGAGGTAGCGGGCCTTGCCCAGCGCGAAGGAGAACTCGGTGCCGATCCCGACGCAGAGGCTGGTTTTGCCGGCGCCGAGCGGGCCGGTGATGAGCATGTGCCGAACCTCGGCGTCCGCGGACCGCGCGACGTCGCGACCCAACAGCACCTCGAGGAGCCGTATCTTGCGATTCCTGAGATTGGCGATCCGGCAGACGACCTCCACGAGCGCAGGCTCGAGCGCGCTGGTGAAATTGGCCAGGCGATAGAGATAAGGCAGCCCCGCCTGCTGGAACGCGAGCTTGCGCCGCAGCCACCAGAACGCGACGATCGCGATCGGCCACAATGCCAGCACGACGCAAAGCAGCAACCAACGCCAGGACATGAAGGCCGCGAGACCGAAGAGGCCCCCGATCGCGAAATAAAGCAGGGCGGTCTTCACGTTCCAGACGATGTCGCCCGAATCGAACGGGAAAACGTTGCCGGCGCGGCCTCGCGTCTCTTTCAGGTCGTCCAGCTCTTTTTTGATCCAATAGGCGAAGATCGCGCCGGCGACGATGGCGAATTCCCACCAATGGGCGGCGATCCCTACCGCCGACAGCGCGAGGTACAAGATCCAGCAGAGCAGCAGCGTCGGCACCAGTCCGAGCGTCAGATGGCCGATTTGATCGGCCATCCAGACATAGCTGGCGGTGATCGCATCCTGAACGTCCTTCGTCCCGTAAAGGTCATGGCAAGCTTGCGTGAGGACGCGGCGCCATCCAAAAGGCGGAGCGTCGGGCCGATCGAAGGCATCGCACGCGGACGACGCGCTCGTCCGATCGGGACGAGCGTCGCCGGACGTGAGCGGATTTGCTTGTGCCATTGTCCGTCTCCCCCACGACCGCAAATGGCAATCGCAAATTGCCACGCGCTCATGCAACGCGCAATCATGCCGCGCCGAAATCCTCTCGCCCGCAAACGCGGGGCCGAAGCGGCGACCGTCCGTCGGTCGGGTTCCGGATGACGGCGAGCCCATCGTTGTCGTTCGGGTCGGCGGCGCGCGCGTTACCCTCGCGACGGCCGCCGCTCACCGCCGCGCCAGCCGCCAGACGATCTCGCCCTCCTCGCGCGCCGCCACGCTCCAGCGCAGGCGGCGGTCATGGGCGGCGAGGCCGCCTTCCCAGAGCCGGTTCCACGGCTGAAACCCGTCCGCCTCGCCGCGCGGCAGCAGGCGCCAGGAGCGCTGGCGGATCAGGATCGTCTCGCCGTCGCGCGCGACTTCCGCCGCCTCGCCTTGCGCCGCGGCCAGAAGGCGGAACAGCTCGGCGAATCCCTCGGCGCCGCCTTGGCTCACGCCAAGCTCGGCCTTGATCTCCTCGCAGAACTGCATGCCCACGAGATAGGCCGCGCGGCCGGCGAGCGCGCCGGCCTGCTCCGCGCCGAAAAGGCCATAGAGCTCCGGCAGCGCGCTGCGCACATACTCGAGCGCGTAGTTGCGCTGCGCCTTGGCGAGGCGCTCGGGCGACCATTCGCCTTCCGGCAGGCGCGGCGCGGCGGCGGGATCGAAGAGCGGCGCCTCTTCCCCCGGGGAAAAGCGCAGCCGCTCCTCCGGCGCGAGCGGACGGCCGTAATCCTGGAAATAGCCTTCGAGCGCATCCTGCTCGTCCACCGTCTGCTTGGTGCAGACGAAGCCGAGGCCGGGATTGCCGAGCGTCACGCCGTTATGGGCGTGCCAGCCGCGCAGCATCGCCCGCGACACCTCGCTCGGCACGGCGCAGAGCGCCGTCCCCTGCCACATCCAGCGCGGCGGCGGATAGCGAACCCAGGCCTTGCGCGGGCTTTCCTCGATATATTCGACGCGCACGCCGCCGATGCGGTTGGAGAGATAGTGATAGCGCGCGGCGGCCACCGCGTCGGGCAGGCCGGCAAGGCCGAGCTTGGCGAGGCCCGGGAGGAATTTCTCGCGATGCTGGCGGCGGAACAGGCGGAACACCAGCTCCGCGGCTTCCGCCGTGCCGACCGCGGTCACCACCGTCAGGATGAGCCCGATGATCCAGGCGTTGTAGAGCCGCGCCAGCGCGGCATAGCCCCGTTCCATGGCCGCCATCGAAGCATTCCCCGCATCGCGGTGCAAGCCTTGGCATCCCACGCCTTGTGGTTAATAATTCCTTAGGAGGGACGGGTTAGGCTTCGTCGCCAACCCGGCCTTCGAGACCATGGAACCCGCGATGCAAGACGCCGACCAGACCCCGTTTCGCGCCATAGACGATATCGGCCTGCGCCTGCCCTTCGGCATGCCGCAGCCGGTCGATGCCGAGCTCGAGGCGCTGGTGAAGCGGCTTGCCGGGGTCACCCGCGGCGCCGGCATTGTCATGGCGGCGCGCGAGATCGCCGCCGACCCCTCGAGCACGCTGCGCACGGTGCTGGCGCTGCTGAAGCTGCTGGTGTTCGGCCGCGCGCAGCAGACGCTCGACGAGGTCGCCGGCAGCGCGCCCAGGCTCGGCTGCAAGAGCGGCTGCGCCTGGTGCTGCCATCAGAGCGTCGAGGCGACCATCCCCGAAGCGATTTTGGTCGCCGCCCATCTCGCCGATCCCGCCGATCCCCGCCGCCGCCGCGTGCTGGAGAACGCCGACCGCTTCCGCGGCCTTGCCGAGCGCGAGCGACGGCGCACCGGCGCGGCTTGCGCGTTGCTCGGCGAGGACAAGCGCTGCTCGGTCTATGACGACCGGCCGCTGATGTGCCGGGCGATGATGGCGAGCGACGGCGATGCCTGCCACCGGGCCTATCTCGCCGGGCTCGACGGGCTCGACGCGCCGGTCGAGATCTTTCTCTTCGCGCAATACTTCATCCTCGGCGATCAGGCCGGCCTGCGCGGCATCCTGCGCGACATGGGGCTGCAAGACGATCTCGTCGAACTCACCCAGGCGGTGGCCGCCATCCTCCGCGATCCCGCGCTGGTCGACCGCTGGCTCAATCGCGAACGCGTCTTCGGGCCGGAACTCGCGCCGCCGCGGCATGGCGAGGCGGCGGCGCTCGCGGCGCAATAGACGCCCGCTGGCATAGGACGCCGTCCGAGTTCCCTCCCCGCCCTCAGGCGAGCTTGTCGAGCTCGCGCAGCAGCGTGTCGCCCATCACCGTCGTCGAGACCCTCGCGGTGCCGGGCTGCATGATGTCGCTGGTGCGCACGCCGCCCTTCAGCGCGTTCAGCACCGCGCGCTCGACCAGCGCCGCCGCCTCGGCGAGATCGAAGGAATGGCGCAGCATCATGGCGAAGGAAAGGACCGAGGCGAGCGGGTTCGCCATGTCCTTGCCGGCGATGTCGGGCGCGCTGCCGTGGACCGGCTCGTAGAGCGCCTTGCGCCGCCCGCTCTTGTCGGCCGCGCCGAGCGAGGCCGAGGGCAGCATGCCGAGCGAGCCCGTCAGCATCGCCGCGCAATCCGACAGCAGGTCGCCGAAGAGGTTGTCGGTGACGATGACGTCGAACTGCTTGGGGTTGCGCACGAGCTGCATGGCGCAGTTGTCGGCGTACATGTGCGAGAGCGCCACGTCCTTGTAGTCGCGGTCGCGCAGCGTCTGCATCTCCTCGCGCCACAGCACGCCCGATTCCATCACATTGGCCTTCTCGACCGAGGTGACGCGGCGGCTTCGCTTGCGCGCGAGATCGAAGGCGACGCGGCCGACGCGGACGATCTCGGCCGTGGTGTAGGTCTGGGTGTTGAAGCCGCGCCGCGTGCCGTCGGGCAGGATCTCGATGCCGCGCGGCTCGCCGAAATAGACGCCGCCGGTGAGCTCGCGCACGATCATGATGTCGAGGTCGCGGATCACCTCGGGCCGCAAGGTCGAGGCGCCGATCAGCGGCTCGAACACCAGCGCCGGCCTGAGATTGGCGAAGAGCTCCATCTCCTTGCGCAGCCGCAGCAAGCCGCGCTCCGGCTTCAGCGCGAAGGGCAGCGCGTCCCATTTCGGCCCGCCCACCGCGCCGAGCAGCACCGCGTCGGCCGCCATCGCCGCCTGCAGCGTTTCCTCGGCGAGCGGCACGCCATGGGCGTCCAAGGCGGCGCCGCCGACGAGATCCTCGCTGAGCTCGAAACTGGCGATGCGCCGGCGGTCGAACCAGTCGATGACGCGCTGGACCTGCCGCATCACCTCGGGCCCGATGCCGTCGCCGGGCAGCAGCAGCAGCTTGCGGTTGGACGCCATGTTCTTCTCCCTTTCCGCGCGCCGCTCAGGATCCGAGCCAGGGCCGGTTCAGTTTGTTCTTCTCCTCGAAAGCGGCGATCGACGGCGCCTTCTCGAGGGTGAGGCCGACGTCGTCGAGACCGTTCAGCAGGCAGTGCTTGCGGAAGGGATCGATGTCGAAGGCGATGACGCCGCCGTCGGGCCGGGTGATGGTCTGCTTGTCGAGATCGACGCTGAGCCGCGCGTTGGCGCCCTTGCGCGCGTCGTCCATGAGCCGATCGACGACCGCCTGCGGCAGCCTGATCGGCAGGATGCCGTTCTTGAAGCAGTTGTTGTAGAAGATGTCGGCGAAGCTCGCGGCGATGACGCAGCGGATGCCGAAATCCATCAGCGCCCAGGGCGCGTGCTCGCGCGAACTGCCGCAGCCGAAATTCTCGCCGGCGACCAGCAGCTTGGCCTGGCGGTAGGCGGGCTGGTTGAGGATGAAGTCCGGATTCTCCGAGCCGTCCTCGCGATAGCGCAGCTCGTCGAACAGCACCTTGCCGAGCCCGCTGCGCTTGATCGTCTTCAAATGCTGCTTGGGAATGATCTTGTCGGTGTCGACGTTGATCATCGGCAGCGGCGCGGCGATCCCGTCGAGCGTGGTGAACTTGTCCATCGAGGCCTCCCTCAGCCGAGATCGCGGACGTCGGCGAGCCGGCCCGTGACCGCGGCGGCCGCGGCCATGGCGGGGCTCACGAGATGCGTGCGCCCGCCGCGGCCCTGCCGGCCTTCGAAATTGCGGTTCGAGGTCGAGGCGCAGCGCTCGCCCGGCTCGAGCTTGTCCGGGTTCATGGCAAGGCACATCGAGCAGCCGGGCTCGCGCCATTCGAAGCCCGCGGCGAGGAACACGCGGTCGAGCCCCTCCTCCTCCGCCTGGTGCTTCACCAGGCCCGAGCCCGGCACCACCAGGGCGTTGACGCCCGCCGCCACCTTGCGGCCCTTGGCCACGGCGGCGGCGGCGCGCAGATCCTCGATGCGGCCGTTGGTGCAGGAGCCGATGAAGACGCGCTGCACCTTGAGGTCGACCAGCCGGGTTCCCGGCGTGAGCCCCATATATTCCAGCGAGCGCGCCATCGCCGCGCGCCGGTTCTGGTCGGCCTCTCCGGCCGGGTCGGGAACGCTGCCGGTGATCGGCAGCACGTCCTGCGGGCTGGTGCCCCAGGTGACTTGCGGCGCGATCTCGGCGGCGGCGAGCGATACTTCGGTGTCGTAGCGCGCGCCGGGATCGGAGGGCAGCGTCCGCCAGAACGCCATCGCCTGCTCCCAGGCGGCGCCCTTGGGCGCGTGCGGCCGGCCCCTGAGATAGGCGAAGGTGGTCTCGTCCGGCGCGATGAGGCCGGCGCGCGCGCCGGCCTCAATCGTCATGTTGCACACCGTCATCCGCCCCTCCATGGAGAGCTTGCGGATGGCGCTGCCGGCGTATTCGATGACGTGGCCGGTGCCGCCGGCGGTGCCGATCCGGCCGATGACGGCAAGGACCAGATCCTTGGCGACGACGCCAAAGGGAAGGTCGCCCTCCACCGTGATGCGCATGTTCTTGGCCGGCTGCTGGATCAGCGTCTGCGTCGCCAACACGTGCTCCACCTCCGAGGTGCCGATGCCGAAGGCGAGCGCGCCAAAGGCGCCGTGGGTCGCGGTGTGGCTGTCGCCGCAGACGATGGTCATGCCGGGCTGGGTCATGCCCTGCTCGGGGCCGATGATGTGGACGATGCCCTGGCGAATGTCGTCGATGGCGAAATAGGGAATGCCGAACTCCTTGACGTTGCGCTCGAGCGTCTCGACCTGGAGCCGGCTCTCGGGCTCGGCGATGCCATGGCTGCGGTCGGTGGTCGGCACGTTGTGATCGGCCACCGCGACGGTGAGCTCGGGGCGGCGCACCTTGCGGCCGTTGGCGCGCAGGCCCTCGAAGGCCTGCGGGCTCGTCACCTCGTGCACGAGATGGCGGTCGATGTAGATGAGGCAGGTGCCGTCCGCCTGACGGTCCACCACATGGCTCTCCCAGATCTTGTCGAACAGCGTGCGCGGTCCTGCCATCGTTCCCACTCCTGCCATCGCCTTGCTCTGTCCCCCCGGAGAGCGGCTATTGCTCCCCCTTCTCGGCGCCGGAAGCGGCAGCTTCGCCGGTTTCGTGCTCGCGCTCGGCGATGCGCGCCGATTTGCCCCGGCGGCCGCGCAGATAATAGAGCTTGGCGCGGCGCACCGAGCCCTGGCGCACGACCTCGATGGCGGTGATGCGCGGCGAATAGAGCGGGAAGACGCGCTCGACCCCCTCGCCGTAGGAGATCTTGCGCAAGGTGAAGCTGGAGTTGATGCCGGCGTTCTTGCGCGCGATGCAGATGCCTTCGAAGGCCTGCGTGCGGCGATGCGGCTTCTCCTCCTTCGCCCCCTTCTCCGGCTTCTCCGTCGCCTTGTCCTCTTCGACCACGACGGTGACGCGGATCGTGTCGCCCGGCGCGAAATCCGGCACCGGCCGCCGGGCCAGCGCCTTCTTGATCTCTTCCTGCTCGAGCGTCTGCATAACGTTCATGGCATCACCTCCGACTAAGACCCCGCCCGCTCGCGCCGGGCAAGGTGGCGTTCCCAAAGATCCGGGCGGCGCTGGCGCGTCGCCGCCTCCGCCTGCGCCTCGCGCCAGCGGCGGATCTCCTCGTGATGTCCCGAAAGCAGCACTTCCGGAACCGCGCGCCCCTGCCAGCTCTGCGGCCGGGTGTAATGGGGATATTCGAGCAATCCCCGCGCGAAACTCTCCTCCGCCAGCGCACCGGCATCGCCGACCACGCCCGGCAGCAGCCGCACGCAGGCGTCGACCAGCGCGATCGCCGCCGGCTCGCCGCCCGACAGCACGAAGTCGCCGAGGCAGATCTCCTCCATCGCCCGCGCCTCGATCACGCGCTCGTCGACGCCTTCGAAGCGGCCGCAGAGCAGCCGCACTCCGGCGCCCGCGGCGAGCGCTCGAACGCGCGCCTCGTCCAACGGCCGGCCGCGCGGCGAGAGATAGATCAGCGGACCCGGCCCCGTCGCGCCCGCGACGGCGGCGTCGACGACGTCGGGACGCATCACCATGCCGGGACCGCCGCCGAAAGGCGCGTCGTCGACAGAGCGGTGTTTATCGCGCGCGAAAGCGCGAATGTCCACCGTCTCGAGCCGCCACAGCCCCTCGCGCAGCGCCTTGCCGGCGAGCGAATGACCCAGCGGCCCGGGAAACATCTCCGGGAAGATGGTCAGCACGGTTGCCGTCCACGCCGCGGTCATGGCGTCTCTTCCTCGTCCCGCTCTACCTCGACCGGGCGGCCATCGAGCAATCCTTCCGGCGGATCCACCACCAGCCGGCCGCCGGCGATGTCGACCACCGGCACCACCGCTTCGGTGAAGGGCACCATCACCGCCTTGCCGTCGGGCTTCTCCACCTCGAGACTGTCGCCGGCGCCGAAATCATGCACCGCGCGCACGCGGCCCAGCGGCGCGCCGTCGGCCAGCTCCACCGCGAGCCCGATCAGATCGGCGTGGTAATACTCCTCCTCCGCCGGCGGCGGCAGCGCCGAGCGCGGCAGATAGAGCCGCGTCCCCTTGAGCCGCTCGGCGGCGTTGCGGTCGGCGACGCCCTCCACGCGCGCGATCAACACGCCGCGCACCGTGCCGGAGAGCGCGAGGCTGAGACGGCGCGCGCCGCGCTCGTCCTCGAGCGGCCCATAGGCGGCGATGGCGGCGGGCTCGGCGGTGAAGCTCTTCACCCGCACTTCCCCGCGCACGCCATGCGCCCCGGTGATCACGCCCATCAACACGCGCCGCTCCTCGGCTGCCACGTCACCGCCTCAAGCTCAGCCCTGCGCCGGCGCGCCCGCCGCCGCCTCGCCCGCCGCCGCGGCGGTCTTGGCGCGCTCCTGCGCCTTGGCGCGCGGCGCCGATTTCTTCGGCGTCTGGCGGATGGCCGGCTTCGGCGCGAGCCCAGCATCGCCGAGGAAGCGTTGCACGCGCTCGCTCGGCAGCGCGCCGACCTTGAGCCAATGCTGAATGCGCTCGGGCTTGAGCACGACGCGCTCGGCATGGCCCTTGTCGAGCATCGGATTGTAGGTGCCGAGCTTCTCGATGAAGCGGCCGTCGCGCGGGCTGCGCGAATCGGCGACGACGATGCTGTAGAACGGCCGCTTCTTGGTGCCGCCGCGGGTCAACCGGATCTTGAGGGACATGGATCTCCTTTCGCGAGAGACGTGGTCATTCGGGCCGATGGCGCACCGCCTCGATGCGGTTGCCGTCGGGATCGATGATGAAGGCCGCGTAATAATCGGCATGGTAGTGCGGGCGGAGCCCCGGCTTGCCGTTGTCGCGGCCGCCGGCGGCGAGCGCCGCGCGATAAAAATCATCGACCGCGGAACGGCTCGGCGCGGCGAAGCAGACATGGCCGTTGGCCGCGACGGCGCCGCGTGAGAGGCCGATCCAGAACGGCAACGCCTGCTCCTCAAGCGGCGCGGTCAACGGCCGCCCATAGCCGGAGGCGCCATCGAAATCGAATCGGCGCGCCAGGCCCAACGGCGCCAGCGCCGCGTCGTAGAACGCGCGGGCGCGGGCGAGGTCGGCGACCTCGATCGACACGTGATCGATCATCCGCGGAAGCCGCCGCCGCCGCCCGGCAGCAACGCGCCGATGCCGTGGCGCATCAGGCCCTTCTTGCCGAGCTTGTTCATCTTCTTCATCATGCTCGCCATGTCCTGATACTGCTTCAGCAGGCGATTGATCTCCGGCACGGTGGTGCCGGAACCGGCGGCGATGCGCAAGCGGCGGGAGGCGTTGAGCAGCTTGGGATTGCGCCGCTCGGCCTTGGTCATCGAGGAGATGATCGCTTCCTGACGCCGGATCATGCGGTCGTCGATCTTGGCGTCTTCGAGCTGCTTCTTCACCTTGTTGATGCCGGGCAGCATGCCCATGACGCCGCCCATGCCGCCCATCTTGCGCAGTTGCCTGAGCTGCTGCGCGAGGTCGTCGAGGTCGAAGCCGCCTTTCTGCAGCTTGCGCGCAAGCTTCTCCGCCTCTTCCTGGTCGACGGTCTCGGCCGCCTTCTCGACCAGGCTCACGACGTCGCCCATGCCGAGGATGCGGCCGGCGACGCGCTCGGCATGGAAGGGCTCGAGCGCGTCGAGCTTCTCGCCGGTGCCCATGAACTTGATCGGCCGGCCGGTGACCTGGCGCATCGACAGCGCCGCGCCGCCGCGGGCGTCGCCGTCGACGCGGGTGAGCACGATGCCGGTGATGCCGACCCGCTCGGCAAAGGTCTTGGCAAGGTTGACCGCGTCCTGGCCGGTCATGGCATCGGCCACCAGCAGGCTCTCGGTCGGCTGCGTCGCATCGCGCACCGCCGCCACCTCTTGCATCAGCGGCTCGTCGATGTGGAGGCGGCCGGCGGTGTCGAGGATGACGACATCGTAAGCCTCGCGCCGGCCGGTATCGAGCGCGCGCCGGGCGATCGCCACCGGCTTCTCGCCGGCGACAATGGGCAGCGAGGCGACCTCGACCTGGCGCGCCAGGAGGGTGAGTTGCTCCTGCGCCGCCGGGCGTTGCACGTCGAGCGAGGCGAGCAGCACCTTCTTGCGCTCGCGCAAGCGGAGCTGACGGGCGAGCTTGGCGGCGGTCGTGGTCTTGCCCGAGCCTTGCAGCCCCACCAGCATCACCACCACCGGCGGCACGGCGTTGAGGTCGAGCGGCACGGCGGCGCCGCCGCCCAGGGTCTCGACGAGATGGTCGTGGACGATCTTCACCACCATCTGCGCCGGCGTCACCGAGCGCACCACCTCCTGGCCCACTGCCTGCGCGCGCACGGCATTGACGAAGTCCTTGACCACCGGCAGCGCCACATCCGCCTCGAGAAGCGCGATACGGATTTCGCGCAGCGCGGCGTTGACATCATCCTCCGACAGCGCGCCGCGGCGGCGCAGGCGGTCGAAGACGTCATTGAGGCGGTTGCTCAGGCTCTCGAACATGACCATCCCGCAAAACCAAACGGGCCAGTGCGCGACACTCGCGGACTGGCCGGTGCCCCAAGGGGCTTGGAAAGCGCTTCTACGGAAGCGAGGGGGAAATTAGGCGGCGGGCCGGGTGGTGTCAACGTGCAGTCCTGAAAATCCCAGTCTCGGCAAGGGGGGTCAGGAAACCAGGCTCCGGGCAAAGAGCTTGAGATCGCCGACCAGCCCCTCGTCGCGCTCGATGGCGTATTCCTGCCGGCCTTGCGCGCTGTTCTCGATCACCATCAGCACCGCCGCATTGCCGGTCTCGAAGACCCGCAGGCTGCGCCCGCCGGCCGCAATATCCGCAAGCTTTTGCGCGCGCGGCGCCGGCGAGGCGCGGACGCTCACGTCGATCAGCTCGACCAGCCCCTCGGCGGTGATGCCGGCCGCCTCCAGCTCGCGCCGCAGCGCCTCATCGGCAGCAGCCTTGGCCTGCTGCGCCGCTTGGCGTTCGGCGGTCTGCCGTTCGGATTGCCGGCGGTGCTCGGCATACTGCGCTTCGACCCGACGCAGGAATGCGGGGGGCGCCAGATCGCGCGTGTCGATCCAGGTTCTGGACGATCGCCAGGCGCCGGCGAGCCAATCGCGAACCTCCTTGCTTCGGATCTGGCGCAGCCGGTCGGCCCTCAGCGTGGCGGCCCATCGTTGCTGCGCGGGAGTGCCGCTCAGCTCGGGCCCCTCGGCCGGCTCCTCCTCCGAAAGGGCGCCGACGGGCTGCGCGCCGGCATGGCGCTTTTTTGCCAGGTCGAGCTGGCGGCGATATTCGTCTTCCCATTCCTCGCTGTCCTCGCCGGGCAGGACGGCGCGGCTCTCCAGGAAAAAGCGCCGGGTCGCCTCCATCGCCTCGTTTTTCAGCGCCTTCATATCCACGGACGTCCTCCCTGCGGACCGGCTCGGGATCGGTCATTCGCTTTTGCGCGCCGGGCGGCGGCGGCGGACCTTGCTTCGCCCGACGGCGCCAAGCGAGGCAAGGTTGACGCGCGTCGTCAATCCGGCCATGGCGCGATCCTAACAGCTTCCCGCGACAAGAGAAGCGGCGCGCGTCGCTCCGCCGGCCGGGCGGCGCCGCTACGGCAATGTGAAGTGACCGCCCCTTTGCTTGCGGCTAAAACCTTCCGGCAGAGAAAACCCCATGCCTCCCTGGCTCGATTACGGCGGTCGCCTTTCGCCGCTCAAGCTCCTCGTCTTCCTCTCGCTCTTCGTCCCGGGAAGCTGGACCGCGCTGGCGCTGGCCACCGGAAATCTGGGAGCGGAGCCGTTCAAGGAGGCGATTCATCAGCTTGGCCTCTGGGCGTTCCGCTTCCTGCTCGTCGCGCTGGCCGTCACCCCGGCGCGCCAGACCCTGCACTGGCCGCAATTGCTGCTCGTCCGCCGCATGCTGGGGGTCGCCGCCTTCGCCTATGTCTGCGTCCATCTGCTGCTCTACACCGCGGACGAAGCCTTCGACCTCGCCAAAGTGGCGAGCGAGATCGTCCTGCGCTTCTATCTCACCATCGGCTTCGCGGCGCTGCTGGGCCTTGCGGCGCTGGCGGCAACATCGACCGACGGCATGATCCGGCGGCTCGGCGCCCGGCGCTGGCAGCGCCTGCATCGCCTCGTCTATCCCATCGCCGCGCTCGCCCTCGTTCATTACTTCATCCAATCCAAGCTCGAGGTCTATGAGCCCACCGTGATGGCCGGGCTCTTCCTGTGGCTCATGGGCTACCGTCTGGTCGCGGCGCGCCGGCGCGACAGGCGCGTGCCGCTCCGGGCGGTTGCCCTGCTCGGCCTCGCCGCGGCGGCGCTCACCGCCATCGGCGAGACCGTCTATCTCCGGCTCAAGACCGGGGTCGACCCGCTGCGCGTACTGGGGGTCAATCTGTCGCTCGCCACCGGCATCCGCCCCGGCATGGTGGTGCTGGCGGCGGGCGCCGCCGCGACGCTGCTGATGGCGCTGCGCCGGCACAGAGGTATCCGTGCCGGGACGGGCGGCGGGCAGGGGCCGAGGCCGCGATCCCGACACGCCTCCTGACACACCGCCGAGGCTAGGAGCCCGTCTGGGACAGGCTCCTAGCCTCGGCGCGGGGCTTTATGCCAAGATCGCTGCCCTAACGGGGGAAATCGCGCGGCATGAACACGGACAAGGCCATCAACATCGACGATCTCCGGCGGATGGCGAAGCGCCATCTGCCGCGCCTGTGCTTTGATTTCATCGAAGGCGGGCTCGAGGACGAGCGCGCGCTGGCGCGCAACGAAGGCGCTTTCGACCGCCACGCGCTGGTGCCGCGCTATCTCGTCGAGATGCCGGAGCGCGACCCTTCGACAACCCTCTTCGGGCGGAAATACGCGCTGCCCTTCGGCATTGCGCCGACGGGGCTCGCCGCCCTCTTCCGCGCGGACGCCGATCTCATGCTGGCCGAGGCGGCCAAGGCGGCGAACATTCCCTTCATCCTCTCCGGCGCCGGCACCGCCACGGTCGAGGCGGTGGCGCAGGTCGCGCCCGAGCACGCCTGGTATCAGCTCTACGGCGCCCATGACCGCAAGATATCGGAGGACATGATCCGCCGCGCGCGCGAGGCGGGGCTTTCGACGCTGGTGCTGACCGTGGACGTGCCGATCGATTCCAAGCGCGAGCGCAATCTGCGCAACGGCTTCCTCAGGCCCTATAACCTCAAGCCGTCGGTCGTGATCGAAGCGTTGCGCCATCCCGCCTGGATCGCCGACTATGTTCGCCATGGCGGCATGCCCTATTTCGCCAACTGGGTGCCCTATGCCAGAAAGGGCGCGAGCGCCATGGAAGTCGCGGGTTATCTCGCCTCCCAAATACCGTCGAACCAGACCTGGAAGGACCTCGAGGCCTATCGGCGCCTCTGGCCGCGCAAGCTGGTGGTCAAGGGCATCATGCATATCGACGATGCCAGGCGCGCGGCGGAGATGGGGGTCGACGGCATCCTGGTGTCGAACCATGGCGGGCGGCAGCTCGACCGCGGACCCTCGCCGCTCGAGGTGCTGCTGCCGATCACCCAGGCGGTGGGCAGCAAGGTGACGGTGATGTTCGACAGCGGCGTGCGGCGCGGCTCCGACATCGTCATCGCGCGCTGCCTCGGCGCGCGCTTCGTCTTCCTCGGCCGCGCCACGCTCTATGGCTGCGCCGCCGGCGGCGTCAAAGGCGCCACGCGCGCCATCGACATCCTGCGCGACGAGATCGACCGCGTCATGGTGCAGATCGGCTGCCCGAGCTTCGATCAGCTCGGGCCGGCCTGGCTGATGGCGAACGGCTGAGCAGACCATTATTGGCGCGCCGCTCGAGCTGCAATTAGGAGAATTGCCCGCCCGGTGCGGGCTCTCGCGGTTGCTGCGCAACCGCTGGCGCCCGCCGGCGACGACGCCTACGGCGTCGCGCCGTGGACAGGCGGGGCGGCGCGGCTTATATAGCGCGGCATGCGCGACATGCGTTTTCTCAAGATGCACGGGCTCGGCAACGACTTCGTCGTGCTCGACGCGCGCGCCCGGGCGCTGGCGCTCGACGGCAGGGCGGCGCGCGCCATCGCCGACCGCCATACCGGCGTCGGCTGCGATCAGCTCCTCGTCCTGGAAAAGCCGAAATCGCCGAGGGCCGACATCTTCATGCGCATCCGCAACGCCGATGGCGGCGAGGTCGAGGCCTGCGGCAACGGCACGCGCTGCGTCGCCGCCCTCGTCATGCGCGAGACCGGCAAGGAGCGCGCCGTGGTGGAGACGGTGGCGGGGCTGCTGGAAGCGCGCGCGGCGAGCGGCGGGCGCGTCAGCGTCGATATGGGGACCGCCCGCATCGGCTGGCGCGACATCCCGCTGGCGCGCGAGTGCGACACGCTGCACGTGCCGCTGTCGCTGGGCCCGCTGGTCGATCCCGCCTGCACCAGCATGGGCAATCCGCACGCCACCTTCTTCGTCGCCGATGCCGAGGCGATCGACCTTTCGGTGCTCGGCCCTCGACTCGAGCGCGACGCGATCTTCCCCGAGCGCGCCAATATCGGCGTGGCGCAGGTGCTGTCGCCGACGCGGTTGCGCTTTCGCGTCTGGGAACGCGGCGCCGGCGTCACGATCGCCTGCGGCACGGGCGCCTGCGCCGCGCTGGTGGCCGCCGTGCGGCGCGGGCTCGCCGAGCGCAAGGCCGAGATCGTGCTCGATGGCGGCTCGCTCGAGATCGAGTGGCGGGCCGACGGGCATGTGCTGATGGCCGGACCGGTGGCGGTGAGCTTTACCGGAACGCTCGATCCGTCGCTGCTGGACTGAGCATGCTCGAGGTCGTCACCTTCGGCTGCCGGCTCAACGCCTTCGAATCCGAGGTCATCCGCCGCCATGCCGCGGCGGCGGGGCTTGGCGACGCGGTCATCGTCAACACCTGCGCCGTGACCGCCGAGGCCGAGCGCCAGGCGCGCCAGGCGATCCGCCGCGCGCGGCGCGAGCATCCCCGCGCGCGGCTCATCGTCACCGGCTGCGCCGCGCAGATCGCGCCCGAGCGCTATGCCGCCCTGCCCGAGGTCGACCAGGTGCTGGGCAATGAAGAGAAGCTTCGGCCGGAGAGCTACGCCGCGACCGGCGCGCGCATCCGCGTCGACGACATCCTCGCGGTGCGCGAGACGGCGGCGCATCTCGTCGACGGCATCGATGGACGCGCCCGCGGCTTTCTTCAGGTGCAGCAGGGCTGCGACCATCGCTGCACCTTCTGCATCATCCCGCAGGGGCGCGGCAACAACCGCTCGGTGGCGCTGGGCGAGATCGTGGCGCAAGCGCAGCACCTGGTCGAACGCGGCATCCGCGAGATCGTGCTGACCGGCGTCGACATCACCGGCTTCGGCGCCGATCTGCCCGGCAGGCCGCGGCTCGGCCAATTGGTGCGCCGCCTGCTGGCGCTGGTGCCGGAGCTCGAGCGGCTGCGGCTCTCCTCGCTCGATCCCGCGGAGATCGACGCCGATCTCTGGCGCCTCATCGCCGACGAGCCGCGCCTCATGCCGCACCTTCATCTCTCGCTGCAATCGGGCGACGACCTCGTGCTGAAGCGCATGAAGCGCCGGCACAGCCGCGCAGACGCGCTTGCCGTCTGCCGGCGGGCGCGCGATCTCCGGCCCGGCATCGCGCTCGGCGCCGATCTCATCGCCGGCTTTCCCACCGAGAACGACGCCATGGCCGAACGCACGCTGGCGCTGATCGAGGAAGCGGCGATCGACTACCTCCACGTCTTCCCCTTCAGCGCGCGGCCGGGCACGCCGGCTTCGCGCATGCCGCAAGTGCCGGGCGCGGTGGTGCGCGAACGCGCGGCGCGGCTGCGCGCGGCGGGCGCCGCGGCGCTGGCCCGCGCGCTCGCCGAGCGCGTCGGCCAGGAGGCCACGGTACTTATCGAGCGGCCGGGCTTTGGCCATAGCGAGCATTACGCGCCGGTGCGCTTTGCCGGCGCGGCGGAAGCCGGCAGCCTGCTGCGCCTGCGCCTCCTGTCGGCGACGGCGAGCGCGCTTTCGGGCGAGACGGCGTGAGCGAGGAGCGGCGCGGCTGGTTCACCCGGCTCAGGGCCGGGCTTGGACGCTCCTCTTCGCGCCTTACGGAGGGGATCACCGACATCTTCGCCAGGCGCCGGCTCGACGACGCGGCGCTGGGCGAGCTGGAAGAGCTTTTGATCGGCGCCGATCTCGGCGTCGGTCTTGCCGAGGAGGTGACGGGGCGGCTCCGGCGCACGCGCTTCAACCAGGCGGTGGCGCCCGAGGAGATCCGCGCAGCGCTTGCCGAGGAGGTGGCGAAGTCGCTGTCGCTGGTGGAACGGCCGCTCCGGCTCGATCCCGCGATAAAGCCGCTGGTGGTGCTGGTGGTCGGCGTCAATGGCAGCGGCAAGACCACGACCATCGGCAAGCTTGCCAAGCAATACCGCGATACCGGCAAGAGCGTGATGATGGCCGCAGGCGACACCTTCCGCGCCGCGGCGGTGGAGCAGCTCAAGATCTGGGGCCAGCGCACCGGCGTCCCGGTGGTGGCGCGCGAGACCGGCGCGGACGCGGCGGGCCTCGCCTTCGACGCCTTCGAGCAGGCGCGGCGGGACGGCGCGGACGTGCTGCTGATCGACACCGCGGGACGGCTGCACAACAAGGCCGACCTGATGGCGGAGCTGCAAAAGATCGTGCGCGTGCTCAAGAAGATCGATCCCAAGGCGCCGCATGTGGTGCTGCTGGTGCTCGACGCCACGGTCGGGCAGAACGCGCATCAGCAGGCCGAGACCTTCCGCGACATGATCGGCGTCACCGGCATCGTCATGACCAAGCTCGACGGCACCGCGCGCGGCGGCGTGCTGGTCTCGCTCGCCGAGAAATACGGCATCCCCGTGCATTACATCGGCATCGGCGAGAGCGCCGATGACCTCCGCCCGTTCGAGGCCGAAGCCTTCGCCCGCAGCCTGGTCGGGCTCGAGGCGTAGGCGGTTTCGCCGGTGGGCCGGCACTACGTCATCGGTGTACACCGTCGACACAAATTCCGCCTGCGCCGATGGCGTAGCGTCGGGCCGGAGATCGGCTCGGATGCAATGGTACGACTGCACCCCTCCAGCGCCAAGGCTCGGCTTCGCCCGGACGCCGCGGCGCCGACGGCGCCTGTGGTCCGTCGAGGCTTCACCGACGATGATTTCGCGGCGGATTTTCGGGAATGCGGGCGCGCTCGGACTGGCTGCGCCGCCGCGCAGAGCGGTGAGACTGGCGAGGCGTTTGTCCGGAAACGGAGCCAGAGTCACTTTCAGCGCAGTGCGCAAATGACTCTGGCTCGTTTTCCTCCGCGCTCGCGGAGATCGCAATCGCGGCGACCTCTGACGGCCGGGCCCTTTGACCTCTGGCGAGGCGCGCGCCGATCAGGCGCCCGCCCCGCTGATGATATCGCCGAAGCGCACCCAGGTCTTGCCGTCCCATTTCTGGAGCTGCATCTGCCGGATGGGATGGTAGTTGGTCGGGCTGGTGTTGACGTTGATACCGGGCAGCCCGGTCGGCAGCTCGAGATCGTGGAGGTTGGTCGCCTGCTTCATCACGTTCTCGCGCGAGAAGTCGCCGTCGCACTGCTTCAGCACCTGCAGCATCGTCAGGCTCACGCCATAGGCGTAGACGTAGTTCGCATCGGTGAGATCGGCGTCCGGCAGGTTCTTCTTCATGAAGTCCCGCCACTGGTTCATGCCGGGATCGTCTTTCCACGTCGGATCGGTGGGATCCTTGCCATAGCCGGCGGTAATAACGCCGACGCCCTTTTCAAAGCCGGCGGGCTGCATCACCGCGCCCACCGAGGACGACACGTTGGTGACGAAATGCAGCGGCTTCCAGCCGATGTCGTAGACCTTGCGGATGGTCTGCGCGGCGAATTTCGGCGTCGCCGCGGTAACCAGCGTGTCGACGCCCGCGCCCTGCAGCGTCACGATTTGCGAATCGATGGTCGTGTCCGTCGTCTCGTAGGACAGTTCCTTCACCAGCATCGTGGCGTATTTGTCGCCGAGCACGTCCTTGACGCCGGCGAGATAGTCCTTACCGAAATCGTCGTTCTGGTAGAGGATGCCGATCTTGGCGCCGGGCTTCACGCTGAGGATGTACTTGGTGTAGATCTGCGCCTCGATGCGGTAGCTCGGCTGCCAGCCGATGGTCCAGGGATAGTCCTGGTAATTGCCCCATTTGTCGGCGCCGGTGGCGACGAAGAGCTGCGGGATCTTCTTCTGGTTGAGGTATTTCTGGATCGCGGTGTTGGACGGCGTGCCCAGCGTGTTGAAGAGGAAGGCGACGCCGTCCTGCTCGACCAGCTTGCGCACCTGCTCGACCGCCTTGGGCGGGGCGTAGCCGTCATCCTCGGAGAGGAACACGATCTTGTGGCCGGCGACGCCGCCTTGATCGTTGACCATCTTCCAGAAGGCGGCCTCACCCTTGCCGATGACGCCGTAGGCCGAGGTAGGCCCGCTATACGGCATGGTGTTGCCGATCCTGATCTCGGTGGCGGTGACGCCGGGCACGTCCGCGGCGAAGGCCGGAACCGCCAGCGCCAGCAGCGCGGCGGCCGTCAGCAATACCATGGATTTCATGTTGCTCTTCCTTTACTCTTTTCGCGACAGCGCACCCCGCGCCGGTCGAAGCGGACGGCAGCGGTGTTTCTGTCAAAACGCTAAACTGCGGAACCGATCACAATCCCGCCGCTCGCCAAGGCGCATTGATTTAGATCAATAGCGCCGCTGCGTTTTCCGCAATCGTGCTCAACGGGGTTGGCCCGCGTCGACTTCTCAACCGACCAACTGAGCGTTCTGGCCCGAATTTCTCACGCCCAACGCTCGCGCGCCTTCTTTGCGCTGCGGCGTGAGAATTACGGAGAATTACGGCGACAGTTTACTGAATTCGCCGGGACGATCTGTTTAGTAAACTGTCACCGTAATTGCCGCCACCGTAATTGCCGCACCGTAATTGCCCGTAATTGAATCCTCGACCGCGCTGGCTGCCTCCCCCCGCGCGGGTCTATGCTTCCGCCGCGCAAGACCCAGGGGAGGAGACACCGATGAAACGCAGGCTGCTCTATGCCGGGGCGCTGGCGCTGGCCGCCGCTTCGGCGGCGCTCGCCGCGGACATGCCGCCGCTGCGCGGCGACCGCTTCAAGCCCTTGACCTATCAGGAGCTGAGCCCGGAGCAGAAGACGCTGGTGGAGGCGCTGCTGGCGGGGCCGCGCGGCTCGCTCAACGGCCCCTTCAACGTCATGCTGCGCAGTCCCGATCTCGGCGACCGGCTGCAGCGCGTCGGCGAATATGTCCGCTTCAAGACCTCGATCCCGCCGCGGCTCAACGAGCTGGCGATCCTGATGGTGGCGCGCGAATGGACGGCGCAATACGAATGGCTCGCCCATAGCGCCTACGCGCTCAAGGCCGGGCTGCCGCAAGCGGTGGTCGAGGACATCGCCGCCGGACGGCGCCCGGGCAAGCTCGCCGATGACGAGGCGGTCGTCTATGGCTTCACCCGCGAGCTCATCGACACGAGGCAGGTGAGCGACGCGGCCTTCAACGCGCTCAAGGAGAAATTCGGCGAGCGCGGCGTGGTCGATCTCGTCGGCCTCATCGGCTATTACCACACGGTGTCGATGCTGCTGAATGTCGACCGCTATCCCCTGCCGGAGGGCGCCCCGGCGCCGCTGCAGGCGCTGAAGCCATAGGAGGGATCGCCCCTCTCCACCGGCCGGCGCGGGATCATCGCCCGAGCCGGCGCAGAAGCGCGT
>Ga0187781_10000720_pt1 | contig 24085 bp, 20 predicted proteins | sample 0715_SJ02_MP02_2_FD_132447 | JGI IMG/M metagenome (GOLD analysis project Ga0187781, IMG submission 132447) | Tropical peat soil microbial communities from peatlands in Department of Meta, Colombia - 0715_SJ02_MP02_20_MG | ecosystem: Environmental > Terrestrial > Soil > Wetlands > Peat | place... | reverse complement strand
GAAGTGGCGATACCCAAATCAATGCGCGCCATCTGTTCACAGATGACGTATACATCGAACGCGCCACCACCCAAGCCGCCGTATTCTTCGGGAATGAACAGGAGCTGGATGCCCAGTTTGTCCGGACTGCACATGTGGCGGACGATTTCCAACGGGCATTCGTCGCGATCATCCAGGTCGCGAAGAAGTTCATCCGGCAAGCGCTTTTTTGCGAAGTCGTGGAGTGATTTCAAGCTTAGCTTCAACGTTTTTTTCGCGATCATTGCCAATGCCTCTCTTTCACCGATGGGAGGAAACGCTTTCGCGGATACGGTTTGTCAGTTCGGGGAGGAACTCCAGGAGGTCGTCAATGATTCCGATATCGGCAACCTGAAAAATCGGAGCCTTCGGATTCTTGTTGATGGCCACCAGAAATGGGCTGCCCTTGATGCCCGCAAGATGCTGGAAGGAGCCGCTGATCCCGCAGGCCATGTAGATCTTGGGCTTGACGGTCTTGCCGGATGAGCCGACTTGACGGCACTTCTCCAACCATTTGGCGTCCACGACCGGTCTCGAGCAACTGACCACCGCCCCCATGGCGTCCGCTAACTCCTGAGCAATGGCCACGTTGTCCTTTTCCTGAATGCCACGGCCGATGGAAACGAGAACCGGCTCTTTGCTGATGTCGACGTCGCCAGCCTCAGCAACAATGGTTTCGACAAAACGCCGCTTTGAAGGTAGGGCACCAACGGCGGCGGATTTGTCTACCACTTGTCCATTCAACGCAGGGATTTCCTGCGGCTTGAATGCCCCGGGGCGAATATTCAAGACCGCGCCGGAGGAGATATCGCAACGCACATGCGCGCTAATCTGGCCGCCAAATTCCTGGCGCACGAGATTGAGGAACGTCCCGTCTGTCCCCTCGATGTTCACGACATCGGAGACATAAGTGACGTTCATTTTTATGGAGAGACCCGGGGAGAGATCGATTCCGAAGTGATTGTGCGGCAGCAACAAAATACAACCAGCGGGCAAAACGTCGACCAACGCTTTGCGCACCAGTTCCGCGTTGGGATAAGCGAGACTTTCGTTGGCCACGCGCCAGATTTCGGCGTAGGAATCACGGAGGCTGGTGCACGCCGCGTCAATCTCCGGACCGAAACCGATGAGGATGGCGGTTGGGGACGCGCGGGAATCAATCTTTTTTGCGACGGCCACCAGTTCGGTGGCAGCGTCGTCCGGCACGCCACTTTTCTGTGGGATGTACGCGAAGATTCGAGACATTATTTCAATCCCCCTTTTGCCCTTAACAATTCGATGAGTTTGTCTACAATCTCTTCCCGCTTGCCTTGCAGGATTTCGGCGCCTTTGCCAGCAGCGGGCACGAAATAGTCCGTGCGCTTCACTCTTGCTCCGGCTTCCCCGACGGAGGCGGCATCCACGCCCAGCTCCGAAAGGCCAAACGTGGGGATATCGATGGAAGCTACCTGGCGGATGCCTTTCATGCCGACATAGCGTGGTTCATTGATGCCGGTTTGAATCGCAAGCACGCAGGGCAAGTCGATTTCGCTCACCTCTCTGTTGCCACTCTCGATTTCGCGGCTGATCTTCAGTTTTTTCGAATCGACTACCTGGATGGAGTTCACGAGCGAAGCGAAGGGATAGTCGAGCATGGCGGCGAGCATTCCGCCGACCTGCGCCCCGCCATCCTCCGCCTGCACACCGGTGAGAATCAGATCGTAGTGATTCTTCTCAACGTAGGCTTTCAGGATGGTCGCGATACCCTTGCCGTCGGACCCGCAAAAGGCTTCGTCCGAGATGAGGGCGGCTCGGTTGGCGCCCATGGCCATTTCGCGCCGCAGAATCTCCTCATCGTCTTCATTGCCGACGGTGACGACCGTAACGTTTCCGCCCTGCTTGGCGACGATCTGGAGCGCTTCTTCGACGGCGTAGTTGTCAGCCTCATTCACCGAATAGACCAGGTCATCGCGCTCGATGTCATTCCCTGCGCTATTCACCTCAATTTCGTTTTCCGAGGTATCGGGCACCCTTCTTGCACAAACTAGAATTTCCACGTTGATCCTCCCATCCTTGTCCTGGTTACGAAATCAGCGACCCGCTACTGCGACCAACCCGTCGGGCTGCCTGGTTTCCGGCCCTTGCTCCTTCATGTGTTTTTCGACCAGTTCCGCCAGATCGATGGCGCGCATCTTCCCTTCCAGCCCCGCGACCTTAATTGCATCCTCAATATTCACCATGCAGTAGGGACAGGCAGTCACGATCACATTGGCGCCTGCTTCTTCCGCCATCCTGACCCGCAGAACACCCATCCTTTGCTCTTCTCTGGGTTCGTAGAACAGCATCAGTCCGCCACCACCGCAGCAGAAGGAGCGATCCCGCGAGCGCTTCATCTCTACCCTCTTCAATCCGGGTATCGCGTCCAGAACATCGCGAGGATTGTCGTAGACCTGGTTGTGGCGCCCGAGGTAGCAGGGATCGTGGTAGGTGTAGACATCGTTCTCGGTTTCAACCCTCTTCAGCTCAAGCCGGCCGCTCTTTATTTCGTGGGCTATAACCTGGCTGATGTGCTCGACCGTGGGCAGGTTCTTGTAGTCATGTTTGAGTGCATTGAACGCGTGCGGGTCGGCAGTGACGATTTTCGACGCACCGGTTGAGTCGATTGCGTCGGCATTTTCATCGCGCAACATTCGGAACAGCGTTTCTTCCCCGAAGCGACGCACCTCGTGGCCACTGTCTTTTTCCTTTGTCCCCAGGATTCCGAAATTGTGTCCGCAGCGGCTGAGGATCCTTGCGGTCGCCCGACCGATTGATTGCATGCGGTCATCGTAGGAAGTGATGCTATCGACAAAATACAAAGTGTCGGCAGTTTCGCGGCCGTCGAGTATCTTGACCTCGCAGTGGTCGCGGAACTCCTTGTCCTTGGTCCATTCGGCCCTGTTCTTCTCCAGCTTGCCGTAGGGATTGCCACGCGTCTCCAGGGCTTTCAAGGGTTTTTGAAGAGTTTGCGGAACGTTGCCGTCGTCGATCAGGCCCCGGCGCAGATCCACAATCTTGTCGATGTATTCAATGAGCAGAGGACATTCTTCCTCGCAGGCGCCGCACGTTGTGCACGACCAGATCTGGTCCTCGGAATAGAGGCCGCCGACGAGAGGCAGGTTTCCATCAGACGGCGCGAACACCGGGTAATGCTCGAAGCAATACTCTCTGGCTTTGACCGTAACGAATCGGGGAGACAACGGTCTGCCGACAGCGTTGGCGGGGCAATTATCCGAGCAGCGTCCGCAATCGGCGCAGGAGTAGAAATCGAGTATGTGCTTCCAGGTAAAGTCCCCGAACTTCTTCACCCCGAAAGATTTCAACTGGTCCACTTGCGCCTCGGACAACCCCCATTTCACGGGCTTTACCGTGCCGCGGTCGAGCTTTGCGAAGAAGACATTGAAGAGAGAGGTCTCCACATGGAACTGAATTCCAAAAGGCCGGTAGCAGAGCAAGAAGTAAAACGTGAGTTGGTGCAATAGGTAAGCGCCGCAGTAGAGGCTCCAGAGCGTGGAGTAAGACGCCGATGCAAGAGCCCTTGCCATGAACCAGGGCAGTGAAAACACCGCAGGAAATTCGGATACGCCTTGTTGCAGCAGGTTGGCCGCCTTACTGGCTTCGTGGAGGCTGTCTGCCACCATTAAGAGAGCGATTAGTCCGAGGAGGAAAATGGCATCTGCGGGGTGACCTTTACCGTATTGAGGCGGGACAGCATAGCGCGCAGGCTTGAACACGATCCGGCGAACGGCCGCCACAATCATGCAAAGGAATACGATGGTCGCGGCGTAATCCGTGATGATTTCATAGAGTTGCCGAACAATTCCCAAAGTAGAAACGTCGAAGTCCTGGCCAGCGCCGAAAATAAGGACAGTGAAGGCCCGTATGGCCAGCGTGATGAAGCCAGCAAAAATCAGAATATGAAGAACTCCGGCGCCTGGGTATCGCGGATGTTTCCACTGGCCGAACCAGAACTGCAAAGTCTTCTTCGAACGGAGCCACGGACGGTCAAAACGAAAATCCGGCGCCGCATGAAGGAGCGGGGTGAGGCGCCTGGTCAGGATGTACGCGAAGCAGGTGAGGCCCAGGACGTGGATGGAGAGAAAAAACAACCACCCCGGAATCAACCCGTAGGTGGCCTGGTCCGGAGATGCAAAGCCCACGCCCACGCAAACACAACTTTCTGGGCTCTCCGATTCTCCACACGACGAGGGCGTTTAGAGAGTCTACAGGTTGATGCAAGACCCAGCCGCAAGCCAACAGTTTGTACTTCTCTATGCGATCTCTGTTTTTTCCTGTTCGCAGCCCGGGTTTCCACTGTGCGTAATGGGGTGGGAAAGGGTTCGCTGTCGAACCAATTGCAAAACGCAAGGGGGCAGTTCCCAGGGCTCAGAGAGAAACACATACTCGAACCGGCGGCTCATCTCACACTCCTCGGTTCGCCCAACTATATTTGCGACGCTATTCTCCTCGGCGCCAAAGAGTAAATGGAACTGGTCACAAACGATTGTGATTTCATCACAAATTGAGCCATGGAAAGGAAACGTACGAAATGCAGCATAACGGTGTAGACAAATTCAGCTGCGCCAGCGTGCTTGAATGCACTTGGGACTGGAGGATGGCTTCCTTGCAGGTTGGGCCCAAGAAGAGATCGTGGCGCGACTTTAAGCCTTAACTGCCCATGACCTTAGCTGGTCGAGCCCGACCTCCCAGCCATCACCTGTAAAGCGCCTGTCGTCCTTCCGGCGCCTTCGGTCCTCGTGGAACCATCTCCTGGCGGCGAGCTTTGGATTGTTCTTGTGGCCACTGGAAGTACCAGGCGTTGCATTGCTGAGTATCACCATGTCCAGCAAAGAGTGATGGTCTTCTTCATCCAAGAAGTAGGCATCCCCTTTGATGAGCTCGGCAACGACGAAAGGAGCGTGATGGTCGCCGATCACAACAGATTCATGTTTGTGACGCACGTCATCCAAAACTTCTTGGAACTTTTCCCCCACAGCGTATGTAGCCAACGCTTCCAGCGTTTCATTGTCCAGATTCTCAAAGTCAATTCCCTTCCTGAGAACGCGTGCGAGCAGGGATGCCGTCATGTGCTTTAGCAGTTCGTAAGGCACAGCGATGGCGTTCGGCGAGCTCTGCTGACCCGCCTCCACGGAATACCAATCGAGTTCTGACATGCGGAACATGGTGGCCAGAGCCTTCCGCACCTCCGAAGCCATTGTGTGCTTGAACTCTCCCCACCTGGCCCTAACTTTGTGGTCCGCTTCTTTCAGCGTTGCACTGACCGTGTCTCGATAGACCTTTCTGACTCTTCGCATGATGGCGTCGGCGTCGTCCCTTGGATCAAAGGGATGTTCGGCCAAATAGCGCTTTCGTGCGTCCTCCCAAAGACGCTCTTCGAGGATTTTCACCGCGGGGTTCGGAAAGAGAACTGAAATCGGTCCCATGACGCACACTCCTGCCTGGGATTTCACTTTGAACCTGAGGTCCCAGGCGCAACGAGTCCGAACTGCGCTAAGGCAGGCAAGGCGATTACTGCACGTGTCCCCATGGGTTGCAATGACTCGCATCACACTGCACAGGCTTCTATTCGTTCCTTCAGCCGGAATGCTGCTCGGGAATTGCGGGGGAGTCGATTTTTTCGATGACGATGGCTTTTGAGCCGCCTTTTGTATAGAGTTTGCCGCGAACCGTCACCATTTTTCCTGCATAAGGCATGAGGCCGTCGTTCTGGCCGGTGGCCGGCATGTCGGCGGAAATGGGCCAATAAATGGTTCCATCCGCGGATTGGATTACCAAAGGCGAGCCGGCTTTGGCGCACTTTGCCGCGCATTCCGAACTTACCGGTTTCTTGAGGTCATTCCTGAAAGTACATGCCGAGTCTATGACATAGCCCTTGACCGTAACCTGCGCCTTGGCACCCGAAGCTTTGTTGGACCCTGTTTCCTGGGCGTCCCCCGGACCATTCAGACTCAGGCCCAGGGCCGCAACGGCAGCCAGCAAATTGACGATTTTACGACTGTGAGCCTCCATAACGTCCTCCCCATCGCGAGGCGCTGGACCGAGCAGGTGAGTTTCAGCCATTCGCGGTGGCGACGAGCTTTTTGACCGGGGCAACTTCCGCAGTGATCTCTGTCCCCTGGTTCGGGGCGGAGTTCACCGTGAGAACCCCGCCGCTGAATCGCAAGCGCTCTCGCATGCTCATCAGGCCAATCCCACTGTAGTGAGCTTGGGGGTCAAAGCCGACGCCGAAATCCTTGACCGTCAAGCGCACCTTCTCAGAATCTTGAGCCAACTGCACGCGGACCTTCTTTGTGCGACCGTGCTTTAGTGCGTTCGCGAGAGCTTCCTGGGCCACACGGAAGAGGCAGAGGCCGGCGTCGGGCGAGAGACTGCCATCGATTTTATCGGCTTCGAATTCGATTTCCAGGTGATGGTTATTGGAGAATTTCCAGCAAAGATCCTTGAGCGCGACCCTCAGCCCACAATACTGCAGGCTTGCGGAGTGAAGCTCGTGAGAGAGTTCATGTATATCGGAGGCGATCGAATCCAACTCCGAGCGCACCTTGCGAAGCAATTCTTCTTCCCGTCCTTGAGGAGATCTGGACGGGAGAGCTGTCTCGTGATCGAGTTCCGAGGCCAGCAGCGCCAGGCGCTGGCCGATGTCGTCATGCAATTCGCGGCTGATGCGGCGGCGCTCCTCCTCTTGGGCCTCGATCAACTGCCCGGCCAAGCGTTGAAGTTCCTGATCCCTTTGCACAAGGGCAGACTCGGCGTTTTTTTGCGCCGTAATGTCGCTGACCATACCGATCACGAGCGGTGTTGCATCCTGGTTCCGGCTGAGAAGCGAGACGCTGATCTGGGCCCACATCTGCGAGCCGTCCTTACGGAAAAACCGCTTCTCCATTCTGTAGCTGGAGCGCAGGCCCTGGCGAAGCTCTTCAAAAAAGGCCATTTCGACCGCCTCGTCATCGGGATGACTGAGGCGAGCACAACTCGAGGTTAAGAGTTCTGCGGCGGTATAGCCGATCATGGCGCAAAAAGCGGGATTGACCTCGAGTATGCGGCCGTCTATGGTCTCCAGAGCAATACCAATTGGGGCCTGCGCGAAAAGAGAGCGGAAGCGTTCCTCGCTTTCCTGGCTGGCCAGTTCGGCATACTTCCGCTCCAGCGCGGCGCCCATCATGTTCGCGGCGATGGCCAGTTGATCGCTGGTGTCCTCGGGCCAGCTTACTTCCTTCGTATACGAAGAGACTCCCAAGACACCCTCGCGCCGCGCGCTGTAGCTTGCCGGAATCAGAAGCAAGGACTTCACGCCGAGTTCAGCAAGAAACTGCTGGTCCTGTCGCCCCTCAGGCGGGAAGTCCTGCAGGCGGCCCACGGCAGCTACTTCGTGCCGAGACAGTTGCTGCGACAGGAAAGGCATTTTGCCCGGCGCGACCACTTTCGGAGAAAGCGGAGCCGGCCTTGCGCAGGCTGTATACATATGCATGAGATCGCCGGTGGCTTCCTCGACTTCATACCAACAGATGCGATCCGCATCGAGCAGCTTGATAATGGAATCGAGTCCCTCAATGATCGTGGCATCGATTTGTTCCAGGGGATTTGCGGCAAGTCTCTCGCCAAATTCGGAGATGCGCTTGCCGAGAAGATGCCGCCTCACCTGACGCACGCGAACCGTGGTTTGCCAACGATGCTGAAACAGAATAAGGAGAACGAGCGCGGCAATGATGACAAACGTCAGAAAGCTCGCCGAAAAGGGCGCAAGAAAAGCGCCGAGACTCTGGAATTGCAGGTCTGCGGACATGGTCGAGCTCCTCTGAGAGGGGAGGTCTCCAAAACCACGCAATCTCAACCGAACAGCCAAACGACTCGGGCCAACGTCGCGAAACTGTAATATATCCAAAAGCCGATTACCACAACATTAAATATTGGCCCCGGCCGATGTGGGCGGTATCTTGTAAGGTTGCAAAAAGGCGCAGGTTAGATGGTGTCCGGCGAAGTTATTTAACAAACCTTAACCTCGAAGAAGCCGGGCTTAAAGTGTGTTCGTGAAGTTTGAAACTTACACAACCTGTCCGCAAGTACAGGGAGTTAGCTCTTCGCCGCACCTGCCCCTGCGCACGGCTGTACAGCGGAGGAATGCCGGATACGCTGGTTCGGTGTGCGGCGAGGCTCGCGCAACTTCTTTCCCACGCTGGTGTTTCATTCCTTAGCTAGCACCCAGCCAAGCCGCACATGCTAGGCAGTGGCAAACCGATGCTTACGTGGAAAGTGAGACGTTCCAAGGGGAATTTCACCATGATGCGCCTGACTAAAGTAGCAGCTTTACTCCTCTTTGTGGTTCTTACGAGCTTGGCTCTGCCTTCGGCCGCGCCCGCACAGATTGCGGTTGGTGTCTCGATTCATATTGGTCCACCTGCATTGCCGGTGTACCCGCAGCCTTTGTGCCCAGGGCCGGGTTACTTCTGGACTCCGGGCTATTGGGCCTATGGACCACTCGGTTACTACTGGGTTCCCGGCACTTGGGTGATCGCCCCGCAACCGGGCTTTCTCTGGACTCCCGGATATTGGGGCTGGGTCGGTGGAGCGTACATATGGCACGCCGGATATTGGGGCCCGCACGTCGGTTTCTATGGCGGCATTAACTATGGCTTTGGCTATGGCGGCGTCGGCTTTTTCGGCGGCGAATGGCGCGGCGGAGTTTTCCATTACAACACTGCCGTGACCAACGTGAATACAACGGTCATTCACAATACCTATGTGAACAATACGGTCATCAACAAGACGACGGTGGTGAACAACGTGAGTTACAACGGGGGGACAGGCGGAACGACCGCGCAACCAACAGTCGCGGAACAGGCCGCGATGCGCGAACAGCACGTTGAAGCAACCACGGCACAAACACAGCACGAGCAGATGGCCCGCAATGATCGTTCTATGCTCGCTTCGAACAACCACGGACAGCCCGCGGTGGCGGCGACTTCCCAGCCGGGCGTGTTCAAGGGTCCGGGCGTCGTTGGAGCGCACCCGGCGAATTCTAGTGCCAACCGAAATATGCAAGCGGATCGTCCGCCGAGCGCCCGGACGAACAACGGTAGCAACTCAAACGGAAGCAGGCCTCAACCTGCGATGCACGCAGAGAGCGCTCACGGCAACACAGGCAACGGGAATCCGAACCGGGCAAATCCCGAACAGGTGAAAGCGCAGCATTCAAACAACAACCACCCCAACTCTTCGCATCCGCCGCAGCAGAACCACGAGAACCATCCGCCGGAGCATGAGTCGCATCCAGCGCATGACGGGCACGGGCGGTAGAGAGAAGGCTCGACAGCCCCGCAGGGCTCGGGGTCTCGCCTTGCGCTACAAGGCAGTTAGCGGCCGCTCCACCAGACGATGGTCACGCCTACACAGACGATTGCGATACCCAGCCAGCGATTCTGGCTGATGCGCTCACCGAGGAACGCTTTTGCTCCAAAGGCGCCCGCGGCATAACTTAGGGCGCTCACAGGCACGACGAAACTCACATCGCGAAAAGACAAGACGGCAAGCAGGGAGAAAAAGCCCACCGCCATCATGGCAACACCAACCCACATCCACGGCTGGCAAAGCGCACGCAGAACGAAGTCCACGATAGATTTGGGGCCGAAATCGTGAAGCTCACCCATACCTCTCATGGCTCGGCTTACGCACAATTCACCGCCCGTTCCGGAAACAATGATAAGAAAGAAAAAAATGAAAGTGCGCATCGTCAATGCGCTCCATGCGCACGGGGTGAGGTACGGCCGACGATGAAGACGCCGGTGCAGATGATGGCCACACCCAGCCAACGCAGCGGGGTGATCAGCTCACCCAGAAAGAAGTGGCTGAGAATCGCGACGGTTGCGTAGGAGAGTGAAGTCGATGGCTGGACGTAGCTGTAATCGGCCCAGCTCAAGATCATCATGTAGGCAACGAAAAAGGTGAGCAACGAACCGATGCCCAGCCAAATGTAACCGTTCGAGAGAATTCGAAGAAAAACAGGTAGGAGATCGTTGAAAGTCCACGTGGCGGCCGATCCAACGCCCTTCATGCCCTTCCCGAGCAGAACGCTGCCGAGGGGAGCAAAAATCACGATGACGAAAATCGCTAGATAAGTCTTGAGGTGGAGTCCAGGTCTGGATGTCATGCGGTTGTTTGTATGGCCAAGGAAGTGCCGTTTTGGACGGGCGTCCGAGTAATCCTCTCTGTCTAGCTCCTTATTTAATGTTACTCTAGGAAAGGAACAGCTCCAAACCGGGCTTTGGAAAGCTTCGTTCGCCTGCCGCAATGCTTGTTGCGGTGGAGCCGACGGGAACTTGTCCCCTGTGGGCAACATAGACTCTGGCAATTCGAAAACGGAGCAACCTGCTGGCGAATGCGAACTCGCCATAGACTTGAGGCTGGGGAACATTGAGGATTGAGTACGACTTTTTGCTAGGCATTGCGGCGATCCCCTTCGTCTACTATTTGCTCGCTATTTACAGCACCTGGAAGTACTTCAAGCAGTCGCGACTCGTCTCCCCGAGAGACCCCGCGTTTACTCCGCCTGTGAGTTGCTTCAAGGCCATCCGCGGCCTGGATGAGGGCGCCTACGAAAATTTTGCGAGCCTCTGCCGCCAGGACTATCCGGAGTACGAGATTCTGTTCTGCGTGGACGAGGACGATGCCGTCATCCCTATTCTGAAACGCCTGATGCAGGAGTTCCCAAACCGGCAAATCCGGGTGCTTTATGGTCCGGACCATGTCGCGATCAACGACAAGGTCGCGCGTCTGGACCGCTGTTCGAAGGAAGCGCGATTTGACGTGTGGGTGCTCACCGACGGCGATGTTCGGGTGGCGCCCGATTATCTGCGTTCGGTGGTTGCGCCGCTCCAGAAACCCAAAACCGGGGCGGTCACCTGTTTTTACAGCGCGATGAAGGACACCGGCTTCACGGAGAAACTGCAGGAACTGGGGATGATGTGCGACTTCTTCCCCGGCATATTGGTCGCCTGGCTACTGGACGGAGTGAAGTTTGGCTTTGGACAGACGATAGTAACGACACGCGAACGCGTCCAGGGTTTCGGCGGCTTCAAAGCGATCGAGAATCGGCCCGCGGATGACCTTCTTACCTGCCGAATGGTTTCAGAACAGGGCTTCAAGGTCGAATTGCTCCCCTACGTGGTGCGTACGACCCCAGACTTTCGCTCTATGAAGGACCTGCTGATCAAGCGAGCGCGGTGGATGACGGTGATGCGCCACATGCGTCCCTGGGGGCATCTGGGGCTTATTTTTACTTTCGGCCTGCCTTGGGCGTTGCTTGCTCTTGCCGTGGCTCCGTCGATCACGACCGCTTTGATTTACCTTGGCGGGTATTTATTCTTCCGTATTTTAACGACCTGGCTAGTTGGCGTGCATGGACTGAGACAGTCCGGTTTGTGGTCCAAAATGTGGCTGATCCCAGCGTGGGACGCGACGGCTTTCTTGATTTGGGTAGTGAGCTTCACAAGAAAGACCATCCGCTGGCGCGGAGTGGATTACACTCTGCAAGATGGCATGCTCACGCTGGCGACTTCCGAACGGGCACGAGACGTCTTTCCCCAGCCCGAGTCGTGAGCAGTGGCTGAATCCTTCCGCTACATCATTGTGGGCCGAGGGCGCTGGGCTTCGCGAATGCGGAATATTCTCGCCGGCGAGAACCGCAGCGTTGTACTGATTGAAGAAAGCCGCCGCGCGATATCCGAGGATCCAGATTCTTATCGCGATCGTCTTTTATCCGCTTATAAAGCAGGCCGCGCACAAATTGCCTGGCTCTGCGTGCCACCCGGTGAGCACATCCCGGTCATGATACAAGCCGCCATTGAGGCAGGGCTGCACGTTATCATTGAAAAGCCGTGGATGTGTACCGCCGAGGAAACGAACCAATTACAGTTACTGGCCAAGTATCAGAAACTGGTCCTGGCGATTCACTACGAATATTGCCTCATGCAGGAAGTGGAAGACTGGCGACAGAACTGGAATGGAGGAAACGGGCTGCGGTTCCGGGGGCGCATTAAAGTGAATCGTCCGGATCATATCGGGCTTCCTGCGTTGGACAACCTCGGTTCCCACTTATTCTCGATCCACGAATACTGCGTTTCGGATTCGGTGATCGCAGAGATCGACTGTGGCTACGAGCAGCCAGATGAGCGACGCGTGTGGCTGGAAGATGGAAGCGGAGGCGCGATGACCGAGATCGATCTCCTCGCCAACAAAGAGCCTATCATTCAACGATTCGTCGTATGTGTGGAAAGTGCTGCGACTCAGGGCGGTGACTTCCCTTTCGGACTGCCGTTTGCTTTGCGAGTGGCGAAACGGAGTGAGATGTGGAAGCGCTCCAGCCAGCGAAGCGCGGAGTCCTAGGCTTCAAAGAAGAAGCAGATTCCTCGGGCAGCCGATCTGAAGAAGCTCGTCACTACATACGCCAAGAGCAGTCCGTTCTGAAAGTGGCCCTACAGCGGCAAACCAAGCAAACTCCCCGTAAACCAAGGGCGGGAGCCCAAAAGAGAAACCCAAGAGATGAAACACGGGTCTCAAGGCCCGCACGCCAATACAAAGACACGCTTGCAAAAGGCCAGTGCTGGACGAACTCCCAACAGCTCACACGCTGACGCGAATAAAAGAAAATTTGTCGTCATTTTTCTCTCTTGCGCATCCAAGACGAGCCGGGTAGTCCAGGGGCAGCGGGCCGGAATGACTTACTCGCTTGGAATCTTACATTTAGTGCCCTTTCAGGAGGCGGAACATGGCAAGTGCCGCAACCCCAGGTCCTATGGCAGGTGCATCTTCCCCGGCTGCAGCCCAAGTGGAGCATCCACCCGCTCAGGCCAAACCACGCTGGCCATGGCTCAAGAGTCTGACACCGTTTCTGGTTCTGGCGCTCGCGGCGGCGATTGTCATTACAGTGACCCGAAACTGGAACGCCTGGGAGGGAGGCAAAGCCGAACAGGTGACGGACGATGCGATCGTGCGGGGGGATCTGACGCCGCTGAGCACGAAAGTCGCAGGGCTGGTCCGGGATGTGAAGGTGTCCGACTACCAGCGCGTTCATGCTGGGGATGTGCTGGTCGAACTTCAGGATGACGACTACCAGGCGCAGGTAGCGCAGGCGACGGCAGCCGTGGCGGCGGCGAAGGCCTCCATAGAGAACAATAAGAAGCAGCGTGAGTTGCAGGACTCGCGCATCGAACGAGCACTCGCTGGAGTGGATCTGGCGAAAGCACAGATTGCCGCAGCGACGGCGGGACTGGCTGCAGTGCAGGCGGACGTGACTCGGACGAGATCGGAAAGGACGCGGCAGGAGGCGTTGTTGGCGTCGCAAGCTGCTACGAAGCAGCACGTGGAGGCGGCGGTCGCAGACCAGGAGCGGCTAGCGGCACAGGAGGCCAGCCGCAACGCAGATCTCGAACAGGCAAAGACGGCTTTGCGGAGCGCGGGGATAGCGGTCGAGACCGAGCGGAAGACAAAGGAAGTTCTGGAATCGCAGGAGCAGCAACTTTTCGCTGATCTGCACGCGAAGGAGGCGGGGCTGACGGCCGCGCAGGTCAATCTTTCGTACACGAAAATTCACGCGCCGGCAGATGGAACCGTTGGCGAGAGACAGGTGCGGCAGGGTCAACTGGTATCTCCGGGAACACAGGTTTTGACTTTCGTGCCGGACACGAAGTGGATTCAGGCGAATTATCGTGAGACGCAGTTGACGAACATGAAGGTGGGCGATGCGGCGGAGATCGCGGTTGACGCCTATCCCGGGGAACACCTGCGAGGGAAAGTGGTGGAGATTGCCCCGGCCAGTGGCTCGCAGTTTGCACTGCTTCCCCCCGATAACGCCACGGGGAATTACACAAAGGTCGTGCAGCGCGTCCCGGTGAAAATCGCATTGGACGATTCTCAAGCCACGGCGCAATTGCGCCCAGGACTTTCCGTGATTGCGACCGTGCGGACCGCGCACTAGGAGCCATGGATGGCGGCGCATGCGGCGGTCCTAGGTTCGCCAACAAAACAACAGATCGCCAAAGCACTTGCGGGCGGCATGCCCGCGGAGCTTTCGAAGAGTCCCCTGCTGGGCATTTTGGGAGTTGTGATGGGCGCGGCCATTGTGACACTGATGGGCCGTATGTTGACGTTGGGCCTGGCGGATCTGAAAGGAAGCATCGGGATCAGTTTCGACGATGGCGCGTGGATCGGCAGCGCGTTCAACATCGCACTGATGTTCATCGGGCCCTTCACGGTGTACTTCGGGGCTTTGCTGGGGCCGCGGAGAGTGCTGCTGGGGGCCGCAGCTCTGTTCACGCTGATTTGTTCGGGACTTCCTTTCGCCCACAGTTACAGCTTGCTGATTACGGGACTGGTGCTGGCAGGGCTGACCTCAGGGACGTTTTACCCGCTCACGCTTACGTTCGCCTTGCGCAATATTCCGCCGCGGTATCTGGTCTTCACGTTGGCGCTCTATGCGACGTTCGTGGACCAGGCCGTGAACTTCGCACCGACGATGTACGGGTGGTATCGGGATCATTTTTCTTTTGAGTGGATGTTCTGGAATTCAGCACTGCTCACACCGTTCATGATGTTCTGCATCTATTTCGGAATTCCGAAGACGGCTCCGCCGAAAAGAAGCGGACCCGGCCCGAGCTTCACGGGTTTTCTTTATGCGAGCGCGGGATTCGCGCTGCTGTTTGCCGCGCTGGACCAGGGCCAGCGGCTGGACTGGTGGCGTTCGGGGCTGTTCAACGGGATGTTCTTCGCAGGCGTGGGTTTCCTGATTGCGTCGCTGGTACGACGCTTGCGGATGCCGAATCCTCTCGTGGATCTTCCCTATTTGCGACAGTGGAACACGGTACTGCTGGGAATCGCGCTGATGCTGTTCCGGTTCTGCTTGCTGGCAACGATCATCCTGGTGCCCCAATCGCTTTCCATTCACGGATTCGAGGCGAGCCAGTACGCTTCAGCACTCTTCTGGACGGCCGCACCCCAGTTGGTCATTGCCATTATCGCGGCGCTGCTGCTGCTCTACGGGCTCGATTCCAGATTGCTGTTGGCCGCAGGGTTTGCATGCATGGCTGGGGCGTCGTTGCTGAACGCTGAATATACGCTGGCGTGGTCCGCCGCGGACTACTACCGGTCGGAATTGATGATGGCCGTGGGGCAATCGTTTGCGTTCGTCGGCCTGGTTTCCAAGATTGTGCTGCAAGCGGTTTTTACCGGCGGACTTTCCAAGCCGCAAGACGCACTGACCTTTTCCGCCTTCTTTCACACCGTGCGCTTGTTGGGGGGCCAAATCGGGGTGGCGGTTATGGTGCGTTACATTGCCGTGCGAGAACAGTTGCACTCGAATCTGCTGGGTCTCCACGTACAGCAGGGAAACTGGCTGGATGATGCTGCGCTGCGGCAGATGGCCGGGGGACTGTACGCAAAATCGTCGGGACTGCCGGCGGCAACAGCGCGCGCGTCAGGGCTCATCGCGGGACGTGTTCGCCTGCAGGCTTATGCCCTGACCTTTATTGATGGGTTCCGGCTTGTGGCCTGGGCTTGTGTAATCGCCCTGGTGTTGATCGCGATGATGCAAAAGTCACCCATGAATTATCACGAACTGAGTTTTCCGGAAGAGCTTCCTCCACCCACAGGACAAAAACCATGAACCGACGTCACGTTCTCTTTTTGCTCTTGCTATTTCAGGCGGGCACAGTGGCCGGGCAGGAGTCCAAACCAGCCGCGCCCCGGAGGATTACGCTGGACGAGGCAGTACAACTGGCCCTGAAGCACAATCACCTGGTTCGCATTGCGCAATACAGAGTGCAAGAAAAAGAACAGGCCAAGCAGGTCGCGCGGAGCGGCTACTTCCCTCTTTTGCGCAACGACAGCAATATGGCCCAGTTGACGGATACCCAATTCATCGCCATTCCTCAAGGAAGTCTGGGTGTGGCTGCTGGAGCGCCGATTCCACAGCAAAACGCGATATTGAACCAAGGGGAACGCACGTTGATCACAAGCGGCACGCAACTGACACAACCGCTCACAGAATTGTTCAAGGTCCGCGCAGCGAACGACGTGGCAGCAGCCGAACTGCACGCCACGAGAAACCAGGTACAACAGACGGAAAATGAGATTGCGCTGCGTGTGCACCAGGTCTATTACCGCATTCTGATCGTGCAGGCTCAGCGTGAAGCGGCGCAAGCGAAGCTGAAGACCGCGGAAGATTTGAACAGCGAGAGAGTCATACAGGTCCAGATGGGAAGTTCGCTTCAGGAGCAGGCGATTGAGAGCCGGGCGCAAACGCTGGAGGCGCGCCAGGATCTGCTGACCACAGAACTTCAGCAGTCCGACCTGACCATGCAGTTGAATGATGCGATGGGATTACCGCTGAACACGCCGCTGATACTTGAACCAGGCATACACGAAGTTAAAGACATCTGCGCGACCGAGGAATGCGTGAAAGGGGCGCTCGAGTCGCATCCGGAGATCGCGAAGGCTCGGGCGGAAGTGCAAAGGGCGTCTTCCGCGATCCGGCTGACCAAGCGGGAGTACATCCCGGACGTGGAGGCGTTTGCGCGCTACAGCTATCAGGACAATGTTCCCTTTCTGGCACGCAATTTCGGGACGTTCGGTGTGCATCTTGGCTACGACCTGTTTGACGGTGGGCGAAGGAATGCGACGATTGCGGAGCACGAGGCACAATTGTCTCAGGCGAAAGAGAACCTGGCGCGCGTGACGGAAGAGGTGGAGTTGAGGGTGCAGACGGCACATAACAAGCTCGAACGGACCCGACAGATGGTTAAGGTTTCTGAGGAGTTGCTGGCATTGCGCACAGAGTCGCATCGTGTGACGGTACAGCAGTTGCAGGAAGGCGCGGCGTTGCGTTCGCAGGCGGACGTTGCGGCGGCGCATGAAATTGAAGCAAAGGCGTTGCTGTTGCAATCGCAATTGGATTATGTCCAGGCGCATGATGAGTTTGTGGAAGCAATGGGGGAGATGCCGGATTCGAAGTAAATGAGATTCGCCAGGCCCCTCTATCCGGGAGGTTAGTCGCGGAGATCGGCGAACCGTTCCTGGGTCAAGCGCACGATGGCGGCGAAGATCATCGCTGTGGAAACGCCAAAGATGAGGATTCCACTGGCCGCTTCGAGCGGGCCGAGCAATCTCCAGGAGGGCGACATAATGATGTCGCCGTAGCCGAGGGTGGTGTAGTTTACGGCGGAGTGATAGCAGGCGATGCCAATTCTCCACAGAGCAGGAAAACTACCGCCCACACCGCGATTTCGATCAGGTGCGCCAGCAGAGCCTAGGCGATCGACAGGGCGACAATGGCGAAATCGCTCCAGAAGCCAACGCCCGCATGGCCTAGCTTTCTCTCGCGGCGAACTGCGCTGACCGTGCCGTTCAGTGATATCGAGTGGATCAGAATCGTGCGGGCGGATGCCAGTACGCCGATGGCGAGTGGAGTGAGGGTGGCGATGCGAGGAATTTGGGTCAAGGGATGGGAACTATAGCAAGGGGCGAGGCAGGTGGGAAAGAGGTACAAAGGAGAGTTAGAGGGGGATGGGAGAGTGGCGAGCAGGCCAAGGTGAACAGGCGCGGCTAGTATCGCTCAAGTGTTTGTCCGTGTGTGTGACATGACACGCATGTCAATTGTGTGTGAAGCGTGACTCCAGTCACAGACCCGGCCGTCACCTTGGACTATCCGGGAAGTATGACAAAGGGAAAACCTGGCGGGGCAAAATGTTTCGCAAATTGCCGCAGCAACGAACTCTCGAAGACTTCAAGAGGGAAGCACGTAGCCTGCTTCACGGACTGCGGAAATGGGACGCCAGTACCGTCCGGCAGTATTATTCGCTTGATTCCGAGGCTGGATCCTTGCACGTGAGGCTTTCCGACGCGCGGTATATGGTGGCGCAGAAATATGGCTGCAAGAGCTGGCGGGAGTTGGAGAAGCGAGTGGCGCGCCGGCGTGTGGCCGAGTATCGGTTGTCTTCTAACATGAGTTGAGGGTGGAAAGAGAAGAAGAGAAAAACGGAAACGGTCTCAAGACACGCCTTTACAAGAGCAGATAACCCCTTCGGCATAAGGGCGCGCACAGGCGGAAAGCCTGTGCCTGTGGGTTGATCTGAAGTCGACCACAACTCAAGACAGGAGCGGACGGCCGCCCGCTTGCGCGTTGCTACGGCGAGCTGGTACAAGGGCGCCTCCGCATTAAGCCTTTACATTGACAAGAAAGAGCCGCAGGGCCAGCGGACTCGGCCTGCGCTACAATGGCCGCGTCACTTTTTGGTGAAAAGACAAAACTGGCAGAGAAGATTCTGACCCTGCCGATACGGAGGGACGAATGGGTTGCACTTGGAAATGGAAGGTTGGTGCTTGTAGTTTGATGATTGCTACTTCCCTGCTCTTTCCGTTGACGAAGGATTCTATCGGGCAGGAACAGAAGCCGCCCACTCTTCCCTTACCGGAGATGCAGCGCCTCTCGAAACTTTATGTGGGCACTTGGAATTACACGGAAGCGTATCCGAAGTCAGCGATTACACCGAATGGCGGGGCGAACACCGGCGTGTATACGAGTGAACTGGGGCCGGGAGGGAATTCGATTATCAACCGGTTTCACTCCAAGGGGCCTGTAGGGGATTTTGAAGGCGTCGTGGTGATGACGTGGAACCCGAAGGAGAAGGTGTACAAAGCGTATGTCTTCGGGGATTCGTTTCCTGCAGCGTTGGTGGAAACGGGGCAATGGGAGAATGATGTCCTTGTGTACCGCACGGAGTTTTCCGCCGGCGGAATGAAGATTGCGTTGCGAAGCACGACGAAATTTCTTGAAGGTGGGAAATTGACGAGCGACGCGTTTTCGAGCGCGAATGGTTCGCCGGAGGCGTTGGTCGTGCACGTGGAGGCGGTAAAGCAGTAGGGGTTGGTGGGCTGGCATAAAAGCCCAGCACCACAAATTAGCAACAAGAAAGACCAGAGAGATTCTTCAGGTCGCGATGCAGTTCAGTGGAGGCGAAGGGAAGATGAGAGACGATTTGACGCTGGTCGTGGCGCGAGGACGGTAGGGGCAACAGTTTAGAGGTGCCCTCTGCGGACGGTGGCTGCTACACACCCTTTAAGAATGCCGCCAGGCGGCGAAGGGATTGTTGACGGAATGATGGCAGCGGCAGAGGTGGTTCGTTGTGGGGGTGAGGGTCCTCCGCGATACTGAATTGTATATGGTGGCGGAGTCTCGAAAAGAGCGCGACTGGCTGAGAATTGTGTTGGTGGTTGTGGCGCTGGCGTACGCGTTCCTGGCCGGTTTTCATACCGTGGACGATCTGGACCTGGGCTGGCAGATGGCCACGGCGCGGTACATTCTGCAGCATCATCAGTTTCCGTCGACAACTTTGTTCAACTACACGGTACCCGAACACACGTTTCTTTACCCGGCGTTTTCGGGGATTGTGTTCTACCTGATCTATCTGGTGGGAGGGTACGCGGCGCTGTCCTGGTTCCGCGCGGTTGCGTGCGCCGGTACGGTGGGGTTGCTCGTGAGAGGCGGGGGGAAGGCGAATGCAGCGCTGGCGATTCTAGCCGTTCCGGCGATTATGTTCCGGGAAAATTTGCGAGCGGATTTGTTCAGCGTGGTGCTGTTTGCGGCGTTACTCGGCGGACTGTGGCGATATTACACGGGCGAGCCGTTCGGACTGTGGCTTTTGCCTGTGTGCTTGTTTCTGTGGGCGAATTTGCATCCGGGATTCATTTTTGGATTTGGGCTGCTCGGCGGGTACGTACTCTTCGAGGTTTGCGACTTGTTCTTCCCGGAGCGAAGAGCGGCGGCACTCGAACGGCTAAGAAAAGCGGCGCCGTGGATTGTGGCGTCGATTCCAGCGACGCTGATCAATCCATGGGGCTGGAGGTTGTATGAGGCAGTACTGCGGCAAGGCAAGCTGACAGCATTCCAGACGGCGTTCGTGACGGAATGGTCGGGTGCGCAGTTCAACGGGCAGGCGCTGCGTCAGGCATTGAATCCGCGCGATCCGGTGAGCGGCGAGTGGTGGCTCATGGGGTTGGGAGCACTGACGATTCTGGCGTTTATCTGGAAGAAGCGGTTCGGGCCCGCGATATTCGTGACCGCAATGCTCTTCGTTTCGATTCAGCATGTTCGGTTTCGAGCAGTCTATGCAGTGACGGTGGCGATATTAGTCGGCGCGGCGTTGCAGGATCTGGCTGAGGTGGCTTGGCGCGCGTGGGCCCGACTCCTGAAGCACGGAAACGAAGCAGAGGCAAGGGAGAAATCGCGCGTGGTCTCTGTACCCGCGCTGGCAGCGACCGCCCTGCTTGTGGCGCTCACCGGCGTGCGCGTACTCGATCTTGTTTCAAACCGTTACTACACGAACGGGCTGCCGATGGCGCTGTTTGGCACGGGACTTTCGTGGTGGTTCCCGGAAAAAGCCGCGTCTTTTCTGCTAGACAACCAACTTCCCGGAAACGTATTCCATGATTTCAATGTGGGGGGCTACCTGGTCTGGCGCATCGGAGAGCAGTATCCGGATTTCAGTGATGGGCGAGTGATTCCGTTTGCGGATGGAATCATGGACGAGCAGCTGCGGATTCAAGGGCTGGCGCCGGACTCGCCTGAATTGAAGGAAGCCTCGGATCGTTGGAATCTACAGACGATGCTGTTTTCGATTTCGCCGTATGTGGGATTAGGGAGCTTTCCGCTCCAGCAGTATTGTCAGAGCGAGAACTGGAAGCTGGTGTACATGGATGATGTAAGCGTGATTTTTTTGCGGAACACACTTGAGAATGCTGCTGTGATTGCGCGGTCTGGGGCTGATTGCAGGACAGTGCGCTTTGTGCCCCCGAGCGCGGCTGTTGGAGATTCGCTGCGGGCGAAAGGCGAACAATTTCATTTTCTGTTGAATACGAGTTCGATTTTCTTTGTGCTGGAACGAGACGCGGAAGCGTGGGCGAATTTGAAGGAGGCGGAGGCGCTTTTCCCGCAGGTGGCGACGCTGCATTTGCTGAAGGCACAATTGCTAATGGCGGAGAATCGAACGAAGGAGGCGGAGGACGAGTATCTGCAGATCGTACGGAAGGATCCGTGCGATGAGTGTTGGTATGCGCTAGCACGGCTTTATGCAGGGGAGAAGCGTTACGGAGAAGCGGAGCATGCGCTGAAGGAAGCGGAAAGTGTGTCCCTTGTGCCGTATGAAAGGATGCGCTCGCTGGGTCAGTTGTATCTGCTGATGAATCAGCCGAAGACGGCTCTCGAGAGCTTTTCGCGGGCGGAAGCGGCGAGTCCGTACGGCGGGGTCGCGGCGGATCACGGGAAGCGGTTTCGCGCGCAGATTGCGGAGGGAAGGGCGCGAGCGTACCGGCAGTTGAACGATCTGGGCCGTGCCGTGGCAGAGCAGACCATGGCGGTGGAACTCGAACCGGGGAATGCGGCGAGGTGGCGAGTGCTGGCTGAGTTGTATCAGGCGCAGGGGAAGAAGGAGAAGGCGGCCGAGGCGAGGGCGAAGGCAGGGGGGATTGAGAAGAAGTGACGTCCGCGAGATGCGTCAGAACCCCAAGAGAAAGGGTCTGAAGACCCCCCTGCAAAGGCGAGAGCCAGGAGCCGGCACACAACAGTGTTATGCGGGCAGGCACTATTCCTCAGAAGCTCAAGCCATTTGCGTTTGTTGCGGACTGTTGGAGCTAAAGCTCCGATCCCTCAAGCACATCTCAACCAGTGGGGCTAGAGGAGCAGCCAAACCCAGGTCTTCCCGAACATGCTGCCAAGCTACATTCAGCTGTCGCGCCACAAGCTCACGGACTCGGATGAAGAGTGACCCGATAATCTATTTTAGTTTTTGAGCAACTTGCGATGAACAACCATGAAAGCGAAAAGTACGAATCGTCTCTGCCTGGTGCTCGCGATCCTCTACCGGATGTGACGGGGCTGTTCAACAGGGCCGGGGAGGGTGATTGGGGTCATAGACGGGAACGGCTCATTGAACTAGAAGGCGATAGATAAGCTCTCGAAAGGGAGAGATGGACGCTAAATGGAGGCGCCGCCATGACCACGTTCGACCAGCAGGTGGCTGCGGCCAAGGAATGGTTTGCCAGCCCACGGTTCGCGGGGATTATCCGACTGTACTCGCCGCGTGAAGTCGCAGAGCAACAGGGGACCATTTTGGGAGATTACACAGTTGCACGAGAAGCAGCGGAGGAGTTTTATGTGCGCCTCCGCGAGTTGTTCCAGCAGCGAAGGCAGATCACGACGTTTGGGCCGTATTCGCCAGGTCAGGCAGTGACCGTGAAGCGGATGGGGATCGAGGGAATTTATCTAGGCGGATGGGCAACCTCGGCGAAGGGTTCGTTTTCGGAAGATCCGGGGCCGGACCTGGCGAGCTACCCGTTGAGCCAAGTGCCAGACGAAGCGGCCGTCCTTGTGCGAGCGCTGTTGGCTGCGGACAAAAACCAACACTTCACGCGGACACGGATGACCGAGGAACAGCGCAAGGCAACTCCGGAGGTGGATTACCGGCCGTTCATCATCGCGGATGCGGACACGGGCCACGGCGGAGACGCGCATGTACGGAATCTGATCCGACGGTTCGTGGAAGTGGGGATTCCGGGCTATCACATCGAAGACCAGAAGCCCGGGGCGAAGAAGTGCGGACACCAGGGCGGGAAGGTGCTGGTGGCGGAGGATGAGCAGATCCGGCGGCTGAACGCTGCGCGTTTGCAGCTCGACATCATGCGCGTACCGGGAATTATCGTGGCGCGTACGGATGCGGAAGCAGCAACGTTTTTGGAAAGCCGCAGCGACGAACGGGATCAACCGTTCATTCTGGGTGCGACCTTCACCGATTTGCCCAGCTACAGAATGGGCTATCTGGCGATCCTTAAAATGCTGGCGGAACTTGGCGTAGAGGTCCGTGGACACTTGTTGTTTGCGGTGTCCGAAACCGAATACAAGGCCACATTCAACTGGCTGAGCCAGTCTGGGCTGACGCCATTGATCACGGAGACTGCTCAGCGTATCGCCCATGCAGAGGCGGCGGAAGCGGAGGCGGCGCTGGAGCAGATTGACACGCGGTATATGGAAGTGTGGCAGTCGCAAGCCGGCCTGAAAACGTACGGGCAAGCGATTGCCGACGTAATGAAGTCGCGTACGGATGAGGGTGAGCGTTATGAGATGAGCGTCGAGGAGTGGATGAGGTTCACGAAAGGCGCTTCCTTCTATGAAGTGCGCGAGCGAGCGAAGTCGATGGGCATTCAGGTGGTTTGGGATTGTGAACTCCCGAAGACTCCGGAAGGCTTCTATCAGATTCAAGGCGGAATCGACTATGCGATCGCCAAATCGCTCGCGGCGGCGCCGTTTGCGGACGTGCTTTGGATGGAGACCAAGACCGCAGACCTGGAGGACGCACGGGAATTTGCCGAATCAATTCATGCGAAGTATCCGGACAAGATGCTGGCGTACAACCTTTCGCCTTCCTTCAACTGGGACACGACCGGGATGAGCGACGAAGAGATGAAAGGATTCCCGGAGGAGTTGGGGAAACTGGGCTTTGTGTTCAACTTCATTACCTACGGGGGGCACCAGATCGACGGCATGGCCGCTGAGGAGTTCGCGAGGGCGTTAAAAGAAGACGGAATGCTGGGGTTGGCGAGGCTGCAGCGGAAGTTCCGGCTGTTGGATTCTCCCTACCGGACGCCGCAGACGCTGGTTGGTGGACCACGGCTCGACGGAGCGCTAATGGCGTCGTCGGGACGGACGGCCGCGACCAAGGCCATGGGCAAGGGTTCGACACAGTTCCAGCATCTGGTTCAAACCGAGGTTCCCGTGCGACTGCTTGAGCAGTGGCTGGCCACTTGGAGAAAGCACTGGGACCATCCGGCGAGGCTGCGTGTCGAACTGCGCCCGCACACGGCAGGCTCGGAACTGCTTGAGCTTCGCGTGATCGACGATTCCAGTGGCGAGAAGCTGGCCAACATCATCTTCTCGGGCCTGCAGGACCGGCACGGGAAGAATTTCCTCTCGGTGCGCGACCAGAATACGGTG
>Ga0187781_10000719_pt1 | contig 24108 bp, 23 predicted proteins | sample 0715_SJ02_MP02_2_FD_132447 | JGI IMG/M metagenome (GOLD analysis project Ga0187781, IMG submission 132447) | Tropical peat soil microbial communities from peatlands in Department of Meta, Colombia - 0715_SJ02_MP02_20_MG | ecosystem: Environmental > Terrestrial > Soil > Wetlands > Peat | place... | reverse complement strand
GGCGTCTACGGTTCGCTGGTCTAGCCGCCAACAAGTGGTTCATTCAATATGAATCTGGGATAAACGGCATAGCATGGAATTACGACGTTGTCGTCTTCAGCGTTGACGAGCAAAACAAAGTCCAATTTCTATGGGGCGGCTGCGGGGTTGGAGGTGCGAGTGACTTGGAAGACTTGCGCAGAGGAATTGCTGCCGGGCGATTCACGGACAATTTGTATCTTCCGTGGTGAATGGCTGTTGAAATATCCCCATTTCACGCAATATAAAAAGGCGCCCACTTTTGCGATAGGTCGTACCGCTGACCATTCCTGCCATCATCTGCCATCAAACCCCCTAGTTTCTCTACTACCGTTCGTTGCTGCTCGGGAATGGGTAGGGTATAGACCTCGATCCCCAGGCTTGCACGGTTATGATTGCCCGGAAAAGCTACATGAGGAAAGGTTTTAGTTGTGCGACCTCATTTTTGACACGGTAGAAGTGGCAGTTGACGTAACATCTCGATCTCACAAACTGACCAGGCGGCTGACGCCGAAGCCCAGCATCGGGCAAACTGAACTGGCGTGCAGGTTTTCTCTAGCTTGCTCCGATTTGTTCTTCCAAATATTTCACAATCGCGCTGCGAATGGCGGCCAGCACTTCACCACCGTCCGCCTCCGCCGAATCCCCGGGGGCATTCCCCATAAAAAAGCGCTCGCGCAACGCAGCGTAAACACGCGTCGCCAAAATCACAGAGTTGATGTCAATCTCCATCCCTCCCCCTCGCGTGAATCTGTACTCACGGCTTGCTACGCTTCATCGCCGTCCTCCTTGGCAAAAACCTGATGCCGTGCTCGAACAAAGGCCTCGGTGACATATTCCCTGATGGCGGGCTCATCCTCAATCAGTAGTATGTTCATTCCGAGTTAAATAGTATGCGAGATCATGGTTGGTGTAACATCTGGATTTTACTCATTGACCCAGGATTTGACTGAGGACACAGCAGAACAACGGGAAACCTGCCATCAACTTGCCATCGCTGCCCGGCCCGGGCGAAAACGAACGGGTACCAGCGCAAGCGGCAGTTATGCTTGCGCGCGCGGAAAATCGCGACAAGCACCTTGCGGCAATAAGGTTGGTGTGATACATTGCCCCACTGTTTGACGGAGGGAATTGCTTTGAATATCGACGTGTTCGAGCACTATCAATCTGCGATCAGGGAATTCAATGAAAAGGTGTCCGAGCTGGCTGCCAAATTAGAGCAGATCTCCAGCGCGCGTGAGAACGCCCTGCGGGCTAGTGCGGAGCTACGCCAAGAACTCGACAGCAGCGACCAAAGATTACACGATGTGGCAACCGCCGTCCGCCAGCAGGTTACCATCGAATTAGGCAAGAGACCAGCAACATCAGAGGATGTTGCCGGTGAGCTTGCCGCACGCCGCGCGGGCTAAAAGCCAGTCTCAGGATGACCCTGAATTCTCCCCTTTTAATGAAACAGTCGTCACAGGGATCGCATGGGATGGTTGAAGAAACTTATCGGCCGGAATCCTACTGGAAGTCAGCGTTTGTCGTTGGTGAAGGATGAAATCCTCCGCGGAACTCAAGCCTCCGCGAGCAACCACGCCCCGCGTGAGAGATCAACCGCCGCTAAATTGCGGTGCTCAAGATGCGGCAAGGCAAGCAGCGGAAACCAAATCGTCTTTGGGTCAACGTCACGTTTTCTGGACTTAGTCGGGCAGTGTCAAAAGTGCCGCTTGCTGATCTGCGGAGGTTGTGCCGTGAAAGAGGAGTTCGGCAAGCTCACACAGTTCAAATGCCCAAAGTGTTCCGGACTCATAGGCCCACGCTTCTCGTGGGAGCTTTGAAACCTCAAATTGCCGTTTCCAACTCGGCACAACTACCCTGCCCTTCGGGTGATGCCGTCGGGATTTGCCGGGCCGTCCCGAGAGGCCGCTAAGGGCCTATGATTTCAAAAGGGGATGTAGGGCAATCCCGTTGACCTTGTGTCCGGCCCGTGGCGGCCTGTCTTGCGACGCTGGGTGAGCAGGATATTTCCAAAGCACTTTGTTTGTATGAATCCCTGCGATTGCCGCGCACCTCGCGCACCATCCAAGCCGCTTCGATGGAAAACAATCTGCCCGACGGGCCGCAACAACAGGAGCGTGATGCGCAAATGGTCGTGGGCGCGCAAGTCAAAGTGAGGAACCTCTATCAAACGGCACAGCGGCTGCCGAACAATGAAAAAGTGGAGCATTTATATCGCGGTTGCAACAGCGGCGATTCTTGTGCCTTTGGCGCTGCTCCTGCGTACATTCTCGGCGTCACCGCTGGCGATGCCGAAGCCCTACGCGGGGCCGATACCCTCCGCCATGCCGCCGAAGGAGTCGGCCGTGTTCGCTGTGGTGACCGGTGTGAATCATCGAGTTGCGGCTTTCGGTTATCGCGGGGGCTCGTTCTTCGACCGACGCGATTTTTCAATGGCCGGAACATTGGTGAAGCACCCCCAGGGCGACCTGCTCATCGACACCGGCTTTGGCCGCGATATCGATAATCAGTTCCGCACCTTGCCTTTGTTTTTCCGTGCGATCACCTTCTATAGCCTGTGGCAGCCCGCCGCAGACAAGCTGCGGACCTCCGGCTACGACCCGAAATCACTGCGTGCCATTCTTCTCACCCATTCTCACTGGGACCACGTCAGCGGTTTACCCGACTTTCCCGGGGTGCCGGTGTGGGTGACGCCGCAGGAGCACGAATTCCTCCGGAAAAGTGGGCCCATGGACTTTTGCAAACTCTTTACCAGCATACGGTACGAAGAATACGGGTTCGAAGGTGGCCCGTACCTCGGATTTTCTGCCAGCCACGACGTATACGGTGATGGCTCAATCGTAGTTGTACCCGCACCGGGTCACACTCCGGGCAGCGTGATCATCTTTGTGACGCTGCACAACGGAACGCGCTACGCGTTTGTTGGCGACCTGGTATATCAGATGGAGGGAATCACGCTGCGTGAGGAGCGTTCCTGGCTCGTCCGCAAAATGGGCGCCGACGAGCATGCCGCCGGCAACCGCGAAAACCTGTTGCGCATGATCGCGCTCAAACAACGCTTGCCGGAACTGATCATCGTGCCTGCGCACGAAATGCGGGCTTTCGCCGAAATGCCGACGCTAACTCAGGCAAGCAGGGATGGTCCTTAGACTACAGACAGAGAAAAAGCGAGACAACCGAAAAGAAAAAAGGCTTCCCAGCTCCCTGAGCCTATACTTTTAAGAAAATCTTCTTGCGCCACAAAAACCACAGCATAATCCAGCAAATCAGGACCGCGCCGAGCGAATACACCAGCGAAGCGTTGGCGACACTCAACCCGGCCGCTTCGAGATGGGCCTGGGCGGCTTCGTGCCAATTCATTTTTGCGCCATTCGCCGCCGTGACGGTAAACGTATAGCCCGGGCCGTAGATCATCGAGTCAGCCACAAAACCTGCGATGGCGTTCATGCCGAAGACGAGGATCGGCATGGTCCATGTTCCGCGCCACCGCTTCACCTCGGTCACCAAATAGAGCAGCGAGAGGAAGAGGAGGCAGAACCCGCCGCTGAACAGGACAAACGAACTGGTCCACAGATTCTTGTTGATCGGAAACCAGCGATTCCAGAGCTCGCCCCCGAGCATTCCCAGGATTCCAAAGAACACCATGCCGCCGATGAGCTGCGAGGCAGGTGGCTTTGATTTGAGCCAATGGCCCGTCAACACCCCGATCAGCGTCGTTCCGATTGCGGGAATGGTGTGAATGATTCCCTCCGGGTCGCGGTTCCCGTCGTAGAGATGACCCATAAACAGTTTTCGGTCGAGCCAGGCAGGGAGATTCTGTACCTGGTCCATGAAAGGAATGTCCCGGCCGGGAACACCGGCGCCGGGCACAGGAAGAAAGCGCAACAAGGCCCAATAGCCAAGCAGGCAGCCGAGAAAGGCCAGCAGTTGGCCGCGCCGCCCAGTCCACAATTCCAGGATCGCGGCCAAAAAATAACAAAGCCCAATCCGCTGGGTAACGCCCTCGAAACGCCAGGTGTGCAGATCCAACCCATAAATTGGTGAAGCGTTCACAAGCAATCCAATGGCGATCAGGATCAGGCTGCGCTTGAAAGCATGCCACAAAATCTGCTTGTTGGTTTCGCCGCGTTGCCGACGCGCGTCGAACGAGTACACCAAAGAAATTCCCACGAGAAAGAGAAAAGAAGGGAAGATGAAGTCGGCAGGAGTCCAACCGTTCCACTTGGCGTGCATGATGGGCCAGTAGGCATTTTCGTCGCTCCCGGGGTTGTCCACGATTATCATGCCCGCGACCATCAGGCCGCGGTAGATGTCGAGGCAAAGCAAGCGCCCGGGAAATCCGGCCGCCGTGCTGAGCGTGAAATCTTTGGCTGGTTGAACGTCGCGCACTGCGAGTTTTCCTAGAAGCCGGAGGCGTTATTCGGAGTCAGAAAAGCCGACCAGGCGCCCGTCCCGCCGTTTTGCAGGCATTGACCCATGGATGCGGTGTATTTTCCCGATGCATTGTAGGTCAACGGCGGTCCGCCAGTCACAAGGCCCGTCAGGCTGAGTGTGTTTTGAGATTGAGTCAGATGGAGGGACACAGCATTGCCATTTACCGTTCCCGACATCATTCCCTGTGTCCCGCAAGAGGTGCCACTCCCGCTGAACGTAACCGGCCCGAAAATCGAATTCCCGAGTTGCGTCAATGTCGCACTCCCCTGAATGACTTCAGAAGTGGAACCACTCGGGGTTATGGTGAAGACCCAGGTCCCGCCGAGGAACAAAGGTTGGGTGCTGCCGCATCCACTTAGAAAAACCACAAGCAGAAGCAAACTTATACAAATCCCGCTCTTCATGTATGCGGCTATTGTACGGCAGTGCACGTGGTGCTGCGTTACGGCAAGTTCTAAGCAATTAGCGGATTTTGAATGAGCTTGATGGAGTCCAGGGCAACCGGCAAGCATTGGGTCGTCCAACCCGATCCCGCCAATTCAGACAAATCCAGCTATACTCCGAAAGCAGGCCTCACGCACTCAAGCAATGTCTACAAATTGTAAAAACATTGTCAACAATTCGGCACCGCTTACGTCTAAACCCTTCTACGATAGTAAGCTGGGGCTGAATTCGAGACTTCTCTGACCAAGGACCCGACAATGCGCATTGAGACATCCCGAGAAACTATCCCTCAGCGCCCTCCAAGCCCTCTGTCTAAGGATCCTTCGCAACTCGCACAAGGATCGAGCGGGAGGGAACGGATTCTGGTGGTCGAGGACGATCACGCTGTGCAGAAAGCGCTGAAGCGTCTCTTCGAAGCGGAAGGATTTCACATCGAGATTCGAGCAGATGGCAAATCGGCAGTGGAGGCTTTCCGGGCGACCAGTCCGTCGGTGATTGTCCTTGACTTGCGCCTGCCCTTGATGTCGGGCCGGGATGTTTGCCGCGAGATCAAGCAGCAAGCCCCATCGGTCCCCATCATTGTTCTCAGTGCAGCCAGCGACGTCTCCGACAAAGTGTTGTTGCTGGAACTGGGTGCCGACGATTACGTTACGAAACCTTTCAGTCCCCGCGAACTGCTGGCGCGCGTAAGAGCAGCCTTGCGGCGCAACGTTCGCAAAGATAGCGGCGAGGTGGTGATTTTTGATGGTATTTCCGTTGACTTCACCAAAATGGAGGTTACACGCGACGGCGATCCGGTGGTCCTGACCGCGCAGGAGTTCAAGACTTTGAAATTCATGGTGCAGAATGCTGAGCGAGTGATCACCCGAGATGAATTGTTGAACGAGGTCTGGGGATACCAGAACTATCCCACCACCCGCACGGTGGATAATCACATACTCAAGCTGCGGCAGAAACTGGAGCGAGACCCTGGCAATCCCATGCACTTCCGTACGGTACACGGAGTTGGCTATAAGTTTGTGCGATAGCTCCAGGCTGCGTGCGAAACACTGCACGTCATCTGGATTGAAGGAGAGCGAACGCGCATGAAACTTCGTCTCCGTACCAAGTTTCTGCTCTCCATGCTGTTAATCTCGGCAGGGCTTACGGCGACCAGCCTTCTGCTGGTACGGCACACGGTTCAGGGGCAAATCAAGCGAGAGATCTTTGCTGACCTGCACAACTCAGTGACAACTTTTCAGAACTTTCAGCAGTTGCGGGAACTCACTTTAACGCGTTCCGCGGAGATGCTGGCTTATCAGCCGATGCTGCGTTCCCTGATGACAGCCCCTGATGAAGCAACCATCCAGGATGGATCCACACCTTTGTGGCAACTGGCCGGCAGTGATTTGCTGGTGCTGGCGGACCGCTCTGGACGAGTAGTCGCGTTGCACACGACCAGTCCTGGTTTTACGCGCGACATGGCACAACAGTCCCTCGCCGCACCCTTTGATGAAGAGGGCTCCGCGCAATGGTGGTTTGGTGCTCAACATCTCTACGAAGTCTTTATCAAGCCCATCTACTTTGGTCCCGAATCGGCGAATCATCCGTTGGGCCTTCTGGTACTCGGCTATGAAATCGATGAGCGAATTACATCGCAGGTAAGCCGGATCGCGGCCAGCCAGGTTGCCTTTTACTATGGGGATAAGGCAGTGCGGAGCACACTCACTCCCATGGAGGAAGCCGAATTGGCGCGGCATCCGTTGGTTCACTCAGGCTTGCTGATCGATCCGGAGGAACTACAACTCGGCGATGAACGTTTCCTGGGAACTTCAGTAGAACTGGCGCCGGGCAAGAAACCCTCGATCCGCTTGAGCGTCTTGAAGTCCTATGACCAAGCGACGGTGTTTCTCGACAACCTGAATCGTTTGCTGCTGGCCTTGGGACTGGCTGCTGTCGCGGGTGGAAGCGCACTGGTGTTTTTCATTTCGCACACTTTCACGCGACCGCTGGGGAACCTCGTGGCTGGTGTGCGGGCTTTGGAAAAGGGTGATTACCATTACAGCCTCGACGCTCGCGGCGGCGATGAGGTAGCAGAGGTCACCGGAGCATTTAACCGCATGCGCTCCAGCCTGCTTCGAACGCAGCAGCAACTGCTGGAGGCGGAACGCCTGGCCACCATCGGAAGGATGGCCAGCTCAATCTCCCATGATCTCCGACATTCACTCGCTGCCGTGGTGGCGAATGCCGAGTTTCTGCTGGAAAGCCGTCTGTCTCCCGAACAGCGTGAGGAACTGTATCAAGAAGTCCGGATCGCGGTGAACCAGATGACCGAACTGATCGACTCCCTGCTGGAATTCTCGCGCACGCGCGAAGCGCTCCGCCTTACCTATGGCAACGTTAAAGAGTCGGTGGAACGCGTGGTGCAGACCATCCGCACCCATCCTCGTTTTCACCCGGCATGGATCAGTATTCGTGAAGAAGGCGACTCGAGCGGTTGGTTCGATAGCAGAAAACTGGAACGCGCTCTGTACAATCTCCTGCTAAATGCATGCGAGGCGATTCCGCCTGACGAAGGCCGGATCACGATCGAGCTGACGCGGGTCAGCGAGAGGGTTCAAATTCGGGTCGCCGACAATGGACGCGGCATTCCAGAGTCAATTCGGGGCAAACTCTTTGAGCCCTTCATCAGCGTGGGCAAAGAGAACGGTACCGGCCTGGGACTGACGGTAGTGCAGAAAATTGTGCAGGATCACGGAGGCGACATTGTGGTGGAGAATACGTCGCAAGAGGGAACGGTTTTCCGGGTTACGCTTCCACTCTCCTCCCCCTCCATTCAGGCAAACAGTCAGGAAGCAAGACTGGAGTCGCCGCCACTGGCGCGCACAAAGAGCGCGCCGACTCAGTAATTCCTGTCGCACTAGCGGCAGGAATTCCGTCGCGTGGCGGGTATTCGGTCAGGTTTAATCCCGGTACCGTCTCAGGGTCGGCAAAGGAATCTCACTCCGTAATCAGTAAGGGAGGCGCTTGTGAAGCCGAGGAATGTAATTCTCGCAAGTTTTGGCAAAGCCGCCATGATCAGCGGATTGCTCCTGCTGGCGGTGCTCGCTGCGCAGGCTCAGACGTCGAGTTCAACCACCTCCTCATCTTCTGACGCAGCCATGACTGCGGCGGTGCAGGAACTCCAGCAACAAGTCAGTGAACTTCGCGCTGCGGTTGCGGAAATGCGTTCGGAAGCGGCGCAGTATCGGGCCGAAACCGCGGAGTTGCGGCGCGAGCTGCAAAGCTTGCACGCTCAGCCCACTGAATTGAGTGCTCCGGCGAATCCCTATTCCGCAATGCCTGGATCGCAACCGGCAGCTACTCAAACGGGTTCACAAGGCGAACAAACGCGATCCCTTGACCAACGGGTCGCAAATCTCGAAGAGACCACGCAATTGCTCAACAGCAAGCTCGAGGATCAATATCAGACAAAAGTAGAGAGTGCGTCAAAGTATCGGGTAAGGCTGTCGGGCATCGTTCTGATGAATCTTTTCAGCAACCGTGGAATGACCGATAACCAGGACATCCCGAGTTTCGTAATCGGACCTAACCAGGGAAACGGAAATTTCGGAGCAACCTTGCGGCAATCCGAAATCGGTCTTGAGGTTTTTGGACCGACAGTCGCCGGGGCCAGGACCTCCGCCAACTTGCAGGCCGATTTCGCTGGAGGCTTTCCCAACACCTGGAACGGAGTCAATTCCGGGATTTTCCGGCTGCGCATGGCGAGCGTGCGCATGGATTGGTCAAAAACCTCGCTGGTGGTGGGACAAGATGATCTTTTCGTCTCTCCGCTCTCAGCCACCTCTTTTGCATCACTGGCGGTTCCAGCTTTCAACTACGCTGGCAACTTGTGGGCGTGGACTCCGCAAGTGCGTGTGGAGCATCGATTTGACTTATCAGACAGTCAAAACATTACGATTCAAGCGGGGCTTCTGGACAATTTGACCGGCGAATTTCCTGCTTACTCTTACGCTCGCGTGCCCGGACCAGGAGAAAATTCCGGCCAGCCGGCTTATGGAACTAGACTCGCTTGGACGACGCCATTTTTTGGACGGCCTTTAACTCTCGGAGCCGCCGGTTACTATAGCCGCCAAAATTGGGGGTTCGACCACAATGTGGATGGGTGGGCCGGCATGACTGATTGGGAAATCCCCTTCACGGCCAGGTTCGGCCTCTCCGGTGAATTTTATCGAGGGAGGGCGGTTGGGGGGATTGGAGGCGGAATCAGCCAGAGTGTGGTATTTCTTGGCGAGCCTGGGATACCTGCAACCCCCGTGCGCGGCCTGGATTCCAGAGGCGGGTGGTCGCAGTTCAAATTCCGCGCCACCAGCAAGCTTGAGTTGAACGCTGGCTTTGGCCTGGATAATCCGACCACGTCCGAAGTACGTTTGGCGGCCATCAGCCAGTCCTATCTGGGACCTCTGCTGGTACAAAACCGCAGCGGGCTCGCCAACTTCGTTTACAGGCCGCGCTCCAACCTGCTGTTCTCGACGGAGTATCGCCACCTGCAATCGTTCGAACTGTACCGCATCAACAACTCCGCTGAGCAAGTGAACATGATGATGGGAGTGCTGTTTTGATGACAAAAAGCTTGCGCCGCCCGCCTTCTTGCGCACTGATCGTGTTCCTGCTCTGCTCCGGGCTGGCTGGTGCACAGCAAAAAACTGTCACCGCAGCCGTTGCAATTGCGCACGGCAACAAAGCCAAGTCACATGATGCCAGCAATGTTGTCTTATGGCTGACGCCGGTTGAGAGTATTATGCCCCCGCCCACTCCAGTATCCGAGCCATCTTCCCGACCGCGTCTGGTTCAGAGAAACAAGAGTTTCGAACCTCATGTTCTAGTGGTTCGAGTCGGCTCATTGGTGCAATTCCCCAATCGTGATCCGTTCTTTCACAATGTGTTTTCCTTGTTTGAAGGCAAGCGCTTCGATTTAGGCCTCTACGAGGCGGGCAGCACGCGTGACGTACTCTTCGACAAGCCAGGGATTTCGTACATCTTTTGCAATATCCACGCGGAGATGAGCGCAGTGGTGATCGCTTTGACCACCCCTTACTACGGTATTTCAGACCGGCGCGGGCAGGTACTCATCCCCAATGTTGCGCCCGGCCGCTACATACTCCACGTCTGGTACGAAGGCGCATTGCCCGACACCTTAAGCGCCATGGCAAGGGAAGTCAGAATCTCGGACACGACTTCAACTCTGGGAACATTGCGCGTGCCAGCTTCCCATCTGCCCCAGGAACATAAGAACCTGTATGGGCGCGATTACACGCCGCCCGCCCCGGCCAGTCCGACCTACGAGCATCCCTAACCCGCCAAGTTCTGCGGACGCGACGCAAAACCAGCGACCATTGCCGCATACCGGCTCTTGGGCATGCTCGGGATACAAAGAAATTAGGTGTAAGATCGTTCGGTGAAAGGAAACACACCTCTGGATAAAATGCCTGGTTCAATGGAAGCTCCTATGCAATCAATAGAAGACATTCTGGCCAGCTATAACGACAAAGCGCCGCTCTCAGAAGCCTCAACTATTCCAGCCTCCTGGTACGTTGACCCGCGAATCGCCGAACTGGAAACCAACACCGTCTTTAGTAAGACCTGGCAGATGGTTGGACGGATCGACCAGGTGGAAAAGCCTGGACAGTTCGTCAGCGCCAACGTTGCCGGGGAGCCGATCGTGGTGGTGCGGGGAAATGACCGCGTTTTGCGCGGCTTTTACAACGTCTGCCGTCATCATGCGGCGGCAGTCGTCACTGAGACATGCGGACAGGCATCCCTCTTGCACTGTCCTTACCATGGTTGGAACTACGGTCTCGACGGATCGCTGAAAGGCATGCCGGAGTTTGATGGGGTAAAGGATTTTGACCGCCACGAGAACGGCCTGGTTCCTTTGCAAGCCGAGACCTGGGAAAAATTCGCTTTCGTCAATCTGAACCCTCAAGCTGCTCCCCTGCGTACTTTCTTGGGCGGACTGGTAAAGCGAGTTGCACCGTTGCAGGTGAGCAAACTGCACTTTTTTGCGACGCGAACTTATGACATTGCATGCAACTGGAAGGTATTCGTCGACAATTACCTGGATGGCGGATACCACGTTCCTCATCTGCACAAAGGACTGAATTCAGTCCTTGATTACAAGGAATACACGATTGAAAACGAGGACCGGTATTGCTTGCAATCCAGTCCGATGGTGGCCTCGGATGAGGACAAGGCAACGGGCGCCACTCGCAAAGGTGATCGCGCCTGGTACTTCTGGCAATACCCCAACCTGATGATCAACTGCTACGAGGGTTACATGGACACCAATCTGGTGTTGCCGATTGACGTTGATCATTGCCGGGTAATCTTCGATTTCTATTTCGCTGATGTCAGTGAGGCCAAGCGCAGCCACAACGAGCAGAGTGTCGCGGTGGGTGCTCGCGTGCAGGATGAGGACTTAGGGATATGTGAGGCGGTTCAACGAGGGCTGAAGTCGCGGGCTTACGGGGCCGGGAGACTTTCGGTGCGACGGGAAGCGGGGGAGCACTTGTTCCATCGCCTTCTGGCGGCTGATTTGAAAGCGGGGGCCGAGGCAGCCGTGACCGCTGCGGCAGACTAGACTGGCACGGATCGTTACCCGCCCGCGTATACGGAATTTTCGCCTGTTTCTCGGGTTCTTAATCCATCCCGCCCGTCGCAAATCCGTTAAGATAATCGTTTCAATGATCGCTCTAACCGCAGCTCTTCTTTACACACCTACGCAGTGTTTTGACCGCCCGGTCGTCTTCCTCGAGGGCGAGCTGATTGTTGAAGTCGCCTCCCAGACTGCACGTTCGATTCCGCCGGGAGCTCAGATAATCGACTTTGGCGACACCATTCTGGCCCCGGGCTTTGTCGACATCCACATACATGGAGGCGCAGGCCACGATGTGATGAGCGCCGACCGGGAGGGACTGAAAGCGCTCGAGCAATTTCTTGCGACTCACGGAGTCACCAGCTATTTTCCGACCACAGTTACGGCTCCGATGGATCAGACGTTGTCTGCACTTGACCGTCTCGCCACGGCAATTGAGAATGGCGAACGCGCAGCAGACCCGGGATCTCGGCGAGCCCAACCGGTCGGCATACATCTTGAGGGTCCATTCATCAGCCACGTTCGCCGGGGTGTTCATCCCCCCGCGTACCTGCTGCAGCCAAGCCTAAATCTATTCGACCGGTTTTGGCAGGCGGCGCGTGGCCGCATTCGCGTCATGACCATTGCACCGGAGCTGGAAGGAGCCAGGGAAGTAATTGCGGAGGCGACGCGGCGAGGCGTTTGCGTCAGCCTGGGTCACAGCGACGCGAATCTGCAGACAACACGTGCTGCTATAGCCGCAGGAGCACGCCATTTTACGCACGGATTTAATGCGATGCGTCCGCTCGATCATCGCGAACCGGGAATCATCGGTGAGATGCTGACCGACTCTCGCGCGTCTGCAGACATCATCGCGGACGGTATTCATCTAGATCCGATCATTGTTGAGTTGTTTCTGAAAAGTAAACGCTCCGAATTAGCGGTGCTCATCACAGATGCGATCGCCGCGACCGGCATGCCCGATGGCCATTATCGTCTCGGTACTCTGGAGGTGGAAGTGAAAGATGGCCGATGCATGGCTCATGGCAGATTGGCGGGAAGTGTGTTGACTATGGATCGGGCGCTGCGTAACGCTATGCAGTTTGGTCACTGGGACCTGCAACGGGCGCTGCGCGCTGTCTCGTTAAATCCGGCGCGAGTGGTGGGCCTAGCGCATAGCGGCAAGCTCGAACCCGGCTGCCGTGCAGACATCGCCGTGCTGAGCCCGAATGGCGAGATCAGAACCACGGTTTTGCGTGGCGATGTGTCGCAAGCAATGGCAACAAACTGAGGAGCGAGAATGGCCGATAAGGGCGGTTTCCCCCATTACATGCTGAAGGAGATATTTGAGCAGCCGCAAGGATTGCGGGACACCATCAATCCCCGGGTGTCGCTGGAACGCGGGCAAGTGCACCTCGAGGAAGTGCGTATCAGCGATGACGAACTGCGCGCTCTGGAGCGGATCAACATTGTCGCTTCTGGCACGAGCCGACATGCCGGAATGGCTGGGCAATACATGATTCAGGAACTGGTCGGGGTTCCGGTCGAGGTTGATTACGCCAGCGAATTCGAATACCGCAATCCGCTCATCTGTAAAGGTGAGCTGACCATCGTAATCACGCAATCAGGCGAAACTGCCGACACTACCGCGGCGCAGCGCGAAGCTAAGGCAAAAGGATCGCGCACTATCGCAATATCGAACGTGATTGACTCCACCATTGCGCGCGAAGCTGATGGAGTGATCTACACCTATGCAGGCCCGGAGATCAGTATCGCCTCGACCAAGGCGTTCACTGCCCAGCTCGCCGTGCTCTATTTGTTTGCGGTGTACTTGGGACAAGTTCGTGGAAGCCTCAGCAAGGAGCAGGTGCGGCAACATGTGAGCCGGTTGCTGGAAGTGCCTAAGCAAGCCGAAATCGTATTGCAGTCAGCCCCGGCTTGTGCGCGGCTCGCGGAAAAATATCATGCGGTGCAGGATTTCCTTTTTCTTGGACGCGCCATCCACTACCCGATCGCCATGGACGGCGCTCTCAAACTGAAGGAAGTTTCCTACGTGCACGCGGAAGGATATCCAACGGGGGAAACCAAACACGGGCCGAATGCGCTAATCGATGAAAACCTGCCAGTCGTGATCATTGTCACCTGCGATCGCAGCGACCCTGCTGCGGTCCTGCGGTACCAGAAGAATGTTGCCAACATCAAGAGCTTCAAGCAGCAGTCGGGACGCGTTATTGCGATTGCTACCGAGGGAGACGATCAGGTCAGCAGGTTGGCAGATCAAACCATTTTTGTGCCGCAAGCGTCGGAGTTGCTGTCGCCCATTCTGGAGATCATTCCGTTGCAACTGTTCGCTTATTACATGGCCGTGGAAAAGGGTCTGGACGTGGACCGGCCGCGTAACCTGGTGAAATCGGTAACTTTGGAATAGAGATTTTATTGTTGTCGTCTCGAGGCGAAGCGAGGGATCTGCAGTTCAAAAGCGTAATCTCAAACTGCAGATTCCTCGTTGCTCCGCTCCTCGGAATGACATATTTCTGAGTATTGTCAGTGGGTGAACGTGACGTTGAGGCCGGTCGTCAGTAAAACGTCGTTTTTCTTGGTTCCCAGCGGAGGATTAGTCACGTAGATATCGCCGAATGCATTCTGCCAGCCTAGCCATTTGCTCAACTTCGTGACCGTTCCAAAGTTGAACGTCGCGCGATACTGGCCGCCGCTCTGAGTCAGATCGGGAAAGAAGTAGCCCTTTTCGGTGACAACAGTCGAGGCCCCCAGCTTGTGCATCAATTCCTCGCCCAGGGTGAGAGCTGCAAAGCTCCGGGTGATGGGAGCTTGCGCGGGAACGGTTGGTGTCGCAGGTACCATCCCATAACTCTCATGCGTGAAGTTGAGACCGCCAAGGAGATCGAATGTGGTTTGGCTGGTATTGATCACATGCACACCAAGTCCACCGCCGAGGATGGAACGCAGCGTCAGTTCTTGCAATTCGTCAGCCTGGAAATCAGCGCTCCCATAGCCAAATAGCTTCTTGGTGAAATTCCGGCTGTAACGCGCGCCGCCTTGATCTGTGTTAGCTGTCACGTGGGGCACGGCTTCGGGGGCGTCGTTCGTTGCGTACACGCTGTTGGCGTACATAGTGATTTCGTCATGGGAGGTTTTGCGATCTCCGGTGAAGGCCAGCGACAAGTTCTTGGTTTCGCTATTGCCGCGGGTCAGCGCGAAACCAACCGTCGCACCACCTGCCCATCCCTGCCAAAGTGCAGGATGCAGTCCTTTTTCGTAAGCCGCCTGCTCCTGGTCGTTGCGTAATGCGGTGACTTCATCCTTTTGGACACTGACATTGCCAGTTTGAGTGGCAACGACGAAATTACCATCAGAGGTTGTGACCGTCCCTGCTACGGTCTTGCCCTGGGTAGCCACATGCAGCGACTGCGACGAATCGATCGCCTGGATTGCAGTCCACTGAATTGTGATGTTATCCGCGTAATCGGTCTTCAACGTGAGACTCTTCTGGTCTGACTTTGTGATTTTCCCAGTCAGGCGATCACCGTTCTTTAGCAGCAGCTGATCGGCGAAAAGTGAGGAGGCAAGAATCGTTACGATACCCAGCAAACACAGCTTGCGCATGAAAATTCTCCCAAAGTGTTTTTTTTTTTTGATCCGGGTCCCAGGATTCAGATGTGCAGGAAGACCCATCAACTTACCTGATGCACGGCTTGCCAGACAAGAAAGAAATGGCTTTCACCAGGGTGAGACGCAAGAAAAACCAGATAGAATTCCTTCAAGCGGGAGCAATGTAAACAAATGTAGCCGCGGATCTAGCTCTTCACTTCGGTGTTCTTGTTTTCAGTTGCTGCAGCCTTAGGTTGTTCGGAGTGTTCCTTCATGCCCTCTTTCAACGCACGAAGTCCTTCGCCGATTCCTTTGCCGAGTTCAGGTAACTTCTTGGGACCAAAGATCAGCAAGGCAATGAAGAAAATCACCAGAAGGTGCATCGGTTGGAATAGCCCTTCAAACATACAACCTCCACTACGAGCGCACGAACATCTACCGTAACGTTAACTGGAGAGGCAACGTCGCGTCAACTGAAAGTCCCTCTTACTGCGGCGGCGCGCTGGCCGGATTCGTTTCAGGCGGTTCACAATCGGACGGTGCCTGTCGCGAAAAGACCTCCAATCCTCTTTGCTAATCGCCCCAAGCGCACAAAGTGATATACAGGGAAAAACCACTCTGGAACCTGCACTGCCGACCATTCTCCGATCCCTGGACTCCAGATCAGCCGCCACAAAAATCGGGCCTTATCCGAGATGCGTTCTCGCAACCGGATCATGAGCCTGAAGTAGGCGAGGGATTCTGTGTCGTACGGCAAGCCGAGGGTGATGATTCGCAGAATTTCGACTTTCAGAATTTGGCATGTGCGATCTGTTTCCAGCCATTGCTGGATTGGGATTGGCAACACTGACCCGAACAAATCATGCGCTAGCAGGAGGTTCAAAATAACGATACGCCGAATACCCAAGCTGGACGCTCGTTGCCAAACCGCATCCCAATCGATCGGTTGCGACCTGGCCAGCTCGGCGATATCGCACAACCAGGAAAGTTGTGCCCAGACGTGCTTCGCGGCGTGAACACAGAGGACAAGCAGCAGGTCATCGGGGCAAAGCGTCGGAATTGAACAGCCATGCATTGTCGACCACTCGGCTTTCTCGAACAAGCCGGCCATGTCAAAATCGACTGAATAAAATCTCGGCAAAATCCGCCAGTGCAATTCCACGAGATGCGCGCCGGCTGGGCCGTCAAACGGACATTCGTAACCCGCCTGGATAAATGCTCGTTCCTGGCGAGGGTTCAGCCGAATAGTGGGCCGGTACCCGGCTGTGGCGAGAGCGTCTTTGGCTGCGCCTACGTCTTCGGGACGGACCAGAATGTCAATGTCGCCGAATTGACGTTCGGTCACGGCGCCGTACAGCGTTTGCGCCAGCACCGCCCCCTTGTACGGCATTGCCTTAATTCCACAGACCTCGAGATGCCTCTGCGCACGGATCAGTTCACCCGTAAGCCACAAAGTCTTGCGCGCGTTCTCTTCATACTTCTCGCGCAGCAAGGCAGAATCCGGCAACGGCAATCGGTCGAAATGGGGCGTCAGTGAGTGGTATACCAGCGGAGTAACTCCGTGGTGTTCGGCAAGAGTGATGAAAAATTTCCAGTCATGTTGCTGAGGATCAAAACTCCAGGTGCATTTGCTCAAGCTACTTGCTAACCGCTTAGCACAGCAGTCAAGCAACAGTTCGAATTCGGGGGTTGTGCCCGGCAGGCGGGATGCAACCGGATCAGTCAGAACCGGTCGCAAATCGGCAGCAGCCGAGATCATCGGGAGCAGTGAACAAAACCAGTCAGCCAGTAAGGCCGCTAACTGAACCTATAATGACAGACGCTTGCTCCCATTTTGCACGCAAGAGTTGCTTATCTCGGCACCGGCCAGATAATGGACGCTATCGTATTCAAGTCGGTCAGCAAAGTCTTCAGGCATCGGCGTGCGCTTTTTTATTGGCGGGGAAAGGAACGCGCTGAGCCAACATTTGCGTTGCGAGATATCTGCCTTCGCGTGGCTGCTGGATCTGTCGCAGCTCTGCTGGGCCCGAATGGCAGCGGCAAAACCACACTGCTGAGATTAATTTCGACCATGCTGCTGCCGGATTTGGGCGAGGTGCTGGTGCACTGCGCCGATACCCGGCGGGACCCGCAAACAGTACGAACCTTAGTGGGGTTTGCCGTCGCGGGTGAGCGATCGTTCTTCCCGCGCCTCACAGCGCGAGAAAACCTGGATTTTTTTGCAGCTTTGGACAATGTGCATCCACGGGTGCGGCCGGAACGAATCGAAATCTTGCTGGCTCGCACCGGACTGCTTGATGCGTCCGATAGTCTGGTCATGCACTTTTCCGCGGGGATGTACCAAAAACTAGCCATAGCGCGAGCCCTGATGAAGCGGCCTGCCGTGATTCTGCTGGATGAGCCAACGCGCAGCCTGGACCCGGTTGCAACCACAGACGTCTGGGACTTGTTTCGCGAATTGTGCGCAGATGGAACGACGCTTGTGATTGCCAGCCATAATTTTGAGGAAGTCGCCACGGTCGCTGATTCAGTTGTTGTGTTACAGCGAGGCGAAGTGAAGATTCATGAGAGGACCACCGGATTCAAGGTACAAGACGTTCGAAAACTTTACTTCCGGACGGGCAGGGACTCATCCACTAGCGACGCAGATTGTCTCCTCGAGAGCTGCCGATGATGGCTTCTAGTCTGTTGGACAAAACCGTCGCGATTTTGCGCCGCGATCTTCTTACTTCGATTCGCTACCGCTCAGCTTTCATACTGGTTGTTGCCGGCGCCATGCTGGAGTTGGCGGCTTTCTATTATCTCGCCAAAGCTATCGGCCCTAGCTTTCGCCCCGAGGGTTTCGATTACTTTTCGTTCCTAGTGGTGGGCACCGGTTTTTACACATTCCTGGTGATGGGAATTCATTCCTTCCTGCAAACTGTGCAAGAGGCCCAGCAAAACGGAACCTTTGAAGTGTTGATGACCACTGCGACACCTGCACCGGTGGTGCTGTTCCTTAGCGCCATGTCAGCATTTTCGCGGAATATAGCGCAAATGATTCTTTACTTGGGAGTGGGGCTGCTGTGGTTCAACCGCACTTTGCCGAAGCCCAACCTGGTAGCGTCGATACTGGTTTTTTCTCTTTCTCTCATGATCGCGGCAGCAGTCGGAATGCTCGCGGCCGCGCTGCAGGTGACGACGCAAAAAGGATCCGCAGTGTTGTGGGCCTTGGGCTCCGGAGCGTGGCTGTTGACGGGAACTCTGTTCCCGGTCGCCAACCTTCCCCCACCACTGCGTCTTGTGGCCAGGCTGATCCCGATCACACCAGCATTGGACGCCATGCGCCTGGCAGTTTTGCAAAGAGCGAGTGTTCTGGCGTTGCGTCAGCAGATTGCAACTGTAGCGGCTTTTTCTCTTGTGCTCCTGCCGTTAAGTCTGCTTGTTTTTTCCAGCTCTGTGCGCTGGGCAAGGCAGGAAGGCACTCTGTCCAACTACTAAGCGACCTCTAAGAGCCGGAAAGCAACCGTTACTTAGGTCATCTGCATGAGCAGCTAAGCGCGATCGGAATGCTTTGCGAGCCGTAGAATTTACGTAGCTCCTTCTTATGGGCACGGCCGCAACAATTCAAGGACCACCACGCCGCAGTGCTCGGATTCGTGCTCAAATCCCTATCCGCCTTACCAGCCTGGATCCGGCGATTGAATTCGCTGAGCGCTGCCACACGCTGGTAGTGAACACGGAAGGCTGCGGAGTGCGAGTTTCGCGCCCTTTGGACCCTGGTCTGCCTGTGCTGCTCGATGAGCTCCCGGCTGGAAACCCAGCCGAAGGAAGTGTGGCAAACTGCGTCCCGCTGGGAACCGAAGGTAAGTACTGGGTGGTAGGCATTGCTCTGGACCAACCCGGAAATATCTGGTGTATTCGGCCGGCTCCGGCGGATTGGAAAGAGTCAGGGCCTGCGCTGGCGAGCGTGCCTCTGCCCAAGAAGGTTGACGAGTGGCCCTATTCGTTCTTCTCCGGTAAAGGAGAAGCTCACCCCGGCCGCAAATAGATCCCTCTTTATTTGGAAGACCTCTCAGAACTCCACGTGCAGTCGGAAGCTGCCCACCAGGACTGGACCGCGATCCCGGTTGTAACCCGGGTTATTGATGTGCTGCAGATCCGGAGCCACATAGATGCCACGCCAGAGGTGGACTGTGTAGTAAGTCTCGACGATGTTCTCTCTTCCATAGTTGAGATGCCCATCGCCGAGAAGGAAGCCTTGGCCCCCATCGGCGAGGTAAATCTGGTGGTCCTTGGAAATAGCATTGCTTACCAAAGCCACGCCGGCGCGATCTTGCCGCCGATGCCAAAGTGCGCCGCGTGCCCCCAATCCGCCTTCAAAGGTCTGATCGACCTCGGTGTAAGCGAACGATTCGGTTTTGCCGTTGTCCCAGCCAAATCGACCGAACGCCGTCAGATAGGGCGTCAGATTTTGCTCGACATTCATTCCGAAACCATATTTGCGTGTGATGTGCCAGGGGTGATTTGTAATTTCCGGAGTCGGAACAAGATGCTCATCAAACTGTGCAACGGCCTGCCGGTAAATTCCCATGTTCGCGTAGTTCGTATACGCCAGCAGGCGTACAACTCCTGCCTGGCGAGGAATGAGGCCGCGACGTAGTTCGTATTCCCAGTTCTCCGCATGCACCTGCCATGGCCGCCACACCAGATCAATTCCGTTAGCAACCTTGGGCATGAGTCCTTCGACGAAGCGAAAACCCCAATTGCGGTCTTCGTAATCGGCGGTAGCCCCGACGGTGTAGCCGCGTGTGTCGGCTGCGTAGTCCCAGGCGCCGTTGTTGTCAACCGTCCAATTCATAAATTGAAGGTGAGTGTCAGAGGCCGCAGAATTCACGTCGAAAAAATCCGGCAGGCTGAATTTGCCAAACCGCACTTCCAAGCGGCGCCGCGGCAGTTCGTCGAACAGGGAAAGCGCATTGCGTTGGTTCTCGACTTTGTCCTTGCTCAGCGCAAAAACTTTGTGAATCATTGCGCGGGCGGGGTACGGGGCTTTGCTCAACAGTGGATTGCGTACGATGTCCAAATCTGGAAAGCCGGCGAGTCCCAACCCTGTGCTCAGCGCGCTCCCGCCAGCCTCCTCGAGATCGAACAGCAGCTCGGTCGAATTATTCAGCCGGACTCCCGTATAGAGAGTCAAAACACGCGACAAAGCTTGATCAGAGTCTGGACTCAAGCTGTGCGGCCCACTGTATTTGGCGTAGAACGCTGGATGAGCCTCAAAGATAAAATTAGCCTGGCCGGAGAGCCAGAAACGGCTATCTGCCAGGTGCGGAAACATGGTTTCCACGTCTTCATCCTCCGCACCAGAAGGAGGGTCACTTTCGCCGTGTTCACCGGGATTTGCCGGGGCTTGGACATCGGTAGGCACAGGCGACGGCGGGGGTGGTACTTCCTGGGCTGCGCCAATCGCGATACACCATCCCCAAAGAACTACTATCAGCATGTACGCGGTCAGGGGGACTTGCCTGATGATCGGACCGAATTTTCGGCTCTGCTGCCGCATGGTTGATTCTGCCGGGCGAAGGGGTGAAGCCCCGAAGTTGGAGGCCAGCTCCATTATGAAAATGAATTTCAATTTCAACTATGCAGCGTAGCCAAGCATTCCGGCCGCGTCAACGCGACTTGTCACCCGTGATTGTGACTTTGATCACGCCATCTCCGCTTCGCTCATCACACAGTTTCGCGACCCAGCCCGCCTTCTTTGCTCAACCAAAAGAGATTCTTATTGTCGTGAGGGCTTTCTGTCTGCCATTCGCATAGTGTACCCCCCTACGGTATATGTCAAGCAGATAAGCATCAGTGGGCTGTAAGGATGGTAAAAGCCCGGGCCCGCCGGGTACGAACACCGACAACAAAAATCAGGACGGCCCGGAGCCCCCGAGGCCGTCCTGTAAAACCCTCCCGGTTAGAAGGGCGTGTACTATGAGGAGCGTACTGGACGGACATTTCAACAGTATTTCGGCATTGTGAAATTCTTGTGAATCATCGAGGAATCTGAAATTGTTTCCCGCGCTTCCGCTAGGAGAAGTGGTAATTAGGGCTGGCGAGCGGACCTCATAACATCGCCCTAGCTCCGTCACATCCACCTGTGATCGCACCTGCTGCAGCTCTAGTCCGCGCTGTTACCATGCTTATAGATTAGCCAAGGAGGTGCCATGGCGCGACGGATTGACATCTCTCGCAAACTACAACAACGAGCAGAGCAGATGATCCCAGGCGGCGTCAATTCCCCGGTTCGCGCGTTCCGTTCCGTCGGAGGCGAGGCACCCTTTATTGTGCGTGGCGAAGGTTCGCGCATCTTCGATGCTGACGGAAATGAATACATCGATTACATCGGCTCCTGGGGACCACTGATCCTCGGCCACGCTGCGCCGGCGGTGGTCGATGCAGTTGTGAGCGCCGCTCGCCATGGCACCAGTTTCGGCGCATCCACGCCCAGTGAGGCGGACCTGGCGGAAATTGTGCTGTCGGCGTTCCCGCACATCCAGAAAGTCCGTTTCGTGAGTTCGGGTACGGAAGCGACCATGTCGGCCATCCGCCTCGCCCGCGCTTATACGAAGCGCAAGCACATCGTAAAGTTTGAAGGGTGCTATCACGGCCACGCGGATGCACTATTAGTGAAAGCCGGCTCCGGTGTGGCTACCCTGGGCATTCCCGGATCGGCCGGTGTCCCCGAAGAGTTCACCCAATTCACGCTGGCCCTTCCCTTCAATGACATCGAGGCCCTGGAAGAAGCCTTCAACAGATTCAAGCACCAGATCGCATGCGTCATCGTGGAACCAGTTGTGGGGAATATGGGCTGTGTTCCTCCAGCCCGCGGATATTTGGAGGCGCTGCGGGCTATTACACAACGCGACCGCACCTTGTTGATCTTCGATGAAGTCATGACGGGTTTTCGCCTGGCCTTCGGGGGAGCGCAGGAGCTGTATACCATCACTCCCGATCTGACCACCATGGGCAAGATTATCGGTGGCGGGTTGCCGGTGGGAGCTTACGGAGGGCCTTCGGAAATTATGGATCTCGTAGCTCCACTCGGACCGATGTACCAGGCCGGAACGCTTTCGGGGAATCCGCTGGCCATGGCCGCGGGCTTGACGACACTGCGCTACCTGCGCGAACACAAGCGGGAAATCTATCCTCGTCTTGACAAGCTCACTGACGAGCTCGTCACAGGCGTGACTGCGTCAGCGAAGGATGCCGGCATACCCATCTGTTCTAATCGCGTTGGCTCAATGTTCACGTGGTTCTTCACACCCGGTCCGGTGACGAATTGGAACTCAGCTACCAAATCCAATACCGGAGCTTTCGGCCGCTTCTTCCGCTCGATGCTCGACAGTAACGTTTATCTTCCTCCATCGCAATTCGAAGCAGCCTTTCTCAGTGCGGCTCATAGAGAAGAGGACATTCAGCAGACCATAGCGGCCGCGAAACAGGCGTTTGCGCTGGTGCACGCCTAGGTTCAGGAACTGAGAACCCGCGCCTGATCGCGGAGAACTGTGCCTTCCATCATGTCCGGAATGGTTACGAACTCGTATCCTTGGGATTTACACCACGGAATCAAACGATCGGTCGCGATCACTGTCTGCGATCGATCCGCTCCAAAGGCTGCATGTCCTCCGTCGTGCAGGAGGATCACCTCGCCGCCCCGCACATGGCCAAGGACCTTGTGGGTCACGTACTCCGCCGGCCTGTGCTTCCAATCCTGCCCGCTGACCCGCCACATGACAGTCTCAAGCCCCAAGCTGCGCGCTCGACGCAGAGTCTCGGGCCTTCGCCCACCAAAGGGCGGGCGAAAAAGCGCAGAGTGTTGTCCGACCGCATCATTGAGCGCCCGCTTACATTCCGCTATCTCCACACTGGTCTGCTCGCCCGAAGCAAAAATTAGATTACGGTGTGAATAGGTGTGATTCCCGATGGCATGCCCCGCTTTCGCCAATTCACGGGCGATTTCAGGCCGCTTCGCGACATAACGCCCAATCAGGAAAAATGTGGCTCGCACATTGTGGTGCGCAAGAACTTCTAATAGCCGGAGCGTGTGCGGATCGTTCGGGCCGTCATCGTAAGTAAGCGCCAGCCGCTTCGAGCCCCATGGCAGGCCCACAAACGTTGCTCCATACCACTGCCCGGTTGGCGACATTGTTTGATAACCGGCAGCGCAAGCCGCTATCGCGGCTCCAGCGCCAGTCAACACCGCACGAAGCATGGAATCATTGTAACGGCATTGCAGATTGCCGATTTGCGATTTCCAATGTTCGATTTGCCGGAGCTTCTTGCGCTCGGTCAAGACACTCCCAATTAGAAGTCGTAGATTGCGGATCCCAGGGGTTACTTTTCCCTCAATTGCACACAACCCGCCCTCGCGCTATTCTGCCATCCGAAGCAGCGGTCTCCCGATCCCATGGCCAATCTCTTCGAACTCCCCCGTTACATTGCAGTGGAAGGTCCCATACGCGTCGGTAAAAGCACGCTGGCAGGAATTCTGGCCGAGCGCCTGAACGCACAGCGTGTTATGGAGAGCGAGGAGAATGCCTTCTTACCAGCTTTTTACGAGGGACAACGTGGCGCTGGATTTCAAGCGCAATTTGCTTTTCTAATCCGTCGTTTTGAGCAGCTTCGCGCGCTCGATTTGGGTCCTCGTTCACAGAAAAACATCGTGGCCGACTTCATTTTCGAGAAGGACAAGATCTTCGCCTGTCTGAATCTGGCCGACCGCGAGCTCGATGTTTATAACCGTTATTACAATTACTTCCGCGAGCAGCTTCCCACGCCTGATCTGGTGATCTACCTGCAAGCCACGCCTGAGGTCCTGAAAAAGCGGCTGAAGAAAAAGAACGCTTCAGCGGAAAAGTCGATCAGCGAGGAATATCTTGAGGAGGTAATCAAAGCTTACGAGCACTTCTTTTTTCATTACACTTCCTCCGACCTGCTGATCGTGAATACGTCGG
>Ga0187781_10000718_pt1 | contig 24137 bp, 21 predicted proteins | sample 0715_SJ02_MP02_2_FD_132447 | JGI IMG/M metagenome (GOLD analysis project Ga0187781, IMG submission 132447) | Tropical peat soil microbial communities from peatlands in Department of Meta, Colombia - 0715_SJ02_MP02_20_MG | ecosystem: Environmental > Terrestrial > Soil > Wetlands > Peat | place... | reverse complement strand
CGCGGGCCCCGAACGGGCTCGATTTTCTGTCTGGCCGCGCTCATCACGTTTTCTCGCGCCAAAAATTGATACCCGCGTACCATTGACCCCCACGTTTCGTTGTGGAATAGTAACTTGGGGGTCGTGCCGAGTCATGCAGGAGGAGCATTTTGTGGTGGGGGGATCAGAATCATTCCCAAAATGGAACTGCCGGAGGGCGAAGAAAAAGCTAATCGCAACAGTGCCCAATTCAAAAAATTACTCAACTCCTTCAAAACCCGCCACTTCTCAAATTTCTAATCGCAACAAAATCGGCATTTCCGTTTTCGCCGGGCCTTTCTCGAGCATCCAGCCACCAGTCTCCAGCTTCCAAAATCCTAATCGAACATGATAACGATTAGAAATCGACGCAAGTCCTTTATCATCAACAAAAAGTTGATTTCTAATCGAACATTTTTCCACGACCTCTTGATTGGGAAGTTGGGTTCCAACCCGGACACCGGAAGGGCCTCTCGCCCCTTGCCCCTATCCTTTATTCTGGCCGTTGAGGAAGTGCAGGAAGAGGGTAAGGTACCGCCGGACACTGCTGGTGATGAGGAAATGCTCGCGGACATGCTCATGGCCGCGTTCGCCAAGCCTTTTCGCGATGGCCGGATTCGAAAGCAGGAAACGGATCTGATAGGCGGTGCCTTCGATCGAATGTGCCAGGAGGCCGGTATGTTTGTGAATAACCTGCGCCGGGATGCCCCCGACGGCTGCGGCCACCACGGGCTTACTTTTCCAAAGCCCTTCCGTCACCGTCAGGCCGAACCCCTCACGAAGACTTTTCTGGATGATTACCGTCGAGGCGCGCTGAAGCGCGTTGATTTCGAACGCGCTCCAGGGCGGAAGGTCAAGGATGTGGATGTCGGGATCTTGGCCTGCGGCTTCGCGGACTTCCGCAAGGACAGCTTCACCTTCCGGATCGTCGGCAGCGCCGCCTCCGGCGAGAACAAGCTGGCAATCGAAGTAGCGCTTCACGATTTTATAAGCGTGGACGACGCCAATCGGATCCTTCAAGCGGTCGAAGCGGGAGATTTGCGTGAGGATGGGGCGGTCGGGGTCAATCTGAAACCGGTGCAGCGTTTCGGAGATAACGGACGGATCGAGTTCGCAATTCTTGTCCGAGAGCGGATCAATGGACGGATAAAAAAGGTATTGGGGTATCGGCAACTGTCGCGCGAACGCGGGAGAGGAAAAGATGGCCGCGTCATAGCGGTTAACGAAAGGCGCGAGAAAATTCCAGACCTTTTGAACCGGATGCGAGAGGTCAATGTGACAGCGCCAAATCCAGCGGCCTTTGCGGACCTCCTTCGGTTCAATCAGCGCGGCCGGTTGCGGATCGTGAATCACCGTGAAATCCGAATCGAAATGGAGGCGGGCGCGATTCTGCTCGGTATATTTGAGAAAAGTTTGAAACCCCGTTTCGGGCAAGTCGAAGCGTTCGCCGTGGAGAGCGTTGTGAAAAGCTTTGGTGACGGCGAAAAAATCGTCGCCGCCCGTGATGACGTCCCAGCGGATGGGGATATTGAGCTCCCCCAGGAGAGGAACGATGCGATTGAGCATTTCCGCGACGCCGCCGCCGACGGAAGTCGAATTAACCATCTGGACCGACCGTGTGCCCAGCCGGGAAGCGAGCGCGCGAAGCTCGGCGATTTCTCCGCCGCCGAGCACGCCGGCATAGTCGTCAAGCTTGTTCACGCGTGGGGCTGGCGGCGCCGTAGTCATCGGGCAAGTTCCCCTTCGATGAGATGGATGATTCTCGAGCGGGCGCTGTCGAGAGTGTTGGTGTAGATGTCGATTTGATCCACGCGGCGCGCGAGATCCTGAAGGCCGAGATCCCTTGCGAGCCACTGGGAAAAATCGTTCGTGCGGAGATGGAGCCGAAGGCGAGAGGTGATGAAGTGGAATTGGAGTGTGCTGTGTCCCACACCGTGAAGGCCATCGCGAAATTCCTCGAGCGTCCACGCCCGAATGCCGAACGGGACTTCTTCTTCGACGGTCTCGCAGAAGAAAAATCGCTCGAAGGCAGCCTGTTGCGCTTCGCGAGGGTTCGACCGGCAATAGTCGCACACCATGCGGCGAAGATCGCCGCGCAGATCCGCCAGCGAAACGTAGTCGCGGATATCGAGCGCCGCGAGTTGCTCCGCGAGAACCGGACGATTGCAGGCGGTGAGAACCCACTGCGCGAAGTCGTTCGAAAAACCTTCCGTGAGGAAATGGTGGCGGCCAAGGCTTTGAAACGTGTGATAGAAGATCGAGGCATCGCTGCAACTTTCAATCCCTTTTTGCAGGTCGAGGAGGCTCGCAGACTCCTCATTTCCAATCCGCACGAGGTAAGAGGCTGTGACGAATTCGAAGGGCTCGCTGGCCTTCACGGGAGCTCCTTTTCAACTCGCGAGAGGAATCGAAGCACCTCGGCGGGATTGCGCAGCTCGAATTGCGCGCGCGAGCCATGGCGAGGGCCGACATGGATAGTGATGTGGTCCGGGAGCGCAGCAAAGGCCGATTCGTCGGTGCTGTCATCGCCGGCGTATATCGCGAGGGTCCGTCTGGGCATGGCGGAAAGCAAAGCGGCGACGGTCGAGCCCTTCCCCGCAAATTGGCGCGGGAGTATTTCCCATACTTTTTCGCCCTCAAGCACGACGAGGGAGTGGCGAAGTGGCGCGAGGACGTTCAGCAGCACTGCGTTCCCTTCGTGAACGATCGCTTGGCTCGCACCGCGATAGTGGATTGCGAGGCTGTGCACTTTGTCCTCGAGCCAGATGCCGGGGAGGACGCCGAGTTGAACTCGGGCTTCTCGTTTGGCGCGCGCCAGAGCGAGGCGAGTTTTCTTGGGAAGGATTGGTTTCCCTCCCCCGGTCTCGGCGCCGTGCAGGCCGAAGCAGCGGAGGCCGTCGAAAGCAAACACGGTTTGCAGGTCGCGAATGCGGCGGCCGCTGACGATGGCAAGAGACACTTTGCGATGGCGCGCGAGGCGCTGAAGGATTTGTTTTACGCGATTAGGAACACGAACGTCGCCAGGGCGGCGGCGGAAAGGAACAAGAGTGCCGTCGAAATCGAGAAAAATCGCGAGCCGGCTGGCGGAATTCAAGCGCGAGCGAATTTCCGGCCAGCAACGGAGCAGATGGCGTGGGTCGTCATGCCATTTGCGATTTCTCCGCTTGCGCACGATTTGTGCGATTGCGGACTGGGATGATGCTCGAGCTTCGATGATGCCCTCCTTGGCGATTGCTGAGCTACTTGACTTCAAATCGGCTGACTCATGGCCGCTTCGGATTCCTCGACGCGAATTTCGGAGAGTTCGGCGATCAAGTTCCCCGCCCAGCGGTAAACGTTGTGCTCCTTCACATTGCGGCGCATCCGCTGCATGCGGAGGCGGCGCTCCTCCGGGTCCATTTCGAGCGCCAGACGAATGGAGGCTCCCAACTGTTCGATGTCGTAGGGATTGACGATGATGGCGTCACGGAGCTCCCGGCTGGCGCCGGTGAACTGGCTGAGGATTAGGGCGCCCTCTTCATCTTCGCGTGCGGCGACGTACTCCTTGGCGACGAGATTCATCCCGTCGTGCAGGGAGGTGACCATGCAGAAGTCCGCCGCCCGGTAATAAGGCAGAATTTCTGCGTGGTTGTGGTGGCGTGTGAGAAGTGCGATGGGTTTCCAGTCCGGCGTCTCGAAGCGGGCGTTTACACGGGCCGCTTCGGCTTCGACTTCCGCGAGGAAATCGTGATAGCGCTGGATGTGGGTACGGCTGGGCGCGCCGATTTGAACGAAGGTAAATTTGCCGCAGTAAGCCGGCCACTTCTCGAGGAAACGCTCGGTGCCGCGGAATCGTTCAAGCAGGCCTTTCGTGTAGTCGACACGGTCCACGCCGATCCCAAGGAAATTCGCATTGATACCGAGTTTTTTGAGGAGGGCCGCGCGGAGCTCGTAGGGCGAAGTGTCCGATTCCTCTTGAGATTCGCGCGCGTCCACGCTGATGGGGAACGGGCGGACGAATGTCACGTGTTCGTGGCGCTTGACGGCGAAGCGCTCCCACTCGATGCGCGATTCAATCGCCTTGTCCACGGTTTCAAGGAAATTGTTGCAGTGAGCCTGGGTGTGGAAGCCCACGAGATCGGCTCCGAGCAGTCCATCGAGAAGCTCGCGTTGCCAGGGGCAAATGCCAAAGGCTTCCGGATTGGGCCACGGGATGTGCCAGAAGATGGCGACACGCGCATCGGGGCGGTCGGCCTTGATCATTTCGGGGAGGAGGGCGAAATGATAATCCTGGACGAGGACGAGGGGTTGCGTCGTGCCGGACATCTCCTGGAGAAGCGCATCGGCAAATTTCCTGTTCGCTTCCTGATAAGCCTGCCAATCGGAGGCGCGGAAGATGGGACGGGTATGTGCGATGTGGCACAGAGGCCAAAGGCCCTCATTGGAGAACCCGTAGTAGTAACCTTCTTCCTGTTCCTTCGTGAGCCAAACGCGGCGGAGCGTGTACTCGGGCTTCTCGACGGGAACGCGCAAACGATCGTGCGCGTCAACGGTTTCGCGGTCCGCGTCGCCAGAGCCCGCCGCGATCCAATTCCCATCGCAGGCTCGAAGAATCGGCTCGAGTGCCGTGACGAGGCCGCTCGCAGGGATGATCATTTCTATCCCCTTGGGGCGATGGACGTGCATGTACGGTTCGCGGTTGGAGACGACGAACAAGGGACCAAGGCGAGTCTTGCTCTGAATGTTCACGCGAAGTCTCTCGGCAGTCCAAAGTGATTCGCCCGTCTCGCGCAATCGCGCCTCTTCTTCGGCAGTGGCTCGGGCCTCGGCAAGACTTCTCGTCAGATGGACGACTTCTTGAGAAAAGGGACCCAAGAAGTCCTCCTTCGGTATTGTCGGGCGAGGACCGTGGCGGCCGATTCGTAGCTCTTTCATCCACTGCGCGGTGCGGGAAATGGGGAGGATGATCGTCCAACGGATAATCAGAACGGTGATCAATACGATGAGCAGAACCTGAGCGATCACATGCCACAGAGTTTCACGCCAAATGCGGTCGCTTTGCGCTTCGATATAGCTGGCGTCGTGGAAAATAGCCATGACGCCATCCATGGACGAGCGGTCGTGGAGAGGCAGGTAAAAGACATTCATCGTCTTACCCCCCAATTGCAGATACTCGTCCACTCCCTGCACTTCCCTCCTGATGCGGTCGAGTGGAACGGGCGGCGGATCGAAGCGCGTGGTGAGATTGGAGCTTTCCGCCAAGACCTTGCCGTCGGCGTCGTAGACAACGACACCCGCCAACCGTTCCCGGTTGCCAAAGCGCTCGACCACCCGCCTGAGCTGGTCGTGAGATCCGCGCTCGAGGGCAGGCTCGACGATCTCCTGCAAGCTCTCGGCGAGGACTTCTGCTCGGCGTTCTAGATCGGCGCGGAGTCCCTGCTTTTCGGTGCGGACTTGATTACGGGCGACAAGGAAAGTGACGAGAGTGATCCCCGCGACAAGTAACAGGATTAACCGCAAGCTGAGCCTCACGGCGATTCCTTTCCGTGCCTGGGAAATAGAATTTAGAGCAGGGCAACCGGAAGAGGCGGCCAGAAGGGGACGCCGCCTCTTCGCCGGATTGCCCCTGATGTGGTCAGGCGTTGACTTCTTCTATGCTTTGAACCCTGATCGTGTTGTTGGAAGCGTCGAGAACACCGACAACTTTCACTTTCTTGCCGGCGAACTTGCTGGCGGTTCGCTGGTCGTCGAGTTGGAAGGACTCCTTGCTGGTGTCGACCCGTAGGACAAATTGGTCGCCGCTCTTGTGGATGGTGCCGACGAAAGTCTTGGCCTCTTGCTGGGCCGCAGGCTGATCTTGGAGGGTCAATGATTGTGGTGCCGCGGGATGACTCTTGCTCACCGCGGAACTGTCGGCGAACGCGACGACGGCAAAAGCAAGGGTCAGAGTAGCCACACTCAATAGAATCCGCTTCATCTCTCACCTCAAATATGAAATGTGGCTGGATGTAGTACTCGTGTGCAATAAGCTTGCCAAAGCGGGCGGAAGTTAATTCCTTGTGAGAAAGCAACTTAGAGAGGCGTTCGGAAACGGAGTGGGAACAAAACGCGAATTCGCTGAAAAAAATTCATGGACGCCGCGCCGGGGCAGATTCCTCCCTTTTATCCCGTCCGACCGAATGGAAACAGCATCCGTGGATTTTTGTTCACTGATCCTTTGCGATGCTGAGGCACAATGTCCTGTGTTGGCAACAGGTTGTTGATTATTTACGTTCACTGAGGATTGGGCGATGAGTGGACAACAGAAGTCGTGGTTCCGTTGCGGCAGATTGGTGAGCGTGTGCATCGCGATATTCGCCATTTCAACTTTCCTCACCGTCGCTTCCCCCACGGGGCAAACCCCTGCGCAACGCTCGGTTGCTATTACGATTGACGATTTGCCGGAAGCGATTGCCGGGACGGACAAAGGCGCGGGCGAACTGAAAGAAATGCAAAGGATTAATCACGCCATCGTGTCGGCATTGCGAGCGCATCATGCGCCGGCGATCGGCTTCGTCAACGAGTACAAGTTGCAGGTGGCGGGAGAGCGCGACGCGCGCGCGGCGCTGCTGCAGACGTGGCTCGATGCGGAGCTGACCCTCGGGAACCACACTTATTCCCACCCGGATCTGCAGACGACGCCACTGGAGAAATTTGAGGACGACTTCATTCGTGGGGACGTAGTGACGCCGGTGCTGATGGCCGCGGCCGGGCAGACAGAAAGATATTTTCGTTATCCGTTCCTGAGTACAGGGCCGACGCCGGAAGTGAAGGCTGCGTTCGAAGCTTTCTTGAAGCAGCACGGCTACACCAACGCTCCGATCACAATTGATCCCAACGACTGGATGTTCAACGACGCGCTCGGGAAAGCCATCGAGAAGAAAGACAAGAAACTCGCGGCGAAGACCAAAGATGCGTACCTCGAATACGTTGAAACGGTGTTCGGATATTTCGAGGGGATGTCGCGAAATCTTTTCGGGCGGGAGATTGCGCAGATTCTGCTGCTGCACGACACGGAACTGGACGCCGAGGAACTTAGCGCGATGCTCGACAAAGTGGAACAGCGGGGGTACCGCTTCGTGACTCTGGATGAAGCGCTGACCGATCCCGCATATGCGACGCCGGATAAGTACGCGGGGCCAGAGGGAGTTTCATGGCTCAACCGCTGGCGAATTTCGTTCGGGCAAGACTTGGACCTGCGGCATAACCCCGACCCGCCGAAGTGGGTGATAGAAGCGTCCAAGGAGTTCCGCGACGCCCATTCGAAGTAACCCTCAAACAACGGGAACGCACCTCTGGTCTCGATGTTCATGCGATGGCCTGCGGGATTGCTTTCTTCCATTTGCCCTGGGATTTCAGAATCAGCTCGACAACCTCGCGCGCGGCGCCTTGGCCGCCGCGAGCAACCGTCACGTAGTGGGCGGCGCGCTGGACTTCGACGACAGCATCGGCGACGGCGACAGCAAGACCGGCGCGGGAAAGAAGCGGGAGGTCGGGAAGGTCATCGCCGATGTAAGCGACTTCATCGTCGGTGACGCCGGCGCGGGTGAGGATGGCTTTGTAAGCCTCGAGCTTTTTCGGCTGGCCTTGAATCACAAATTCCATGCCCATTTCGCGGGCGCGGCGCGCATTGGCGGGAGAATCGCGGCCGGTGATGAGCCCGCAGCGGAGGCCCATGATGCTCGCGAGCTTTACGCCGGAACCGTCGTGGGCGTTGAACATTTTCATTTCAGCGACACTGCTATCGGGAAAAGTCTGGAGGCAGACGTAGCCGGGAGTGAGCGTGCCATCCACGTCCATGAGAAGGACGCGGATCTTGCGAGCCCGTTTGAGCACCTTGGCCGGAAACTTAATCTCGCGAATAGCCATGGGAGTCCATCCCTAGAATAGCTGCAAGGTCCACAGGTCGTGGATGTGCAGCACACCTTCGAGCCGACCGGCGCCATCGACGACGAGCACTGAAGTGATTTTCTTTTCTTCCATCAGCCGCAGCGCGCTCGCGGCAAGCTCATTGCGGGGGATGGTGACCGGATGGCGGGTCATGCATTCTTCGGCGGAAAGATCGAGAACATTTCCCTGGCGCTTTTGCATCATGCGGCGGAGATCCCCATCGGTGATGATGCCGAGCAGGCAGCCCTGCTCGTCGGTGACGGCTGCAAGGCCCAGGCCTTTGCGGCTCATTTCGTAAATCACGTCGGGCATTTTGGCGGAGGCGAGAACGCGCGGGGCATCGCCGCCCGAGTGCATCACGGATTCAACGCGGCGCAATTTGTTCCCGAGACGCCCGCCCGGATGCAGGGCGGCGAAGTCCTCTTCCTTGAAGCCGCGGCGTTCGAGGAGAGCGATAGCGAGCGCGTCACCCATGGCCAGAGCGGCGGCCGTCGAGGCGGTGGGAGCGAGATTGAGGGAACAGGCTTCTTCTTTTACGGCGATATCGAGAACGATGTCGCTTGCGGCGGCGACAGTCGAGCGAGGCTTGGCAGTGAGTGTGATGAGGCGAAGGCCGAGGCGCTTGACGGCTTCGAGAAGCTCGACCAGCTCTTCGGTCTCGCCGCTCGAGGTGATCGTGAGGAGCACGTCGCCGGCGGCAAGGACGCCGAGATCGCCGTGGAGGGCTTCCGAGGCGTGTAGAAAGAAGGAAGGCGTGCCGGTGCTCGAGAACGTGGCGGCGATTTTTCGGCCGATGAGGCCAGACTTGCCGATGCCGGTGACAACAACGCGGCCTTTACACTCGAAAAGGAGTTCGACGGCTTTATCGAAGCGCTCGTCGAGGCGGTCAATCAAGCTGGCGATGGCCTCGGACTCGATGCGTAGAACGCGTTTGGCAGTGGCCAGCGCCGTTTTGATGTGACTGGGAGTGCTCATGAATTCACTCCGGGCGCATCCCACTCGTGGGCGAGCGCGGCGAGCCGCAGAATTTTCTCGAGCAGGGGGCGGCAGCGATCGAGGGGGAGAGCGTTCGTGCCGTCAGAAAGCGCCTTCGCGGGATTGTCGTGGACTTCGAGAAAAATCCCGTCCACACCGACAGCGGCGCCGGCGCGCGCGAGCGGCTCAATAAATTCGGGCTGACCGCCGCTCGACTTCCCTTCCCCGCCGGGCAATTGCACGGAGTGCGTGACGTCGAAGACGACCGGATAGCCGAGCTTGCGCAGAATCGGGAAGGAGCGCATATCCACGACGAGATTTTGATAGCCGAAAGAGCTGCCGCGCTCGGTGAGGATAATTTTTTCGTTGCCGGTAGTGGCGACTTTTTCGGCGGCATTGGCCATTTCGGCGGGCGAGAGAAATTGACCTTTCTTCAGATTTGCGACACGTCCCGAGCGGCCGACGGCGACGAGGAGATCGGTCTGGCGGCAGAGGAAAGCGGGGACTTGGAGAACGTCGCAAACTTCGGCTGCGGGCTCGACGTGGGAGATTTCGTGGACATCGGTGAGGATGGGCAAGCCGGTGCGCTTTTTAATTTTCGCCAGGATTTTGAGCCCGGCTTTGAGGCCGGGGCCGCGATAGGAGTTGACGGAAGAGCGGTTGGCCTTGTCGTAGGAGGCTTTATAGATGTAGGGGAGACCCAACTCTTCGGCGAGGGCGCCGAGCCGCTCGGCAATCATGGTGGCGTGGGCTTCGCATTCGATGACGCACGGGCCAGCGATGAGAAATAGAGGGGCCTTTCCGCCAATCCGGATTTTACCGATGGTGAAGGAGCGCACGGATGCCGATGGGGGATGGTCTTTGGCCATTCGAGGGAACAGCGTATGCGGGATGAGGGATGTTTTCAAGCTGGTAGTGTGTAGGCATGCGCACGGAAGCTCGGGAAGCAAAGGACGCAGAGCCCCTCGACTCCCGATGGTTGCTCGGGATGCCAATCCTAGTCGGATTGTCAGAGGTAAAGGAGAAGGCACCGTCGCTTGGTGGAGCCTAGGCGGAAGGAAAAACGGAGATCTGTGACGATTAGAAAGTAGCAGTGGCCTTTGTTTTGAGCGGGTTGCGGGGAATTCTAATAACGGGATGTGACGATTAGAAAATTCGTGACGAGTGGTTAGTAATGAATGAAGAGCAAAGACCAAAGGAGAAACTGGCAAAAGTTCGCTATTAGAAATTTCGATGTGTATGGATTTGAGGGAGTTACGCGGGATTCTAATCGTGCGGTTCGCTATTAGAAATCGAATCACACGAAGGGTCATTGAAGCGGAGCGAGGCTTGAGCGTTGGACGGGAGGCAAGGCCGGATGCGGCTTGAATTTGGATCGACATGGATGACGCTAGCATGGAATCGCATGAAAAAACGACTGGCCGGAGGGATAATTTCGGGACAGGTGTTGCGACGAAATTAATTTTGGAGATTGGAGCTGTACTTCTTTTGATGAGGGGGTACTTAAGATGCGATGCTTGAGCGAGTTGCGGAGATAGCTTCGGAACCCACTAGCATGGGCCAACCCCCTTGGGTCCAGCATCTATTGTTTTTTCCGTGGAGGGGTCGATGGGGCAAGCAAGGCGTCGAGCACGGCTTCGGCGCAATGGATGGCCTTCCCGTGAAGAAACCAAGAATGAACGGCTTTCTTGCATCCATCTTTCGCCAGATCGGTGTTTAGCTGTTGTTCTGCTTCATCGAAAGTGTTTTCGGCGTCGAGATGGGCTTTTTCCGCGGCTTCGTCCGCAGCCACGACCTTCGCAAGCAGATCCGACATTGCGGGGTCCAGTGCAAGTTCCGTCTCCGGGTCTTCCGCGGGCTTCCTTGAAGATTTCGCGGATTTCGCAGTCAAGAGTTTATAGGCTGCTTTCACTTCGGCGCTCCACCGCGCCTTGACCGCGCGCTCAGCAGCACTCAGAGCCGCGTTGGCCTGGTCGGCGGTTTCGCGGACTCGCGACTTTTCAAAAAGCCATCTGAAGACGGACCAGTCCATGGCCTCAGTCATGAGCGCCTTGGCGTCTTGCACTTCCGGTAGCTTTCGCATGACAGTGTGGGGCCCTTTTCCGACGGATTCTCGCCGGCGCGTTGGAGCTTGCAGCTATGGCGCGACAAGGTTCTGCTACAGCTTCAGTCTTGCGCGGATTTGGCGGGCGTGATGGCGGCCGTGGAGCCAGTGCAATTTGCGGCACTGATGGACGTTCAATGGGCCCAGGATGGGATGGTCCATGAGCTTTGTTCCGGCTCCGAAGCGCCGTTCACATTCGTCCAGACCCGCCGCCATTTTCTGAATCTCGGCGAAAATGGCGGCCTGCACATCCCCGGGCGGCAGACCGCGAGGAAGAGCTACGGCGGGAGATTTGACACCTTCCGGAAAAAAGCCGAGACCTGTGATAACGAAGACGCTGAGACGTTGAGCGAGAGACGCGGTGGTTGCCATGGGCTTACCTGCATCGAGGCACTGGGCGATTTTGACGTTCGCTGCCTTGTAACTGAGATACAGGTGTTCGAGGATCTGGGCAGAATTCCACTTGCCCGGCGGAGCCTGCTGCATGGCATCCGGGCTTGCGCCGCGAATGGCGGACTCCAGTTCGGCGGGCAGACGTTCGAGGTAAGTTTCCATGTAAGGATAATCCGAAAAACCACTAGGGGGAATTTTATACGATTCCCCTACTGATGTGAATCGGATGCGCGGCCACGGCTTGCCAGGCGACCATTCCTTTTTCGCGAGAGAACCATGGCGGTTCACTTTGGCGCGGATTCGCGGAACATCTCAAGGACGAGATGGCGTCCGATGGACTCCACAGCTTGGAGCAAATCCGGAACCTCGAGAAAGAGGACGGCCTTGTCGCGCGAAGGATAGGGCTCGGATCCCTTGCGTTCCAGGCAGACGAACGCGGGCTCGGTGTCATACCGCGCATAGCGACCGGGTACCCCGTCGCGGACGCGGAAGCCCAAAGTTTCTCCGTAAAAGCGCTTGCCCTTTTGGAGATCGTCGAAATGAAGCTCGATGCCAATGAAGCGCGCGTTCAAGTTGGGCGCCATGCGAAGCTCGTAACGGTGTCTTGAGGCGGGCAGAATGTTCCCGAACGGCCCAGGAGGGTCTGATTTCGAGAGCATTGTGCGCGCAGCAGATATGCGTCGGTCGGCCAATCTTGTACAGGGGTGTGAGGACTCGCGCCTCAGCGAAGCACGATCGGATATAATGGGGGCACGATGGCGCAGGCGGCAACTACACTCAAGCGAAATCTTCCGCCGGGACCGCGGGGATTGGCGGCTTTCGGCAACATAATTAATTTTGGGCGCGACTGGACCGGTTTTTTGAGCCGCTGCCAGCGCGAGTATGGAGACATTGCGTACTTCCGCTTTCTAAATGTTCCCTTCTGCCTGGTTGCTCACCCGGATTGGATCGAAGAGATCCTGGTGAAGAACGCGGCGAATTTCGAAAAGTCGCGCGACTACCGGGCTCTGAAGGCGGTGCTCGGAAACGGGCTGCTGACGAGCGAGGGAAGCTTCTGGCAGAAGCAAAGGAAGTTGATACAGCCGGCGTTCCGGCACGAAAACATTCTTTCGTACGGGAGGGTGATCACTCAAGCGGCGACGACGATGCTCGATACCTGGCGCGACGGTGAAACGCGCGAGGTCCATCACGATTTGATGGGCGTGACGCTGGATGTGGTGGCGAAGTCGCTTTTCGGGTCAGACGTATCGCAAACGGCGCGAGGAGTCGGGGAGGCCATGGACACGGTGATGAACCTGTTCATCGATCAGGCGAATTGGGCGTTTCTGCTGCCGGAAAAGCTGCCAATTCCGAAAAGCGGGCGGTTGCGCAAGGCCATTCAGCACTTGCACGGCGTGGTGGAGAAAATCATCCGGGAAAGGCGCGGGTGCCCGAGCAGGACGAGCGATTTGCTGCAAACTCTCCTGGAAATGCGCGATGAAAGCGGCGTGGGAATGAGCGACGGGCAATTGCGCGACGAAGTGACGACATTGTTTTTGGCTGGCCATGAAACGACGGCGAACGCACTGACGTGGACGCTGTACTTGCTGTCGCAAAACCCGGAAAAGCAAGAGGCGCTCCAAAAGGAATTGCACAACGTGCTTGGGGGACGAGCGCCAGAGGCGAGCGACCTGCCGCGCCTTGTTTACACGGACATGGTGGTAAAAGAGGCGATGCGGCTCTATCCGCCGGCGTGGGGCATCGGGAGGCGGGCAATCAAGGGGTTCGAGCTCGGCAGCTATTGGATTCCGGCAGGAACGAATGTTTTTCTGCTGCAATGGATCACGCATCGAGACGCGCGATTTTATCCGCGACCGGAGAAATTCGAGTCCGAGCGGTGGCGAGACGATCCGATGCGCAGCGGGAAGCTGCCGCGATTCGCTTACTTTCCGTTCGGAGGAGGGCCGCGGGTTTGTGTAGGGGCGGGATTCGCGATGATGGAGGCAACGCTGCTGCTGGCTGCGCTGGCGCGGAGATTCAGGTTTGAGCTTGTGCCGGGGCAGGATCTGGAGCCGTTGTTTTCTGTGACGCTGCGGCCGAAGCAGGGGATGAAGATGGTGGTGCGGGAGCGGGGGTAGTGAAGGACGCAGGAGTCGCGGCTGAACTTCAGGCAATCTTAATGAAGGGATTCTCGATGAGAATGCCGGCGAAGACTTTAGCGCTCATGCAGTTCATCTCGAGTTGCACGCATCAGGCCGCCTAACCGAAAGCCTTTTTCGAGCAAGGCGAGGGCCTGCTGCGCGGCACGTTCGTAAGCTTCATCCTCGCCGACCAAGATTTTGATTTGCTGCGCGAGGAGCCCGCTAATGGAAGTGGAACGCTCGGCGGCCAGGATTTTTGCCCTGTGAATCGTGTGGCGGTCGAGACTCAGAGTGAGATTCTGCTTGCCGTTTCTTTTGGGAGTTGGCATAAGATTTTTTCCCTTCCACGTATTTTACGTGCACCACGTATCAGACTTGAAGTCAATCTTGAATCTTTTCGGCACGCGAGGTTGGGTCAGGCTAACTTCTCCCGCGGTTACAGTGCTCCGGATTCACAATTCAAAGTCATGTGATTACGCGGGTGCCTGAAGCACACGCGGCGCCGCTAGCGAAAACAAAGCGGCGGCAAGACCGCCGCACTCCATATGCGCCTTGCATCGCGCGAAGTCGTGCGCAGAATGGGCACTCCGCACTCGTCATGACAGAGCTGTGTCGCATCGGCGTCGCCCTGGCAAGCTCGCCGGGCTGTGTTCCTCACAGTAAACCGCGCTCCACAGAGTCCTTCTGAGTTCGAGTTAGCTCAGCGCTTCGATGGAAATTTTCGGAGGAGAAAAATCATTTCGGGGGAGGAGTTGTCGAGGGGAGTCTTAGCGCAAGAACCGTATTCGGCGACCGGCTCGAGCCCGGCGAGGAGGAAGAGCGCACGGAGATGAGGATAGGTGAAGTAGGAGAGGGAGAAGCGCTCGGATTCTTCGTGGAGGAGATGGGAGCCGTCGAAGGTGCGATAGAGGAAGGTGAATTCGATGCGCTGATTGATTTTGTCCACGGACTCCTTGCGGAAGAAGCGACGGACGGTCTTGCCGGGCGCGCCGGGGGAGGGCCATTCGAATTCGGCGATTTCCTGGCCGATGGCCGAGAAAATCTTTTCGTAGTCGGGATAGAAGACGTCGAAGGCGAAGCGGCCGTTTTTCTGGAGATGGTGGGCGGCGGTGCGGAGGGCGGCGAGCTGGTCGGGGACGGTGTGCATGTGCTGGAGCGGGCGAAACGGCATGATGACGAGCGGAAATTTTTTCTTCAACCGGAAGCGGCGCATGTCGGCGGTGTGGAGGTGGACACGGCGGCGGACGGAAGCAGGTTCGGCAGCGAGACGCTGTTTGAGAATGCGGAGCATGGGAGAGGAAGCGTCGAGGCCGTGAATTTCGAGGCCCTCGCGGGCGATGGGGAGCAAGACGCGGCCGGTGCCGCAGCCGATTTCGAGAATAGGACCAAGGCTGCGGCGGGCGAGATCGAGATAGAAGGGGATGTCAACCAGGTCGGACTTGGCGGCGTAGGCGGCGTCGTAGTGCTTAGCGGAAACGTGATAGCAGTCCATGTGGCAATTATCCCCCAAGTTTGAAGAGGCGTGGAAAGGCAATCGCAAATTTCACCTGCCTGCCGGCAGGCAGGCCGCCGCACTCCACATGAGCTGTGCCAAGTGCAAAGGGGATGAGATTACACGAATTCGCTAGTCGGCGGGGTTGGAGGCGCGGGACTCGGCGGGCGCACCGAGGCGATGATGGCGATGGTCGAGCGCGGCGCGGATGAAGGCGGCGAAGAGCGGATGGGGTGAAAGCGGGCGCGATTTGAACTCGGGATGGAATTGGCAGCCGAGAAACCAGGGGTGGTCGGGGACTTCGACGATTTCGACGTAAACGCCGTCGGGAGTACGTCCGGTGATGCGGAAGCCGGCACGAGTGAGCGTCTCGTCGTACTCGCAATTGAATTCGTAACGGTGGCGATGGCGTTCGGAAATTTCGAGCGTGCCGTAGGCTTTCGCGGCGAAGGAGCCGGGCTCGAGTTTGCAGGGCCAGGAGCCGAGGCGCATGGTGCCGCCCATTTCGTCCACGCCGAGAAGTTCGCGCAATTTATAGATGATGCGATTGGGAGTGGAGGGATCGAATTCGGTGCTATCGGCGTGTTCGAGGCGCGAAACCTGGCGCGCGTATTCAATCGTGGCGCACTGCATACCGAGGCAGATGCCAAAGAAGGGGACTTTTTTCTCTCGCGCGTAGGTGATGGCTTGAATCATTCCGGCGATGCCGCGCTTGCCGAAGCCGCCGGGGACGAGAATGCCGTCGGCATGGCGGAGGCGGTGTTCGGCGGCGGCGGGCGAATCGAGTTCCTCGGCTTCCACCCATTCAATGATGACGCGCTGGCGATTGGCGAGACCGCCGTGCAGTAAGGCTTCGCGAAGACTTTTGTAGGCGTCTTCGAGCTGGACATATTTTCCGACGACGCAGATGCGGACTTCACCTTGAGGATGCTCGAGAGTTTCGAGCATGGCGAGCCAGCGACTGAGGTCGCGCGGCGCGGCCTGAAGATGAAGCAGGCGAAGAATTTGTTCGTCGAGGCCTTCGGACGCGAGAGACAAGGGGACTTCGTAAATGTTGCCGACGTCCGGCGCGGAAATGACACAGGATTCGGCCATGTTGCAGAAGAGCGCGATCTTGGCTTTCAGGTCGCTGCCAAGGGGGCGATCGCTGCGGCAGATAAGAATGTCGGGCTGAATCCCGATGCTGAGAAGCTCTTTGACGCTGTGCTGCGTGGGCTTGGTTTTGAGTTCACCTGCCGTGGGGATGAAGGGCACAAGCGTGAGATGGACGAAGATAACGTTTTCGGGGCCGAGTTCGAGGCGCATCTGGCGGATGGCTTCGAGGAATGGGAGCGATTCGATGTCGCCGACCGTGCCGCCGATTTCGACGATGACGACATCCACGCTATTGGCGACTTTTCGGAAGGCGGCTTTGATTTCGTCGGTGACGTGGGGAATGACCTGGACGGTCTTGCCGAGGTAATCGCCGCGGCGTTCCTTGGCAATGATGGATTCGTAGATGCGACCGGTGGTCCAGTTGTGGTCGCGTGTGAGGTGAGTGGAGGTGAAGCGTTCGTAATGGCCGAGGTCGAGATCGGTCTCGGCGCCGTCGTCGGTGACGAAAACTTCGCCGTGCTGATAAGGCGACATGGTGCCAGGGTCAACGTTGAGATACGGATCGCACTTCTGGAGGGTGACCTTCAGCCCACGGCTTTCGAGCAGGCAGCCCATGGAAGCCGCCGCTACGCCTTTGCCAAGAGAGGAAACTACGCCACCGGTTACGAAAATATATTTCGGGGCGAGCCGCAAGGCGCTCGATTTCCTCCCAGAGAATGAGCGTACACCGCATTATGGAGCGAACGGGGGCGCGTGTCAAATCGAGCAACAGGACGAGAAGCAGAAAATGGAAAAGGGAAAATGCCTACCTGCCGGTAGGCAGGGAAAATTGGGGAAAGCAGCGTCAGGCGGCTTCGTTTTCGCGGAGGATTTTTTCGACGCGCTCGAGGTCGGCGGGGACATCCACGCTAACGGCGTCGTATTCGGTTTCGACAACGCGGATGCGGAAACCGTTTTCGAGCCAGCGGAGCTGTTCAAGCTGCTCGATACGCTCCAGCTCCCCGGGAGGGAGAGTGGGAAATTCGAGGAGCGCGTCACGGACGAAGGCGTAGAGGCCGATGTGCTTCCAGTGGCGCGCGACGACGGGCGAGCCGGTGTCGCGGACCCAGGGAATGGGAGCGCGGGAGAAATAGAGGCCATTCGAATCGAAATCGCGGGCGACTTTGACGATATTGGGGTCCACGATTTCTTTTTGGTTGGTAATGGCGGCACAGGGAGTGGCGATCTGGATCGAATTGTCCTCGAGCATGGCAACCACCACAGCGTCAATGATGCCGGGATCTATGAGGGGCTCGTCGCCCTGGATATTGACGTAGATATCGGCGGGAACGTGCGCGGCCACTTCGGCGACGCGGTCGGTGCCGGTGCGGTGGTCGGAGCGGGTGAGAATGGCATGGCCGCCGAAGGCCTCGACGGCCTTCTTGATGCGGTCGTCATCGGTGGCCACCAAAATGCTGGATACCAGGCGAGCGCGACGAACCCGTTCGACGACGTGCTGGATCATAGGGCGGCCGGCAATGGAGGCAAGGGGTTTGCCGGGCAGCCGGGAGGAACCGTAGCGAGCGGGGATAATTGCCAGCACATTTTGGGCAGGCGCGTTCATAGTGGAACCCGGGCCCGATGGCCGCGAGAGGGGATAAATAGTAACACGGGCGAAGCGAAGAGCCAGAAAAGGTGCATCTAACGCACATCGGGCTTGATTTGGAAAGTGCGAGTGATAAAATCTCGGGCAGTCATTGCGAAGGGCGTCCTAGCCCGAGCCCTTGGGGGCCATTTGAAAGACCGCGCTGCACAGCCGGTTCTCACTAAGAGGCTGGTAGCGAGGTGCGCGCCTGAAGCAGCAAGAATCGCGACGCGAAGCGCGCTGCTGATTTCCCTCCTTTGTTTTGCACTGGCGCTTCCCTCGTTTGCGCAGAATGAGCCTGCGGGCCCGACCCCCACGCCGAAGAAGCAGCAGAAAATCCAGAAGGGCAAACCGCTAAAGTCGGAAGTGGAATTGACGCTCGTCAATGTGACAGTGACGGATCCCTACGGGCGGCTAGTGACAGGACTCGAACAGGACAGCTTCCGGGTGTTCGAAGACGGCGTCGAGCAGGAAATCGTGCGCTTCTCGAGCGAGGATGTGCCCATCTCGATCGGCGTGATCTTCGACATGAGCGGAAGCATGACGGACAAGATTGACAAGTCGCGGCTTGCGGCGGTGAATTTTTTCCGCACCGCGAATCCGCAGGACGAATTTTTCCTGGTGAACTTTAACGACCGCGCGCAATTGGCGAGTCCATTCACAGCCAGCGTAGAGGAATTGCAGAACCGGCTGATGTTTACGTCGGCGGGCGGAGAGACGGCGCTCTTCGACGGGATTTATCTCGGTCTGAGCCAGATGAAAGGAGCACACAACGCCAAGAAAGCGTTGCTCATCATATCGGATGGAGGCGATAATCATAGCCGGTACACCGAAGCAGACGTCCGAAGCTTCGTGAAAGAAGCGGACGTCCAGATTTATGCCATCGGATTGTACGATCCGAACGGCGGGTACACGGTGGAAGAACGCGAGGGCCCGTTCCTGCTGAACGATTTGACGAGCATGACAGGAGGACGGACATTCGCGGTCAGGCAAGTGGGTGAGTTGCCGGATATCGCGTCAAAGATCAGCATGGAGTTGCGCAATCAGTATGTCCTGGGATACAGACCAAGCGACCGCGCTCATGATGGGAAATGGCGCAAGATCAAAGTCAAGCTGCGCCCCCCGAAGGGCCTCCCTCCTCTCACGGTTTACTCGAAGTCAGGGTACTACGGACCCGGACACTAAGAGGTCCGTGGCGCGAAGTTCGGTTCTTCTGCTGGCTGTAATCTTCGTATCTACCTGCTTATACGCTCAAGGCCCTATTCCGTCGGGCCCGACGCCGCCTCCTCCGCCACCGCCCGGTGCAACGCCTTCGGACCAAAAGCCCGATTCGAGCCAGCGAATCCGCGTCAGCGTGGATATGGTCGTATTGCACGCGACGGTATCCGATGAAAAAGGGCAATTCGTTCCTGGATTGAAGGGGGATAATTTCCGCGTCTTCGAAAATAAAGTGGAGCAGAAGGTATCGCATTTTTCGAGTGAGGACGCGCCGGTGACGGTCGGACTCGTGATCGACAATAGCGGGAGCATGCGCGAGAAACGCGAGCAGGTGAACGCCGCAGCACTGGCTTTCGTGAAGGCCAGCAATCCACAAGACGAAACATTCGTCGTGAATTTCAATGACGAGTACTACCTGGACCTAAATGAGGACTTCACGAACGACATGCGGGAGCTGAACGAAGCGCTTTCGCGGATTGATTCACGGGGAAGCACGGCCCTCTATGATGCGGTCATCGGCTCGCTCGACCATTTGAAGAAAGGCCACAAGGACAAGAAGGTTCTGCTCGTGGTGACGGACGGAGACGACGATGCGAGCCGCAAATCGTTTGCCTACACGGTGCAAGCGGCCCAGCAATCGGACGCGACGATTTACGCCATTGGCGTCTTCAGCGATGAAGATCGCAAGCACGCCAAAAAAATGGTAAGGAAATCGAGGAAGGACCTGACCACGCTCGCCGACGCAACGGGCGGGGTGGCCTACTTCCCCGAGAATTTGGAGCAGGTGCAAACCATTTGCGCACAAGTGGCGCGCGACATCCGCAATCAGTACACCCTCGGCTACTATCCAACGAATACGGCGAGAGACGGAAGTTTTCGCCCCGTCCAAGTGGAATTAAACCCTCCGAAGGGTAAGGGGAAAATGACGATTCGGACGCGGACGGGATATTACGCACCGAAGACGTCGCAGGGCGATTGACGGAAAGTCATCTCAGAAATGGCTTCGTTGCAACTTTCTCGTACGAAACCTTCCATGGATTAGAGCCCTCCTCTGAAGTTACGCATCGCACTTAGCGAAAACAAAGCGGCGGCAAGCCTCCGCACTCCATATAGGCCGTGCTAGATTTTGCCCCAGTGAGCAGTAGGCAGCGCTGCAAGGGCATTGCTTTCCAAAAGGCTGGCGGATCCCCGACGTGACGGTGCGACACGGTCGGCGTCTGAATTCTCCGCAGAAGTTCGCAGAATCGATCAGCTAACAATCAATTCGAGAAAACTGGTGCCGTGAGGGATCGTGCCGCCAAAATTTTCGGCGATGGTCTGGCCCATGTCCGCGAGTGTGGAGCGCGTGCCTAGATTGCGCCCGTAGGGCGTGCGCGGCGTGTAGGCCAGTATTGGCACGTACTCGCGGGAATGGTCCGTGGTGGGGTTGACAGGGTCGGGGTCGCAGCCGTGGTCGGCGGTGATGATGAGGAGATCGGTTGGAAGCAAGCGAGTGAGGAAGGGCGCGAGCAGCAAATCTAATTCCTCGAGGGAGCGGGCGAAGCCTTCGACATCCTTGCGGTGACCATAGAGCATGTCGAAATCCACCAGATTGGCGAAAATCAAGCCGTTCGGCTGACGCGCGAGCGCTTCGTTGAGTTTGGCCATCCCATCCTGATTGTTGCTGGTGGTGACGTGTTTGCCGACGCCGCGGCCATTGTAGATATCGTAGATTTTTCCGACGCCGAAAACGGGGACATTCTTTTCGGCGAGGACGTCGAGGAGCATGGGGCGCGGCGGGTCAACGGCATAATCGTGGCGGCGTTCCGTGCGTTTGAAATTTCCCGGAGCGCCGTTGAAGGGGCGGGCGATGACGCGGCCGACGCGGTTGGGGCCATCGAGAAGCGCGCGCGCGATTTCGCACATGCGGTAGAGGTCCTGGATGGGGATCACGTCTTCGTGCGCGGCGATTTGGAAGACGCTGTCGCCCGAGGTATAGACGATGGGGTAGCCGGTGCGCATGTGCGCTTCGCCGAGTTCCTTGATGATTTCGGTGCCCGAGGCAGGTTTGTTACCAAGAATGCGGCGGCCGATCCGGCGTTCGAATTCTTCGACGAGATCGTTCGGAAAACCTTGGGGATAGACGGGGAAAGCCTGGTCGAGCCAAATGCCGGCCATCTCCCAGTGACCCGTGGTGGTGTCTTTGCCGGGAGAGCGAGTGGCTCCTTTGGCATAGCTGCCTGAGGGGTGAGCGGGCGGCGCGAGGTTAGCGAGAGGTTTGATATTGGCGAGGCCCAGGCGGACGAGATTCGGAAGTTGAAGCGGACGCGAGCGGGCGATGTGCCCGAGCGTATCGCGGCCGGCGTCGCCGTAGTCGGCGGCGTCGGGCAGTTCGCCGATGCCGACGCTATCGAGAACAATCCAAATGAAGCGCTGAAATTGTGGGCTTCCCTGCCCCATGTGCTCCTCAGGGGCGCGCGGGAGCGGGGCCGCAATCGCCGGGCGAGATTGTACTCCAATGGGGCATTGGAGTGGCGTTCAGAGGGCCGGTTTCGAGAAATGAGCTGCAAGCGGGCTGCGTTTAGACTGTGTTTTCAATTCGCGCCCGGCGCTGCAACGGGAGGAAGCCAAACGTCTTCGTCCACGTAGGCAGTAAGTGCCGCGCCGACGGGAATATCAATGTCCTTGCCATGCTTAATGAGACCGATAGGGCCGAAGAGGACGGTTAGTGCGACCGTGGCGCCGGTCTTGTTGTCGCCTTCGCGGCCTTGCGTCCCTCGGAGCCGAACCCGATTATCTCCAGCGATCAAATAGTTCAGTTGGACATTGATTTCGCCGCCCTTGCCCATCATGCCCGCTTTCTTGGCGTTCGAAACGGTTGCATGCGCGTGGGAACCCTTGGGAATTAAGACCGAACCTTCGACTTTCAAATCTTCATCGAGAACAAGTTCGACTGGGTCGCCGATGGCGGCTGTTTTTGAACTGATGGCAGCGGCAAATTTGAGAGGAACTTCAAGGCCTTCGCGAAGCAAGCAGCCCTTCGCAGGGTTGCAGGCATTCGAACTGGATGGGGAGATGGTGCCTTGTGCTGCGTCCTGGGCAGCCGAGGGCCGATTGGCGGAGGCGGAGAGCATCGCTTCCATCGCGGGCTCACTAACGCCCGCTGCTTTCAGGTCGAGGAGGGCCTGGGCCGAGACGTCGAAGTTTGTCTCACTCGTCTCAATGGCCTTCACGATGAGCTCGGGCTCAAAGCCCTGCTTCGTCATGTTAACAATGTCATCGTTCGTCAGCGGTTTTCGGGTTTGAGCCGATGCGCAAACCGCGAGCAGAAAAAGCGCCACCAAGCACAACGCCACTTTCCGGAAGTTCATTTGAATCCTCCTAAGTTGCGTATTGAAGCAGTTGGGCCTCGCAGCTTTCTGCTGTGCGTCGCAAGGAGTGCTCGATCCTTGCCCAGTTTAGGCGGCCGCGGTGAATCGCCGATAATTGCTAACTGATTATACAACATGGCGCAGACAATACTAGGGTACGGGAAACTCGGGCGGTGCGTCGGTGGCAATCGTGTGCGCGACGGCGGCGAGAGGCGCGACTTTGCCCTCCGGGAGGGCGGTTTGCCGGACTTGACGAGGCGGCGTATAATCATATGTTTACACAGATGCCGACGGAACCCACAGTGAAGGTCCCTGCCGTGAATCAGACTACGCCAAGCGCGCCAGGCGATGTCGAAGAGATCCACGTGCGCGGGGCGCGAGTCCACAACCTGAAAAACCTGGAATTCACGATTCCTCACAATGCGATTACGGTGGTTACCGGCGTGTCCGGGTCGGGAAAGTCGAGCCTGGCATTTGACACGCTGTACGCGGAGGGGCAGCGGCGGTATATCGAGTCGCTTTCGGCTTACGCGCGGCAATTCCTCGAGCGGATTGAGAAGCCAGAGGTGGATGAAATTACGGGAATTGCTCCGGCAATTTCGATCCGACAGAAGAATTCGACGCGCAATCCGCGATCCACGGTGGCGACAGCGACGGAAATTTACGATTACTTGCGGCTGCTTTATGCGCGCGCCGGGCACACCTTTTGCGTGCGGTGCGGGGCGGAGGTACGGAAGGACACGCTCGATGAAATCGCGGAGAGAGTGCTGGGGCTGCCGGCCGGGCGGCGATTTTATGTTTTGTACGAGCTGAAATTCGGTCCGGACCAGGGCGGGGGTACAGGGCGAGGCCGGAAGGCGACGGCAAAGCCGGCGTCGGAAGCGGTCCGCGAAGCGCTCATCAATTTGCAGAAACGAGGGTTCAATCGTCTGTACCAGGCGGGACGGGTCTTCGAATTTGCGACGCCGGAAGAATTGCTGGACGTGGATTTTTCGAGGACAGTGTACGTGCTGGTGGACCGGCTGGCGCTGGCGCCGGAAATTCGTACGCGGCTGATGGATTCGATTGAGATTTGCTACCGCGAGGGGCATGGCGAAGCGATTCTGGAATTTGTTCCTGAGGCTACGGCGGAGGGTAATAAGGAGGGGGAGCGGCTGGTATTCAACGAGCGGTTTGATTGCAAGAAATGCGGCGCAGCGTATCAGGAGCCGGAGCCGCGGCTTTTCTCGTTCAACAACCCATATGGAGCGTGCCCGCGCTGCCAGGGATTTGGGAACACGGTAGATTTCGATATTGATCGCGTGGTGCCGGACAAAGGGAAGACGCTCGGGGATGGGGCGATTGAGCCGTGGACCAAGCCGCGGTACCGGCAGTTGGCGATGGATATGCGGCGGTACGCGAGGGCGAAAGGGATTCCAACGGATGTGCCGTTCCGCGAATTGAGCGCCGCGCAACGAGACGCGATCCTCGATGGCGATCCAAAAGAAGATTATCCGGGCGTAAAAGGATTTTTCGGCTGGCTGGAACGAAAAAAATACAAATTGCACGTGCGCGTTTTTTTGAGCCGGTATCGCGGATATGCGACGTGTCCGGATTGCCATGGGACGCGGCTGCGAGCCGAAGCGCGCGCGGTGAAGATTGCGGGACGCGCGGTCACGGAAGTCTGCCAGATGACGGTGAAGGAGGCGCGGCCGTTTTTCCAGTCGTTGCAGTTGAGCACCGCCGAAGCCGCAATTGTCGAGAAGGTGCTGGAGGAAATTCAACAGCGTTTGCGGTTTCTCGACGAAGTGGGCCTGGATTACCTGACGCTCGACCGGCTGACCTCGACGCTTTCGGGCGG
>Ga0187781_10000717_pt1 | contig 24159 bp, 21 predicted proteins | sample 0715_SJ02_MP02_2_FD_132447 | JGI IMG/M metagenome (GOLD analysis project Ga0187781, IMG submission 132447) | Tropical peat soil microbial communities from peatlands in Department of Meta, Colombia - 0715_SJ02_MP02_20_MG | ecosystem: Environmental > Terrestrial > Soil > Wetlands > Peat | place... | reverse complement strand
GGCGGCGGCGTGAAAGACTTTCAGCTTATCCCAATCCATAATTCGCGCTCTCGGGGGTGGGGAGGCGAAACTCATTCCGCGGCCATGCGCGGCTCGGCTTCGCCGTGCGCAGCGAGGAATCGTTCGGCTTCCAAGGCTGCCATGCAGCCGAGTCCGGCGGCCGTGACGGCCTGCCGATAGACATCGTCGGCGACGTCGCCGGCGGCAAACAGGCCCGGCACTGAGGTCGCCGTCGAGTGCGGTGCGGTCTTGATATAGCCGCCGTGTTTCATCTCGACCTGCCCGGCGACCAGTTCGGAAGCCGGCGCATGGCCGATGGCAATGAAAATGCCGTCGACCGGCCGTTTGGTGACCTCGCCGGTCTTGACGTTGCGCAGCACTGCGGCGCGTACTTTCAGCGGATTCTCGTCGCCGACTACGTCCTCGAGCACGGAGTGCCACAGCACCGAGATCTTCGGATTCTTATAGAGCCGCTCCTGCAGGATGCGCTCGGCGCGGAAGCTGTCACGGCGATGCACGACCGTGACCTTGCTGGCGAAATTGGTCAGGAACAGTGCTTCCTCGACCGCGGTATTGCCGCCGCCGATCACCAGCACTTCCTTGCCGCGATAGAAGAAGCCGTCGCAGGTGGCGCAGGCGGAGACGCCGTAGCCGCGAAACTTCTGCTCCGACGGCAGATCGAGCCAGCGCGCCTGCGCGCCGGTGGCGAGAATGAGACTGTCGGTCAGATAGACGTCGCCGGAATCGCAGACCAGGCGGAACGGGCGGCGCTTGAGCTCCACCGTGTTCACATGATCCGTGACGATCTTGGTTCCGACATGGGCCGCCTGCTTCTGCATCTGCTCCATGAGCCAAGGGCCCTGGATGACATCGGCGAAGCCGGGATAATTCTCCACATCGGTGGTGATGGTGAGCTGTCCGCCCGGCTGCACGCCCTGGATCAGGATCGGATCGAGCATGGCGCGCGCGGCGTAGATGGCCGCCGTGTAGCCGGCTGGGCCGGAACCGACAATCACAAGCTTGGCGTGGGTGGTATTGCTCACCGGCTCGTCCGTGCGTTGGGGGCCAAGCCAGCAAGCCGCCAAGCCTGCCCCGGAAGCCCTCAGATTTGGCTGGTTGGCCCCTGGCGCGCGCATGCGAGGGCTCGATTCAAGCCCTCTGTCGCGTGTCAGCGTCGCCCTAGCCACAGATATGTAGGTATTCCGGCGAGCTATGCAACTGGCGCAATGCGCCCAGGCGAGATCATCCACATGGGAGAGGTCGGCGGCGGCTGTTTTGAACCAGAAAAAGGCCCCTGCGGCGCATGTCGCGGGGGCCTCGCACCCTGGCTGGACCAGGCCAACGGCCGACTTACCCGAGCGATTGCTTCAACCGGTCGGGCGTCATGGGCAAATGGCGCAGCCGCTTGACGACGTCCTGTTGATCTTGGCGAACAGATCACGCGGCAAAACGGGAGATGACCGGATCGCCAACGCGAGATGATTGCTACATCCGCAAAACACGAATGGCCGGAACCGGTCCGGCCATTGACGCGTCGAACGATGGCGCGTGCAGCGGCTACTTCCACTCCACCTTCATCACCTCGTAGGCCTTGGCGCCGCCAGGCGTCACCACCTCGACCGAAGCGCCTTTCTTCTTACCGACCAGCGCGCGGGCGAGCGGCGAGGTAATGGAAATCTTGCCCTTCTTGGCATCCGCCTCCGGCTCGCCGACGATCTGCCACACCGCCTTCTTTTCGGTGTCCTCGTCGATCAGCGTCACGGTGGCGCCAAAGGTGATCGTGTCGCCGGACAGCTTGGAGACGTCGATGATTTCGGCGCGCGCGAGCTTGTCCTCGAGCTCGGCAATGCGGCCCTCGTTGAGCGACTGCGATTCCTTGGCGGCGTGATACTCGGCATTCTCCGAGAGATCGCCGTGGGTGCGGGCGTCGGTAATCTGTTGGATGATGCGCGGGCGTTCGATCTGCTGGCAGTGCTTGAGTTCGTTCTCAAGCGCGGTGTAGCCCTCCGCGGTCATCGGAATCTTGTCCATCGCTTTCAATCTCCATCCTCGCAGAGACAAAATTCAAGTCGCGGGCCGAAATATCGTTCAGCCCCGCGGCTAAAACCCTGTCTCTACACGTGCCGTCGCGCTGGCTGGTCCGGTCCTGGATCAGTAGCGGCCGCAAAGTAATTCTGCAGCGCACATACCTCGAGGTCACCCCCGAGATAGGCCTTGATACCCTGTGCTGCGGCGACAGCCCCTGAGAGAGTGGTGTAGTACGGTACTTTATGCAAGAGGGCTGCGCGCCGAAGCGACCGGCTGTCGGCCAGGGCGGTGGCGCCCTCGGTGGTATTGAAAACCAGCTGAACCCCGCCGTTTTTGATGGCGTCGACGATATGCGGACGCCCTTCGGCCACCTTGTTGATCTTAACCGCGGGAATGCCCGCCGCGGAGAGGTATCGCTGGGTTCCCGAGGTCGCCAAGGTCCGGAAACCAAGCCCGTCAAGCAGCCGGATCGTATCGAGAATGCGCGGCTTGTCGGCATCCCGTACCGATACGAACACGGTGCCGCTCTTCGGCAGCCGTGTTCCGCCGCCGAGCTGGCTTTTGGCGAACGCGACACTGTAGTCGCGGTCGATGCCCATGACTTCGCCGGTCGACTTCATCTCCGGGCCGAGCACGGTATCGACTTTGTCGCCGAAGCGGGCGAAGGGGAAAACCGCCTCCTTCACGCCGATATGGCGGGCGGTGGCGAATTCGAAATTCTGCGGATTCAACCCAAAGCTTGCGAGCGATTCGCCGGCCATGATTCGCGCCGCGATCTTGGCGGCGGGCACGCCCGTCACCTTGGCGACGAACGGCACCGTGCGCGAAGCGCGCGGGTTGACTTCCAGCACGTAGATCACGCCGTCCTTGATCGCGTATTGCACGTTCATCAGCCCGCCGACTTTCAGCGCCAGCGCCAGCGCGCGGGTCTGCCGGTCGAGTTCGGCAATCAGGTCAGCCGAGAGATTGTGCGGCGGCAGCGAGCAGGCCGAGTCGCCGGAATGAATGCCGGCCTCCTCGATATGCTCCATGATGCCGGCGATGTAGGTGCCCTTGCCGTCGGCGAGGCAGTCGACATCGACCTCGATGGCGTCAGTGAGATAGCGGTCGATCAGGAGTGGCCGGCGATTGGAGACCGCAAGCTCCGACGGCCGGTCGAGATCGGCGGTCAGCCGCTTCAGGTAGCGGTCGATCTGGCTTGCCTCATGCACGATCTCCATGGCGCGGCCGCCCAGCACATAGGACGGGCGGATCACCACCGGATAGCCGATCTCGTCGGCGATCGCGCGCGCCTTTGCCGGCGAGGTGGCGATGCCGCTCTTGGGCTGGCGCAGCTTGAGCCGGTCAAGCAGTTCGCGGAAGCGGTCGCGGTCTTCGGCGAGATCGATGGCGTCCGGCGAGGTGCCAAGAATCGGCGCTTTGGCTTTTTCCAACGGCTCGGCGAGCTTCAGCGGCGTCTGGCCGCCGAACTGGACGATCACGCCATGCAGCGTGCCGTTCTTGCGCTCGGTGTCGATGATCTCGATCACGTCCTCGGCGGTGAGCGGCTCGAAATAAAGCCGGTCGGAAGTGTCGTAGTCGGTCGACACCGTCTCCGGATTGCAGTTGACCATGATGGTCTCATAGCCGACTTCCTTGAGCGCGAAGGCGGCATGACAGCAGCAATAGTCAAACTCGATGCCTTGCCCAATCCGGTTCGGGCCGCCGCCGAGAATCACCACCTTCTTTTTGTTTGATGGCGCCGCCTCGTCGGCGGCGTTGCCGGCGAACGGCGTCTCATAGGTCGAATACATATACGCGGTCGGCGAAGCGAATTCGGCGGCGCAGGTATCGATGCGCTTGAATGTCGGGCGCACGCCGAGACCGCGCCGATGTTCGGCCACCTGATCGGCCGTCAGCCCGGCCAGCCGGCCGAGCCGGGCGTCGGAAAAGCCCATAGCCTTGAGCCGCCGCACACCGCCCGGCGTCGCCGGAAGTCCGCGGCTGCGAATCTGCTCCTCGGTTTCGATGACGTCGCGGATCTGCGCCAGGAACCACGGATCGATCCGGCAGGCGGTGTGGATATCGTCGTCGCTCATGCCGAGCCGCATCGCCTGCGCGACTTTGAGGATGCCGTCGGGCGAGGGCGTGCCGAGCGCGGCGCGGATGGCGTTCTTGTCGTCGCCGGCGCCGAGCCCGGGGATCGCCACTTCATCGAGACCGGTCAGCCCGGTCTCGAGCGACCGCAGCGCCTTTTGCAAGCTTTCCTGAAACGTACGCCCGATCGCCATCGCCTCGCCGACCGATTTCATCGAAGTGGTCAGCACCGGCTCGGCGCCGGGAAATTTCTCGAACGCAAAGCGCGGGATTTTTGTCACCACATAGTCGATGGTCGGCTCGAACGACGCGGGCGTCGCGCCGCCGGTGATGTCGTTTTGGATCTCGTCGAGCGTGTAGCCGATCGCGAGCTTGGCGGCGACCTTGGCGATCGGAAAGCCGGTCGCCTTCGAGGCCAGCGCCGAGGAGCGCGACACGCGTGGATTCATCTCGATCACCACGAGCCGCCCGTCGGCCGGGTTGACGGCGAACTGCACGTTCGAGCCGCCGGTCTCTACCCCGATCTCGCGCAACACCGCGATCGAGGCGTCGCGCATGATCTGATATTCCTTGTCGGTGAGCGTCAGCGCCGGCGCCACCGTGATCGAGTCGCCGGTATGCACGCCCATCGGATCGACGTTTTCGATGGAGCAGACGATGATGCAATTGTCGTTCTTATCGCGCACCACCTCCATCTCGTATTCCTTCCAGCCCAGCACCGATTCCTCGATCAGCACTTCCGAAGTGGGCGAAGCGTCGATACCGCGTTCGACGATCTCGATAAACTCCTCCTTGTTGTAGGCGATGCCGCCGCCGGTGCCGCCGAGCGTGAACGACGGGCGGATGATCGCCGGCAGGCCGATATCGTCGAGCGCCTGCAAGGCCTGGATCAGCGTCTTTATTTGGTGCGAGCGCGGCGTCGAGAGCCCGATCTTCTCCATCGCCTCGCGGAACAGCTTGCGGTCTTCGGCCTTGTCGATGGCTTCCGCGGTCGCCCCGATCATCTGCACGTCGTACTTTTCCAGTACGCCCATGCGTCGCAGCGACAGCGCGGTGTTGAGCGCCGTCTGCCCGCCCATGGTCGGCAGCAGCGCAAAGCCCCCGGGAACGGCATAGCGTTCCTTGGCGATGATCTTGGCGACGATCTCTGGCGTGATCGGCTCGATGTAAGTCGCGTCCGCCAGATCCGGATCGGTCATGATGGTCGCCGGATTGGAATTGACCAGAACGATCCGATAGCCCTCGGCCTTGAGTGCCTTGCAGGCTTGCGTGCCCGAATAGTCGAATTCGCAAGCTTGGCCGATGACGATCGGCCCGGCGCCGATGATGAGGATCGAGGAGATGTCGGTCCGTTTGGGCATGCTTTCCTTAGTCGTGATGTCGTTCCCCGGGCGCAGGCGTTAGCCCGCAAGCACGGAATCCATATTCACCGGTGGCGGTCATGGATTCCGGGCCCAATTTTTTGGCCGTCCCGGAACGACGCACAAAAAAAGGGCGCGCAACCGCGCGTCCCCCTACGTCCCTTGGGCTGGGCGCTAGGTCTTACGCCCGCGCCGGGGGTCTTTAGACGAGAAATGTAGGCGTGGGAAGGGGGCCGGCCAAGCTCCGCACAGGAACGAGCCCGCGCCTGATACCCGCCTCACCGTCGCCGTTCTTCGTCTTTGTGCCTTATAGAACGGGCGCGGGATTGACGCTCGCGGCCAAACGGCCCAAAAGTCGCTTGCTCATTCGAACTGCCAGAGCGCTCATGCAGTGGTTCCGGACTAAGACCCCCGCGATTCGCCTTCTGGTCGGCCTGTTTTTGCTCGCGCAGTTCGCCGGCGTCGTCTCGTCGCCGCTATCGCAAGCCCATGCGGCTGCGGGCACCGCAATTGCGCACGCCGCTCACCACCACGCCGACGGCCATCGCGCCAACGACCATCGTGATGGCGGATGCGCGCAGGCGGACGTCGGCACGTGCGCGGACCACGCCGATTACTGCTGCGCACTGCACGCGTTCTTCGCCGGTATTCTTCCGCCAGCGGCAGCGATAGAAAAAGCCGGCGTCGCCGCCGAGACGCTGCGCCCGGCTGTCAGCGACGTCGCTCTCGGCCTGGCAGGCGGCCGCCTCGATCGACCTCCAAGACCTCTTTTGTGATCACGCCCGAAGTGCGTCCGCTCGCGCGGAGCGCTTCTGCGATCATGATTGAGGTTGGAGGTCATGCCCGGACATTGCCGGTCTGCGCGTATCCAGCGTGTTGGAACGAGTGCGCTCACCTTGCGCAGGCGCCGGCGCCTCGCCGCGATTTTTTTGCTCACCGCGGTTTGCGGCGGCTGCGCGTCGTTTTCACCGGACGGCGGCATGGCGCCGGTCAACGGCATCGTCGCGCCCGAGCTCAAGAGCGATGCCGTCAAGCTGAGCGGCGCCGATCCGGCGGGCGAAGCGCACGCTCGCGCCGCGCGCTTGCTCGGCTCCGCGCTCTCAGCGGACGCCGCAGTCCGCGTCGCGCTTCTGAACAACAAGGGGCTGCAGGCGTCTTATAACGAGCTCGGCATGGCAGAAGCGGCGATGGTCGAGGCGAGCCTGCCGCCCAACCCGACATTTTCGCTCAGCAGCATCCAGACGCCGGTCGAGCTCGATATCGAGCGCCGGATCATCGCCGATATCCTCGCTCTTGCCACGCTGCCGGCGCGCGCCGAGATCGCCGCCGACCGTTTCCGCCAGGCACAATTGCGCGCTGCGCTGGAAACGCTGCGCCTGGGGTTCGAAACGCGCAAAGCCTTCTACCGCGCCGTCGCGGCCGACGAACTCGTGGCGTCGCTCGCGCAGGCGGCGTCCGCCGCCGAATCCGCCGCCAAGCTTGCCAGGGAACTGGGCGCGACCGGCGCCATGAACAAGCTCGATCAGGCGCGCGAACAAGCCTTCGCTGTCGAGCTTTCGGCGCAGCTCGCCGCCGGCCGCCAGCGCGCGGCGAGCGAGCGCGAGCGGCTTATCCGCGTGCTGGGATTGGAGGACGGTGGCGCGCTCAAATTGCCGCATGCGCTGCCGCCGCCGCCGAGGGCACCGCGCGCGCTCGTCGCGGTCGAGACCGAAGCCGTCCGCCGGCGCGTCGATCTCAAGATCGCACGCATCGAAGTGGATACGCTCGCGAAAACCTACGGGCTCACCAACGCGACCCGCTTCATCAATCTCCTGGAAGTCGCCGGCATTTCCCGCACGCAGCGGGAAACCGGCGGTGCCGCCGGCACCGGCGGCGGCTTCGAGGTCGATTTTCAGATTCCGATTTTCGATTTCGGCGAGGTGCGCGTCCGCCGCGCCGGCGAAATCTACATGCGCGCCGTCAACCGGCTGAGCGAGCTCGCGGTCGACGCGCGCTCGCAGGCGCGCGACAGTTACCGCGCCTACCGTTCGAGCTACGACATTGCCATGCGTTACCGGCGCGATCTGCTGCCGCTGCGTAAGATCATCGCCGACGAGACGGCGCTGCGTTACGGCGCCATGCAGATCGACGTGTTCGCGCTGCTCACGGAAGCACGCCAGCGCATCGCCGCCAACATCGCGGCGATCGAGGCGCAAAGGGACTTCTGGCTCGCGAGCAGCGCGCTCGATGCGGCGCTCGCGGGCGGCGGCGGGGCGGCCGCCGAAAACGCAGCGCGTGCACCCAATCTCGCCATCGCCGGCCCCGACGAGTGAAAACAGGCGACTGAAAAACGGAGACCGAAAATGTTCACGCGACGACGACTATGCGAAGCCGCAGCCGTGCTCGCCGGTGCTGGCGCGATCAGCGGGCGTGCGCAGGCCGCCGCGATCCCCGAAGCGCCGACGACCACGACGAACACGATGCAGCCGCCGCTTGTTCCGGCGAGCGGCCCGCATTACCGGCCTGTCGTCACCTTGAACGGCTGGACGCTGCCGTGGCGCATGAATGGCGACTGGAAGGAATTTCATCTGGTCGCCGAGCCGGTCGAGCGCGAATTCGCGCCCGGCATGACCGTGCATCTGTGGGGCTATAACGGCCAGGCGCCCGGCCCCACCATCGAATGCGTCGAAGGCGACAAGGTCCGCATCTTCGTCACCAACAGGCTTCCCGAGCACACCAGCGTGCATTGGCACGGCATGCTGGTGCCGAACGGCATGGATGGCGTCGGCGGCCTCACCCAGCCGCACATCGAGCCTGGCAAGACCTTCGTCTACGAATTTGCGATCGAGGCCAGCGGCACCTTCATGTATCACCCGCATTCCGACGAGATGGTGCAGATGGCCATGGGCATGATGGGCATGTTCATCGTGCATCCGCGCGACGAAAATTTGCGCCGCGTCGATCGCGACTTCGTCTTGATGATGAGCTCCTACGCCATCGATCCCGGCACCGCATTGCCGCGCGTTGCGGAGATGACCGATTTCAACATATGGGCCTGGAACAACCGGGTCTTTCCGGGCGTCGACCCGCTGCCGGTGCGGCTTGGCGACAAGGTGCGCGTGCGCATGGCCAATCTCACCATGACCAATCATCCGATCCATCTGCATGGTCACCGCTTCGCGGTGACCTGCACCGACGGCGGCTGGGTGCCGGAGAGCGCGCAATGGGCGCACGCCACTGTCGACGTGCCGGTCGGCGAGATCCGCGCCATCGATTTCGTCGCCGACAATCCCGGCGACTGGGCGTTCCACTGCCACAAGTCGCATCACACCATGAATGCGATGAGCCACAACGCGCGAAACTTCATCGGCGCCAAGCAGAAGCAACTGACCGGGGCGATCCGCAATGTGGTGCCCGATTACATGCCGATGGGCTCAGCGGGCATGGCCGATATGGGCGCGATGGAAATGCCGCTCCCGGACAACACGCTGCCGATGATGACCGGCTTCGGCCAGTTCGGGCCGCTGGAAATGGGCGGCATGTTCACAGTCGTGAAGGTGCGGGAGGACCTCGCCACCGGCGACTACAAGGATCCCGGCCCCTACGAATTTCCACCTGGAAGCGTGGCTTACGAATTCAGCGGCGATGCCGGTGCGCCGCGGCGGCAAAACGAGCCGCCCGCTTCGGCGCCGCACAAGCATCATTAGGAGGTGCACGTGAATAGAGTCTATGGATCAATCTTGGCGGCACTCGCCGCGCTGGGCTGCCTTTCGCTTCCACCGCTCACAAGCATGCTTTCCGGAGCGAGCGCTCACGGCGCACACGAGCATTTCGCGGCCGGCGAGCCCGGCGATCCACAAAAGCCGTTTCGCGTCGTGAAAGTCACCATGCTGGAAGACGGCAAGAAGATGCTGTTCGAACCGGCTGTCGTCGAGGTCCGCCTTGGCGAACAAGTGCGTTTTGAGATCTTCAACGAGGGAAGCTGGAATCATGAATTCGTGCTGGCGACCGAAGCGGCCAATCGAAAGCACGCCGATCTGATGAAGAAATTCCCCGACATGGAGCACGCCGATCCCAACGCCGTGCGGCTCGCGCCGTTCGCAACGGGCGCGATCCTGTGGAAATTCACCAAGCGCGGCGCGTTCGAATATGCCTGTCTTATCCCCGGCCATCTTGAAGCCGGCATGCGCGGCGCGGTGATCGTGAAATGACTGGATTTTATCTGTTCAAGCGCCTTCGCACCGCCTTGCTCGTGGTCGGCTTGCTCTCCGCGCCATCAGCGGTTTTCGCACAGACGCCGCTGCCCGACGGGCAAGTGGTCAAGATCGATCCGGCGGCCGGCAAGATCACCATCAAGCACGGGCCGCTCAAACAATTCGGCATGGACGAGGGCATGACCATGGTCTATCGCGCCGCCGATCCGTCGATGCTCGCCATTGTGAAGCCCGGCGACAAGATCAAATTTGCGCCCGAACGCGAGAACGGCCAGTTCACCGTCACCAAGATTGAAAAAGCCAAGTGACCGCACCGCTATTGCCGGCGCGCACTGCGGGCCGTCCCGGCTTCTTCCCGCCCACGTCGACGCTGCCGCTCGCGATCATTGCGCGAGGAAGTCGACGACAAGCTTGATGGTGGCCGCCGGATTTTCCTCCATGATCCAGTGACCGGAATGCGGCACGACGGCTTCCGTCACATTGTTTGCGGCCGCCCGCATCACCACTGCCATCGTTGGACCGAAGGATTTCTCGCCGCCGACCGCCAGTATGGGCATGGTCAGCTTGCCGGCCGCGACAAACGCCTTGTTGTCGGCGGCGTCTTGATCGAATGCCTTGAACTGTTCGAAACCGGCGTGCATCGCGCCGGGTCGGGCATAGAGCGCGGTATAATGTTCGCGTGACTCTTCGTCGAAATTCTTCGGATCGGCGGAGAACTCGTTCCAGAAGCGGTCGAGATAAATCCGTTCGCGGCCCTCCACCAGCCGTTCGGCGTCCGGTCCGTAGAACGAGAAATGCCAGAGCGCATGATTGCGGATGATGTCGTCCCAGGGACCGACGCCCGGCAACGGTGCATCGATCGGAACGAACTTGGTGACGCGATCGGGATGTTGCGCGGCGAAGGCGTAACCGACCATGTTGCCGATATCGTGGGTGACAAGGTCGACCTTGCCGATCTTCAGGGCGTCGAGCATTCCGGCAATGTCCTGGCCTTGAGTCTTTTTGTCGTAGCCGCCGGCCGGGCGCTCGGAGAGGCCCATGCCGCGAAGATCCGGCACGATCACCGTGTGATCGCGCACAAGCTTTGCGGCAAGCGGCGCCCACATGTCGCCGGTCTCGCCGTAGCCGTGCAACAGCACCACGGCCGGGCCTTGGCCGCCGACCCGCACGTAAAGCTTGGTGCCGTTGGTTGCGATCGTCTCGTTCTTGAAGGCCGGCGGAAACGGCTCGACGCGCGCTCGCGCCGGCTCCGACGCCAGCGTGAGAAAGGACAGAACCGATAAAACGGCGAAGGTCGTCGCGGCAGATGGGCGCATCAAGAAACTCCGGAGGTCACCGAGTCCCGGCAGCTTTAATCGCCTTCGCGGTGAAAAGGAACGCTCGCGGATGAAGGCGCGGCCTACTCCTTCGCCGCCGCGCCTCCATCCTTGCCCGCCGCTTCGGCATTGAGTGACGTCACCGCGCGATAGGCATTGACAAGGCCTGTACCGGAGCCGAGCGGCTTCGCCGTCGTTGCCAGCATGGCGCGAATGTCTGCCGGCCTGAGCGAAGGCTTGCATTCGAGCAACAGCGCCGCGAGCCCGCTCACATGCGCGGTGGCGACCGACGTGCCGGTCGTGATCTGCAGCGCTTCCCCCGGCGCGAGCGCAAGAATGTCGACGCCGGGTGCGGCCACCGCGATATAGCCTCCGCGGTTGGCCATGGCGAATAACACATCGCCGGAATCGGTCGCCGTCACCGCGATCACATTGGGATCGGCGCCGGGATAGAGCGGCGGCGAACTTGGCCCGGCGTTGCCGGCGGCCGCGATCAGGACGAGGCCTTTCTCGGCGGCGGCGGCGAGCATGCGGTGCAAGGTCGGATCGGCCGGCCCGGCAAAGCTCATATTCACCACCCGCGCGCCGTTGTCCGCCGCCCATTGCAGGCTTTTGTAAATCGCAAACGACGTGCCTTTGGAGTCGTGCGCTTCGTCGAACGCGCGCGCCGCCAGAAGCTGCGCGCTCGGCGCGATACCTAGGATTTTTCCGTGCGCGGCGATGGCGCCGGCCATGGCGGTGCCGTGCTGATGCGGCTTGTCGTCGCCGCCGAGCGCGTCGAAGTTTTTCACGATCGCGCCGCCGAGATTGGGATTCTTGGCGTCGATCTCGGAATCGATCAGCGCAATGGCGATCGTCTTGCCGGTGGCGACGCGATGCGCCTCCTCGACCTGCAATTTGCCCAGCACATATTGCTCGGCGTAGCTCTGGCCGGTCTGCGGAACCTTCGCCGCATCCTCCTGCAGCGTGAAGACATAGTTCGGTTGCACGCTGGCAACGATGCGCTCGTCCTCGATCGCGCCGACAAGATCGCCGACCGGACGGCGGCCGTTGATCCGCCAACGATAGTAAGTATTGCCGAGGAGCGGCAGGTTTTGCGTCTCAAGCTGTGTCAGATTGTGCCGGCGCGCGAGCTGCTCGATCGCCTGCGGCGTCGCGTTCGCCGAGAACGCCGTGATCACCTCATCGGGAACGAAACGCCGTTCGCCGCGCGGCGGCATACCGCCACCACCTCCGCCTCCGCCGCCGCCGCCGTTGAGGCCGGCCGAGCCGTTCGGCGGCGGTGTCGGCGGGATATTGGCAACGGGCGGCGTGCTGCCGCCTGGAACAGGAACGATGATCGGATGGCCGATCACCGGATGACGCGGCGGCCAGCGATTTCCGTTGCCGCCGCCGTCGCCGCCGGCATTTCCTCTCGTGCCGCCTGGCGGCCGCGCCACGTAGGTGCCGCCGCCACGCCGCGGCGTCATCATCGGCTGCCGCATGCCGTGCCCCATGCCCATGCCGGGCGCGCCGAAACCGCCGCCCACATGTCCAAAGCCGAAGCCGCCGAAGGCCGCGGCCGGAGCCGGCGCGCCGGCAACGCCCAACAGTGTCAGCGCCAGGCCACAGAGGGTCAGTCCGAAGACCGGGCTTACGATCGGCCGCAACTTCCGTGTGGGCATTGCCATGACACACTCCTTGCGTGGATCATTCGGTCGGGGCGATGAAGCCTATGATCTTGTCGCGTTGCAGTGATTGCATGCGCTGGTCCAGATCGGCCTTCGGCAACTTGGTCGCGGCGATGCGCACGCGATAGAGTCCGCCCGCAGCCGGGCCGCCGGCGATGCTCAGTTTGTTGGTTTCCAGAAAGCGCGTGATCTCGGCGGCGCTCGCCTGCGGCGCAAAGCGGATCAGCGCGTACGTGCCTTCGCCGCTTGTCGTTCCCGATACCGAGGCCGTCTGGTAGCCGCCCGCGCTCTGCTCCTTGATCAGGATGCCGCCGATCACCGCCGCCTGCAGCACGATCGCGAGCGCCGCCGCGCTTGCCGACCAGGCGAGCGTGCGCGGCGATAGCGAACTGAAAAACTCGCGGATGCGCGCGCCGAGATGGAGCGAGGGCGCCGGATGGCGCGCCGGCTCCGCGTCGATCTTGGCGAACAGCTCGGTCATGGCGCGCGAGGACGGCGCGCCCAGCGTCTCGTTGAGATGGATCGTCTGCGCCAGCTCCTCGCGCACCAATTCGTAGCGCCGCGCCAGCTCCGGGTCGCGCGCCAGCGCCGCTTCCACGGCTTGGGCCTCGCGCGCGCTCAGCGTGCCGGCGGCATGCCAGGGCAACAGATCCTCGATCTCGCTGCGTCCGTTTTCGTTCGCCGTGTTCATGTCAGCGTTCATGGCCAACCCCGATCGATCCCCTGCTCCTTGAGGAGCTCCGATAATTTCTTGCGCGCGTAGAACATGCGCGTCTTCACCGTCGCTTCCGGAATGCCGACGATTCCGGCGACCTCCTCCACCGATTTCTCGTGGTAGTAGACGAGGTCGATGATCTCGCGATGCTCGGCCGACAATCTGGTCAGGCATTGCCGCAGCACCGCGCCTTTGTCTTTCTTCGCCAGCGTCACCTCCGGATCGTCGGCCTGATCCTCGATTGCGCCGGCCGTCTCATCGTCCAGTTCCTCCTCGCCGCGCCGGCGCAGCGCCGACAGCGCCTTGAAGCGGGCGATGCTCAGTATCCAGGTCGAGACCGCCGCGCGTCCCTCGAATTTGTCGGCCTGCCGCCAGACGTCGAGGAACACGTCGCTGATCAAGTCCTCCGCGGTCGCTTCGTTGCGCACCATCCGCAGCACGAAGCGGTAGACGCGGACATGATGGCGCGCGAACAACACCTGCATCGCCAGCCGATCGCCGCCGGCGATGCGTCCGATCAGAACCTCGTCCGAAGTCGTTTGCATCGGCAGGCTATCGGCTCATGCGGTTAGTCGCTGGCGGCCGCGGGCTGGTTCAATGGCAGCAAACAAAATTTGCGCACGATGCCGGGCCGTCCAACCGCGGCAGTTTCGTCCCTCCGGCGCGCCTCGGCAAGCCGGGCGCGGGGCGCGTCGTTACCGGAACTTCCTTCAACGGCCGGTCCCCCCGACTTTCTCATTCATCGCTTTTCGCAATCTCGACGATCGTCTGAACCTTCCTCCGGCAGCGGCGACCAATGGGTATCGGAAACGTCCAACCCTGAACGTCCAGCCCTTGGAGAACGACCATGTCACGCAAAGTCATCCTTACTCTCGCAACTGCTGCCACGATTGCTGCGTCCGCTCTTGCCTCCAGCGCGGCCGATGCCCGCGGGTTCGGCGGCGGCGGTGGAATGGGCCGCTCCGTCGGTATCGGCCGCATCGGTGGCGGCGGTGGTGTCGGCCGCATCGGTGGTATCGGTCGCATCGGCGGCTACGGCTTCGGCCATATCGGCGGCGTTCGCCGCATTGCCGGGGGGCCATTCCCGATCCTTCTGCCGCCCGGCAAGCACGGCCCCGGACTCCCGCCCCCGTGGTGGCTGCATCACCATCATCACTGGCATTGGTGGTTCCACGACGGCCGTTGGCTTACCGTCGAGGACGGGGTGGTTGACCCCGTCGTCGCTCCCGACGTCGCCCCCGTCGCCACGCCCGGCCCCTGCACCTGCCTGACCAAGAGCTACACCCAGGACGGCCTCGTGGTGTTCGCGGATCTGTGCACTAAAGAATCGGCTGCCGCGCCGGTCAATGGCCGCGCCGCCGACGCGACGCCTGCGCCGCAAGGTCCGTCAGCTCCGCCGGCGCCTCCGGTCGAGGATAAGGCGAGCGATGCGGCGCCGACGCAGAACCCGTCGAACTTCGCCGGTCGCACCTACCAGGACTTCCTGGCGGCGAACGGCCTGCCGATGCCGCAAGGCGCGCAGCGGAACTAAAAACAGAAGCTGAGAAACGCGTCGAATCTTCAAAAGGCCGCCCGCGAGATCGCCGCGGGCGGCTTTTTATTTGTCGGTCTGTCTTCGTTCTCGGGAAGTGCAATGTGACCGGATTGCATTCTTTGGATTCCCCCCAATATCCGGAGGTACGCCGGACGTTCATTGGCGAACCGCAAGCGCGCGAAGGTTCGCGCCGGAAAGCGTTCGGCGACTACCAGGTGGAGAGTGACATGAGTGAGATACGCTCTTGTTACTTTGCTATAATGACTTTCTTGTTGTTGGTCAGCGGCGCTGCGGCGCAGCTGCCGCCGCCCCTGGTTGTTCCTCCCGCACCCATTCTCAATCCCAGCAGTTCGTTTGTTCTGCCGCCGCTCCACCAAGTCCCGGTCTCGCCAGCTCCCGGCGGTGGCGGACGGGAAGGCCGACTGCTCCGGCAGTATCCGGCGCCGTGCAGCGTATTCAGCAGGCACCCCTGCGATCCTTCAGTGTGCAGCGTCTTCCACCACGGGCCCTGCATTCCCTACTACCTGCCGCCCATTGGACAGGATTTGCGGCTCACCATCGTCTCGACCGATGGGGAGGCGCCGGCGGCTGAAAATGCTCAGGATATTGACAACCGTGCGCTCGCTTCGATCCGGGACATGTTTGCCGCATTTCGCGCTTGCTGGGTGCCGCCGCCGAAGGCGGAGGCGCATCACGGCATGGAATACACCATCCGCTTTGCCCTCAGACGCGATGGCAGCATGATTGCTCCACCGCGCATGACATATTCGAGCCACGACGTGCCGGCCGCGATGCGCGATGTCTATCGCAACGCCGTCGATATGGCGCTGAGGCGCTGCACCCCGCTCCATTTCACCGACGGCATGGGTGGCGCCGTGGCCGGCCGCCCGATCGCCATTCGCTTTGTGGACGACCGGACAATCGATCGGCGGGATAATCCGCAGTGAGCGGAAAATGATCGAGCGCGGGGGCTCACCGCGGCCGCGCGTAAAATGCTTTGCGCGCCTGGTTGTGGCCGATATTCGCCGGCGCGAGCTGCGCTTCGAAGCCCGTGGCATTGAGCTTCTCGATCATCGCCGCGTTGGCGTAGCGGGTGAGCCCGAGCTTTGAGCGCAGCTTCCAATAATTCGACAACAGCGTGCGCAGCAGGCCGAAGGCCGCCGCGAAGAAAAATCCGTTGCCGGCGCCGAAGCGCAATAATGCAAACGCGTCGGTCACGGCCGGAACGTTGGGCGGAATGACGTCAGAGACGATCAGCATGCCGCTTGGCTTCAACAGCCGGTGAAACACGGCAAACAAGGCGCTGGCGCCGGCCGCAGTGAGATACTGCACCACCGAGTGCAGCACGATGAGATCGAGCGAATGTTCAGGGAGCCGGGCCGCCTCGTGCGGCGCCAGCACGTGAATGTTGATCTGGCCGGCAAAGCGATCGACCAAGCCCTCGCGCACGCCGGGCGCCGCTTCGCACAGGAACAGCGCGCCGGCCGCCGCGCCGACCAGATCGGCGTGCAAAGCCTCGCCGCAGCCATAGTCGAGCACGCGCGCGTCCGGTCCCGGCACGCGCGCGGCGATGTCTTTGGCGATCAGCCGGTAATGCACGTCCTTGTGGCGCGCATTGACGTAGATCGAATTGGGGCTGTCCCAGAACGCAAGCCAGTCTGTCGTCATGCCCGCCACAGTGCCAGCAACGGGCCCTCCGGTCCAAATACCGGGTCTGTTGCGGGTGGCGGCACATTGGGGATAACGCCGAGCGCCTGCGCATGCTCGGCCTTGCTGCCGCGACAAAGATTGTATTGTCCGTCCGGCGGATAGGCGCCGATAACCACAAGATCAGGACTTTGGCTCAGCCGCTGGTGACCGATCCCGGCCGGCAGCACCACCACGTCGCCGGCCATGACGTCGATTGCCTCGCCATTGTCGCCGCCGAAGCGCACCTTGGCGCGGCCGCGCGCCACCGCCATCGCTTCGTGGATCATCGAGTGATAGTGCACGTAAGGATAGATGCCGTTGCGCCACAGACCCTGCCAGCCATTGGCGATAAAGGATTTTTCGATCAGCGCCTCGGGATCGGGCGAACCGGTCAGATCGATGCCGCCGCGATAGAGCACAAGCGGCAACACATTATTCGGGATATTGCCGTCGTCGGCGAAAACGTGGGTGATCGGCTCCACGGTGCGGTTACTGACAATCGGCATGGGCAGTTCGGCTTTATTCCCGGCAGGCGATCTATGTGCAGCAGACCTTCTTGGTGCTAGCGGCAGGGGGTTGAAAATTCCTAACCCAGTTCTTCCTCCCCCGCATGCAGGAGAGGGGCGCGCCAAAGCGCGCCGTCAGGGGCCAAGTGTCCGCTTGGACACCTCGGTACTTCTTCGTGTTCAGCCCCGCTTGAACGCGCGCATTTCGGCAATGAAGCGCTTGAACAAGCCGTGGCTGTCGCGCGGCCCGGGCGAGGCTTCCGGGTGATACTGCACCGAGAAGACCGGGCGCTGCTTGAGCGCCAGCCCGCAATTGGAGCCGTCGAACAGCGAGATATGCGTCTCCACCGCGCTCGCCGGCAGGCTTGCGCCGTCGACCGCAAAGCCGTGATTCATCGAGGTGATCTCGACCTTGCCGGTGGTCAGATCCTTCACGGGATGGTTGGCGCCGTGATGGCCTTGATGCATCTTCATCGTGCGCCCGCCGATGGCGATCGCCAGCATCTGGTGGCCGAGGCAGATGCCGAATACCGGCTTCTTCTCGATCAGCTCGCGGATCACCGGCACCGCATATTCGCCGGTGGCGGCCGGATCGCCCGGGCCGTTGGAGAGGAAAATGCCGTCCGGCTTGAGCGCGAGAATGTCGGCGGCCGAGGTCTGCGCCGGCACCACCGTCACCTTGCAGCGATTGCCGGCCAGCTGGCGCAGGATGTTGCGCTTGATGCCGTAATCGATGGCGACCACGTGGAACTCGGGCTCGCGCATTTCGCCGTAGCCTTCGCCCCATTGCCAGGGCGTTTCCTGCCAGGTGAAGCGCTGACTGCTGGTCACCATCGGGACGAGGTCCATGCCGACCAGGCCGGGCCATTCTTTCGCCTCGCGCTTGAGCGTGTCGAGATCGAAGCGGCCGGACGGCTCGTGCGCGATCGCGGCATTCGGCATGCCCTTCTCGCGGATGAAGGCGGTGAGCGCACGCGTGTCGATGCCGGCAAGCCCGATCACGCCGCGAGCCTTGAGCCATTGATCGAGGTGGCGCGTGGCGCGGTAGTTCGAAGGCGCAGTGATTGCCGAATGCAGAATGACGCCGCGCGCGCCGGGCGTTGCCGCCAGATTCACCGTCTCGATGTCGTCCTCGTTGGTGCCGACATTGCCGATATGGGGAAAGGTGAAGGTGATGATCTGCCCGGCATAGGACGGATCGGTGAGGATCTCCTCGTAGCCGGTCATCGCCGTGTTGAAGCAGACCTCGCCCACCGCATGGCCGGTGGCGCCGAGCCCGAACCCTTCGAGCACCGTGCCGTCGGCGAGCACCAAGAGCGCCGTCGGCTTCGGATCGTCCCAGATGGTCGAGCTCTGCGGTTGTGTCTGCATCGGCAAGGGCTTACATCAGCGGCCTATGTAGAGAGCATGTAGTGCGTCCGGCCGCCGCCGGCGACGCATTTTGGAAAGAGGCCATAGCCGTGCTGCGCGACCAGATCAACACTGCGCTCAAGGGTGCCATGAAGGCCGGCGACGCACGCCGCGTATCGACGCTGCGGCTGATCAATGCGGAAATCCTCAAGCGCGAGACCAGCGCCGCCGAGCGCGTTTCGCTCAATGACGCCGAAATCCTCGACGTCATGGGCAAAATGATCAAGCAGCGCCAGGAATCGCTCGACATCTACGAGAAGGCCGGCCGCACGGAACTCGCCGGCCAGGAGCGCGAGGAGATCGCGATCATCTCGGCCTATTTGCCGCAGCAGCTTTCCGACATCGAAGCGGGCGAAGCCATTTCCGCGCTGATCAAGGAACTCGAAGCGGCCACCCTCAAGGACATGGGCCGCACCATGGCGGCGCTCAAAGAGCGTTTCGCCGGCCGCATGGATTTTTCCAAGGCCAGCGCCGTGGTGAAGAAGCTGCTCGCGGGGTGAGGGCTACGCCCGTTTCTTGCGCTTCTGCTGCATATACGAGCGCAGCACCGCGTTGATGCGGCGCTGATAGCCTGCGCCTTCCTTTTTGAAGTAATCGAGCACGTCCTCGTCGACGCGGATCGAAATTGCTTTCTTTTTCGGGGGGATGACGAGGACCGCTTCGGACCAGTCGAAATCAAGCGGGACTGCGTCAGGATCGTTCCTTACGGCCTCCTCGATCTCTTCGTCCGAGAGCGCGTCGACGACCGCCCAGTCAGTTTTTCCCACTCGGGTGCTTTCCCGCGAGACCTTGATAGAATTTTCGTCTTTCGTCTTTCCGCGCCCGCCGTGCCGAGATGAGCCAACAGACGGCGCCGCGAATCGTGAACGCGACGGCGACTTCGCGACCGTGGACGTAGCCGAAGACTTGGTATCTGATCTCGCCATGACGATCTGATCGACGAACGAACGTATATCCGTCGAAGATTCCCTTTACGTCCTCGAAGTCGATCTTGTGGTCACGCAGGTTCGCGTCGCGTTTCTTGGGGTTCCAACCGAACCCGCGAATTTGAGCGAACAATTCGCTTGCGGGAGTTTCGTTCATAATCGCCCTGTGCGGTAGCAAGGTTAATGATATCCATGAGCGATTCCTCCTGGGCGGACCAAATAACTCGGTTCAATCCAATAGATAATTGATTGCGTTTCGGATGGGCCGAGTACCTTCATCCTGGGGAATGTATATACGACCGTATATCAGTCTGTCAATTGCGAAACCGGCTTTTGGATCTGTGGATAACCGGGACAAGCTGTCGCCGGCTTGCCGAGCGCTTTGGCCGCCCGGTATTTAAGCCGCTCTCGCGCTACACTTGCGAATCACCATGCGATTCTCGCCGCAATTTCTCGACGAGCTGCGCGCGCGGCTTCCGGTCTCGGAGGTCGTCGGCCGCCGCGTAAAGCTGCGCAAGGCGGGCCGCGAGTGGAAGGGGCTCTCGCCCTTCAACAAGGAGAAAACACCATCGTTCTTCGTCAACGATCAGAAGGCGATGTGGTTTGATTTCTCCTCCGGCAAGAACGGCAACATTTTTGACTTCGTCATGCAGACGGAAGGCGTGAGCTTTCCGGAGGCGGTCGAGCGGCTCGCGGCGCAAGCCGGCGTGCCGCTGCCGGTGATGACGCGCGAGGCGCAGGCGCACGAAGAACACCGCAAGACGCTGCACGACGTTGTCGAGCTGGCGACGAAATTCTTCGAAGCGAATTTGGCCTCGCGCGCCGGCGCGCGCGGCCGCGGCTATCTCGCCGACCGCGGCGTCACGCCGGCGACGCAGCTTAAATTCCGCCTCGGCTACGCGAGCGCCGAGCAATACGCGCTCAAGGAACATCTCGGCGCCTTGAAAATACCGGTCGAGGACATGGTCGAGGCGGGGCTGCTCGTCTCGGGCGAAGACATCGCCGTGCCGTACGATCGTTTCCGCGACCGCGTGATGTTCCCGATCAGCGATTGGCGCGGGCGCGTTATCGCCTTCGGCGGGCGCGCGCTCGAGAAGGACGTGCCGGCGAAATATCTCAATTCGCCGGAGACGCCGCTCTTCCACAAAGGCGCGACGCTCTACAACATCGCTGCGGCCCGCACGGCGGTGCACAATGCCGGCAAGTCGGGCGCGGACACTGCCGCCGGGCGCGTGATCGCGGTCGAGGGTTATATCGACGTCATCGCCATGGTCGCCGCCGGCTTCGCAGCAACCGTCGCGCCGCTCGGCACCGCGCTTACCGCCGATCAGCTTTCTCTGATGTGGCGCATGGCGGACGAGCCTATCCTCTGCTTCGACGGCGACGCCGCCGGGCGCCGCGCCGCCTACCGCGCGCTCGATCTCGCCTTGCCGCTGATCAAGCCGGGCAAGAGTCTCAAATTCGCCGCGCTGCCGGACGGGCAGGACCCGGACGATCTCGTCCGCTCGGGAGGGCGCGATGCGGTCGAGGACGTGCTCGGCGCCGCGCGGCCGCTCGCCGACATGCTGTGGATGCGCGAGAGCGAAGCCGGATCGTTCCAGACGCCGGAGCGGCGCGCCGCGCTCGAGGCCCGGCTTGCGGAAGTGACCGGGACAATCGCCGACGAAACCGTGCGCCGTTACTATCGGGAGGATTTCTCTGCCCGGCTGCGGCGGCTGTTCGCGCCCGCGGACATCACGCCCCGCCGCGGCACCTGGAACGATAAAGCCCGCCGGCCCGGCGCCGCCGGGCGCAACCTGCCGCCGCGCGTGGCTTTCGGCGAGCACGGCTATGTCGCTGCCAGCCCGCATCTGGCGGTGAGCCCGCTGCATCGCGGCCACCGCACGGCGATCCCGCGCCGCGAGGCGCTGATCCTGCAGGCGGCGCTCAATCATCCGTGGCTTCTCCACGACCGCATGGAAGAGTTGGCGGAGACCGAGTTCCGCCACGCCGATACGAAAAAGCTCAAGAGCGCGCTGATCGATATTGTCGCCCACCGTTTCGGGCACGATGCCGGACATGAAATGCGGCCGGAGACCGATGCCGACCGGGCGGAGCTCAAGGCCGAGCTTGTCCGCACAGGTTTTGGCGACGTTCTCGGCCGCCTCGAGCGCTCGATCACCACGCCGTCGGTGTGGGGCGCCCGGCCGGAGGCGGCGCCCAGCGATGTTTTGCTGACCTGGAAGCAGCTTCTTGCCTTGCATCGGCAATGGCATTCCCTAACTAGGGAACTTAAGGACGCGGAATTGGCGCTTGGCCAGGACAACAGCGAAGCGAATTACTCGCGTCTGATCGACGTGAAATCGCGGCTTTCCACGCTCGATGGAACTGAGGCGCTCATCGAGGGGTTCGGCGATCAGTCCGGCCGGCCGACCCGCTCGTTTTGAAGCCTGTTGGCGGGAGGGTTGCGGGTTGCGTGCGGGCGGCGCTGGACGCTGTGCGGGCGAGGGAATAAGAGGGCGCTCGCGGGGTGTAAGGTTAGTCGGAGCTTAACGGAGTTCCGGGACAAGTAAGGGGCTCGATTCGGGCGGCGCCGCAGCGCGCTGGCGCTTTTTGGGCTTGGATTTGAGGCTTTTGGCGTCTGAAAAGCCTCGCCCGGCCTGAAACATGCAAGTCCGCCGGCGAGACATGCCCGTATAACGGACATGGCGCCCGGCGGGAAGGGGAGGTCCGTCTGCCCGGCGTGGGAACGGCCATAGGGTAGGGGCTTAGAGCAAACGAGTGAGCAGGGCCGCACCGCGGTAAGGACAGGCGTTCGTGGAGACGAAGATGGCAACTAAGACTGTGGGCAGCATCAAAACGGTCGTGAACAAGGTAAAAGTCGCGGCCCAGAAGTCCGCTCCGCCCAAGGAGGGTGAGACACCCGAAAAGGACGGTCCCGAGACTCCGGATGCTCCGCTGCCGCTGCTCGATCTTTCCGACGCCGCCGTCAAGAAGATGATCAAGCAGGCCAAGAAGCGCGGCTATGTCACCTACGAACAGCTCAACTCGGTCATGCCCTCGGAGGAAGTCACCTCCGAGCAGATCGAGGACGTGCTGGCGATGATGAGCGAGATGGGCATCAACGTCGTCGAGACCGAGGAAGCGGACTCCGAGGAGGAAGAAGGCGCCCGCGAGGAGCCCGAAGAGGAAGAATCCGAAGGTGGCGATCTGGTCGAGGTCACGCCGAAAACGCCGGCCAAGTCGGAAGGCAAGGAGCCGGCCGAGCGCACCGACGATCCCGTGCGCATGTATTTGCGCGAAATGGGCTCGGTCGAGCTTCTGTCGCGCGAGGGCGAAATCGCTATCGCCAAGCGCATCGAGGCCGGCCGCGAAGCCATGATCGCCGGCCTGTGCGAGAGCCCGCTCACCTTCCAGGCCGTCATCATCTGGCGCGACGAGCTCAACGAAGGAAAAGTCTTCCTCCGCGACATCATCGATCTGGAAGCGACCTATGCCGGTCCGGACGCCAAGAATGCGGCCGCCAGTCCCCCCGGCGATCCGGCCGGCGCCGCCGGCGCCGTCCCGGGCTTTGCCGCGCAACAGCCGCCGCAGGCGGTGGCGCCGCCGTCGGCGCCGCCCGCCGCCACGCCGTTCAAGCCGCAGCCGGCCGCCGCCGACGGCGAGGAAGCGGCGCTCGAAGCCGCCATCGGCGAAGCCGAGATGGACGAGGACGATCTCGAAAACTCGATGTCGCTTGCGGCAATAGAGGCCGAGCTCAAGCCGAAAGTGCTCGAGACCTTCGATACCATCGCCGACACCTTCAAGCGGCTGCGCCGGCTGCAGGACATCGACATCCAGAACAAGCTCAGTAGCGGCAACGACAAGCTCTCGCCCAATCAGGAGCGCAAATACAAGAAGCTGAAAGAAGAGATCATCGCCGAGGTGAAGTCGCTGCGGCTCAATCAGGCGCGCATCGACACGCTGGTCGAGCATCTCTACGACATCAACAAGAAGCTCGTCGGCCACGAAGGCCGGCTGATGCGGCTTGCCGAAAGCCACGGCGTGCCGCGCGAAGGCTTCCTGCGCCAGTATCAGGGCTCCGAGCTCGATCCGCGCTGGCTCAACCGCGTGTCGAAGCTGTCCGAGAGGGGCTGGAAGAATTTCGTCGCCCGCGACAAGGACCGCATCAAGGATCTGCGCACCAACATCCACACGCTTGCCACCGAAACCGGTCTCGAGATCGGCGAGTTCCGCAAGATCGTGCAGATGGTGCAGAAGGGCGAGCGCGAAGCGCGCCAGGCCAAGAAGGAAATGGTCGAGGCGAACCTGCGCCTCGTCATCTCCATCGCCAAGAAATACACCAATCGCGGCCTGCAATTCCTCGACCTGATCCAGGAAGGCAATATCGGCCTGATGAAGGCGGTCGATAAGTTCGAATATCGCCGCGGCTATAAATTCTCCACCTACGCCACCTGGTGGATCCGGCAGGCGATCACGCGATCGATCGCCGATCAGGCGCGCACCATCCGCATTCCCGTGCACATGATCGAGACCATCAACAAGATCGTGCGCACCTCCCGCCAGATGCTCAACGAGATCGGCCGCGAGCCGACGCCGGAGGAACTGGCCGAAAAGCTCGGCATGCCGCTGGAGAAGGTGCGCAAGGTTCTGAAAATCGCCAAGGAGCCGCTGTCGCTCGAAACCCCGATCGGCGACGAAGAGGATTCGCATCTCGGCGATTTCATCGAGGACAAGAACGCGATCCTGCCGATCG
>Ga0187781_10000716_pt1 | contig 24164 bp, 17 predicted proteins | sample 0715_SJ02_MP02_2_FD_132447 | JGI IMG/M metagenome (GOLD analysis project Ga0187781, IMG submission 132447) | Tropical peat soil microbial communities from peatlands in Department of Meta, Colombia - 0715_SJ02_MP02_20_MG | ecosystem: Environmental > Terrestrial > Soil > Wetlands > Peat | place... | reverse complement strand
TTTGGAATGGACACGACGAGGCCCGAACCGAAGAAGTGCGGCAGCGGCACCTCGTCGATGAAAGGGGTGCCCTGGACCACATGAGCGGGAGCATCAATATGTGTGGTGTTGTGCATGCTCGTCGTGATGCGCTGCGACAGCACGCCCGACTTCGCCATGTAGTGAATGCGCTCGATTTTGACGTCTTCGAAATACGGCCAGTTCGGCGACTGGTATCCGAAGCGATGAGACAAGTTGTGGAAGGAAAGTCCCATCGCGTTGTTCTCGTTTTCCTCAAACAAGACACCGCGAATTTTCTTCGCCACGCTAACCCCTCCGCGTTTCCTCCGGTCCCGCCGGCTCTAACGTTTTGTTTGAGCGTGATCTTTTCGGAAAACCGGTTTCCGCTTTTCCGGATCGTGCTCTAGCAGCGTTCGGACCTGACCGAACCATGTACCAGGATATGGTACATCTGTATCGAATTCCGGTTGGCAGGACAAGCCGTCCGGCGTGGCTAGGCCGCGTCTGCCAAGAGGTGCCGCTCCAGCGCCTCTTTCGTCGCCTGCAAGCGGGCCACGATCGCGCGCTGGTGCTTGTAGAATCGCTGCGCCGGCACCGGCACGGAAATGGCGACGACGTTGCCGACCGGGTCGCGGGTCACCACGCCGGCGGCGCAAACCCCGAGCGCATGCTCTTCGCGGTCGATGGCGACGCCGGTTTTGCGCACGGTCTTCAAGTCGCGCAGCAGATCCTCCAGACGCGTCAGCGTCCGCGGCGTGCGCTGCTCATAGCTGGTGCCGATGAGCTTGGTGATCGCCGCGTCGTCGAGGGTGGCGAGATAGGCCTTGCCGTTGGCGGTGCAGTAGAGCGGAAACGTCTCGCCGACCGCCGACACCATGCGCAGCCGCTGCGAGCCGATCACTTGATCGATGAAAACCAGGTGATCTTTCTTCACCACGGAAAGATCGACCGTCTCCTTGAGCTCGCTGGAGAGCTGCATGAGGTAGGGCCGCACGACCCCGACGAAGTCGGTGCGGGCGGAAGCGGCAAGCCGCAGGATGGTCGGCCCAAGCCGCACCCGGCCGTTCGGCGAAGCGGCGATCAAAAATTTCTCGGCCTCAAGCGCCGCCACGATGCGCTGCACCGTGGAGCGTGCCAGATTCACCCGCTGCGCGATCTGGCCGAGGCTCAACCCGGCCGCTTCATCTTCCAGCGCGCGCAGGATGGCGGCGGCGCGCGCGATCACCTGCACTTGGCTTTGCGACTGAACTTGGCTTGGCGACTGATTGCGCGACTGCGATTTAGCCGCGTTCCTGTCGCTTGTTCGTCCACCGGCCGCTTTCATTCCGTCCCCGCCGCTATCCCCGCTCTGGCGCGTATTCTTGCTGCCTGAACCCCACTTTGATACAGGATCGCCGCCATGCGGTACAGCAGTTGCCGTAAAGTTGAGCGCGCGCCGGGAGCAACACGATGCGCAAAATTGCCCTCGAAGAGCATTTCTTAAGTCCTGGTTTTGAAGATTATTGGCTGCCCACCATGGGCAATGTCGATCAGAAAGCGGTGAGCGGACTGCTCGCGCGCCTGAAAGATTTCGGCGATACGCGCCTTCAGGCCATGAACAGCGCGGGCGTCGCCCGCGCCGTGCTCTCGATATCCGGACCTGGCGTGCAGGTCGAGCGCGATGCCGCGACGGCGCGGCGCCGGGCCGCCGAGGCCAACGATTTTCTGGCCAGCGAAGTCGCCAAGCGGCCGGATCGCTATTCTGGTTTTGGGCATATGCCCATGCAGGACCCCAAGGCCGCCGCCGACGAGCTCCAGCGCTGCATCAGCGAGCTGAAATTCGCCGGCGCCATGATCAACGGCCACACCAACGGGCAATATCTCGATCATCCGTCGCTGCATCCGTTCTGGGAGCGCGCCGAAGCGCTGCAGGCCACGATCTACATTCATCCGACCGATCCGGTTTCGCCCTCTCCCGCGCTCGCCGGCGTCGAGGGCTTGCGCCGCGCTACCTGGGAATGGGGCTTCGAGACCGGCTCGCATGCGCTGCGGCTGGTTTTCTCCGGCCTGTTCGATCGTTTCCCGCGCGCGAAAGTGGCGCTCGGCCATCTCGGCGAAACGCTGCCGTATTTGCTGTGGCGGTTCGACAGCCGCGCCAAGCTTTACGGCGTGAAGCTTGGGAAAAAGCCGTCCGACTACATCAAGGAGAACTTCGTCGTGACCACGTCCGGCATGAGTTCGGCCGAGCCGCTCAACTGTGCGCTGGCCGCCCTCGGCAACGATCGCGTCATGTTCGCCGCCGATTATCCGTTCGAGCAGGCGGCGGAAGCCGGCGAGTTTCTCGACAAGACGCCGCTAGCGGGACCGGTGCGCGAGGACATCGCGTTCAAGAATGCGGCGCGTGAATTCAAGCTGCCGGTGCCGTAGGCAGCCTTTTTCGCGAGATGGAAACACAAACGGCAACGATTTCCGTTAGGTGTTTCGATCCAGAGCAGTCGCGCCTAAGCCAGCGGATCGGCTGCCAGTCCAAGCCGGAATTTGCCGTGGTTCTCGTAGGCCGTGTCGCTCATCACCTGGTGGATGCCGGCGGTGTTGAGGTCGCGCAAAAGCCGTCCGAGCACATGCGGATGGTGCAGCCCGGTGGCGCCGGAGAAATGAAAGGCCATGGTGACGGTCGCGATCGCCACATCGGTGGCATGCACGGCGATAGCGCGCACGTCGGCGATGTCGGCGCCGTCCGGCAGCGCGCCCGCGTTCACTTTCTCCCAGAGTTGTCCATAGCGCTCGTGCATGAGAGCGCGCGCGGCGCGGAGTTTCAAGTCGGCTTCGGCGATCTGCCGGTGCACGACTTGGCGTTCGTCGAGCTTCGATGAGCGAAAGGTGCCGCGCGTGGATGTCGCGATCTTGATCAATTCGTCGAGCGCGCGGCGCGCCGCGCCGATGGCGACACTGCCGTGCTCCTTCGCCACGTAGCTGAACGGCGGCAGCAAATAGGACGGCCCGCCGCGCCGCGGCCGCGGCTTGAGCAAATCCCAAACGAAGCTGAAATCTTCAGGCAGAAAATAGTTCTCGACCGAGCAGTCGCAGCTGCCGGTGCCGCGCAGTCCGGTGACGCCACCCCAATTGTCGTAGAGCGTGACGTCTTTCGCCGGCAGCGCCGAAAACATGACGATCGGGCGGCCGCCGTTTTCCGCTTCGGTGCCCTCGACCACAGTGCCGCCGACGAACCATTCCGAATGGCGGATGCCGCTGTTGAAGCGCCAGCGGCCATTGAGGCGAAAGCCGCCGGGTTCGCGCACGGCGCGGCCGGCCGGAAAAAATGAAATCGCAGCCGTCGGGATCTGGCCGTTCGCGAACACTGCATCGAGGCTCGCCTGCGGCAGGAAAGCCCCGAGCGAAGCGATGCCGGTGGCGCCGACCATGGTGCACCAGCCGCTGGTGAGATCGTGATAGGCGAGGCCTTCGAGCACCAGCATTTCGGTGATCGGATCGGCCTCGGCGCCGCCGACCGCGGCCGGCAATTTCAGCCGGAACATGCCGGTCTCGCGTAGCGCGTCAACCGCTTCCGGTGCGAGCGTTCCAAGCTCTTCGCTTTTCGCGCCTGACGCCCGCAAGGTCGGCCCGATGCGCTCGACTTCGCCGAGGAGAAATTTCCGCTTCGCCTCGCGGTCGTTGGGAAACTCCTTGATCATATTCGTCCCTCCCCATGCACCGATGCCGAGATCGCTCGGTGATTGTTAGCCAGTAATGGACGATACTCATTTATGAACGATAGTCAATTATAGATGGTCGGTTCGATTCGATATTGAATCGGGGTGCGAGCGTCGGTCAATGATGTGCAAACGGAGCGCGAAGAATCTTGGCAATTCAGCTTGTTTGCGCTAACAGGTCGAACTGATACGATTATGATTCAGGAATGAACGGAGGTCGAATGCCGGCCGCTCAGATCGCTGAAACCCGGACCGACCGGCGTAAACGGCGTAATCGCCAAGCCCTGATCGAGGCCGGCTACAAAGTCATGGCCCAGAAGGGGATCGATGCGGCCACCATGTCGGAGATCGCCGACCTGGCCGATGTCGGCGCCGGCACCGTCTACAATTACTTCGCCTCCAAAGACGAATTGGCCATGTGCGTCATCGAGCAGGCGATGGATCGCCTGGCTCAGCGTATCGAGGCGGTGACCAACAGTTTTACCGATCCCGCGCAGGTTTACGCGTTCGGCATACGCACCGTCATGAAAGCCGCCATCACCGACCGACGATGGCGTTCGCTGCTGCGGCGTTCGGAAGTTATCGCCGATGCGATGTACCGCGTCATGGGACCGTATGCGATCCGCGACATTCGCAACGCCGTTGCCGCCGGGCGCTATCGTGTGGAGGATGCGGAATTGGCGTGGCGGCAAGCAACCCACGCCATCGTCGGATTTGGCCTCGCGGTATGCGACAAGAACATTCCACCGGGAAAGATCGACGAAGCGGTTGTCAATCTCCTCGGCATGGTTGGCCTCGACCGGGGCGAGGCGTGGGAAATTGCCAAGCGGCCTTGTCCTGAGCTCACCGAGGAATAAGCTGCCGCAGCACGCCACGCCAATCCTCTAACACCCCAAGCCTGTACCGCCAGCGACTCTCAATGACCAAGGTGCTTGTTCTCGATCCGCACCCCGAAACCTATCGCGACCGGCTGCGTGCGGAATTTCCATCGCTGCAATTCGCGCTCGCGCACAAGGCGACCGAATTGCCGGCCGACCTCTCCGATATCGACGTACTGATCTCATTCGGGATCGAACTGAAGGACGACTTCTATCAGCATGCGGCGCGGCTCAAATGGGTGCAATGCCTGGCAACCGGCGTCGATCACATCCTGCGCTGCCCCTCGCTCAAGCCGAAGACGCTGCTTACCAGCGGGCGCGGTATTCACGGCGCGCCGATGCGCGAAACCATCGTTTTCCTGATGATGGGCGTCGCGCGCGAGGCGCGGCGGCTGGCGGAGGCGCAGAAGGCCCATGTCTGGGAGCGTCGTTACTGGAGCCTGTTTTGCGGCAAAACCGCGGTGATCGTCGGCGTCGGCGTGATCGGGATTGCGACCGCGAAGCTCTTGAAGGCATTCGAGATGCATGTCGTCGGGCTAACGCGCACGCCGCGCGCGATCGAAGGCTTTGACGAGGTCATGCCGACCGACCAGCTCAGGGAGGCCGCGGCGCGCGCGGATTATCTGATCAACATCCTGCCGGCCACCAAGGACAATCTGCTGCTGTTCGATCGCGCGGTGTTCGCCGCCATGAGGGCGTCGGCCTATTACATCAGCGCCGGGCGCGGTCTGACGGTCGACGAGCCGGCGCTGGTCGAGGCATTGCGCGAACGCCGCATCGCCGGCGCGGGCCTCGACGTTTTTCAAACCGAGCCGCTGCCGCCCGACAGTCCGTTCTGGGATTTGCCGAACGCTTTCGTGCTCCCGCATCTCGGCGGCTATACCAGCGAATACGAGGATCTGATTATGCCGCTGATCGTCGAGAATATGCGGCTCTTCCTCGCCGGCCGGCAGAGCGAAATGCAGAACGTCGTCCGGCGCTGAGGCGAGCGGCTCGCGCCAACGGAAAGCGTTCGACAAAAACGGCGCCGCCGCGGCCGAGTCGGCGACGCCGACGCAATCGACGGTCTTGCGCTGATTGTCACCGCCGACGCGGATGACGAACGGCAGATTTCGATTTCTGTCGCTCGCCACTGTGCCGCACGCATCTCTGCGCCCCGCGCGCTTCGCCTTTACGCCGCGATCTTCTGCCGCGAACGCAGGCCGCGCGCTTCCAGGATGGGCAGGACGTGATCGCGGAAATAGGGAAACTCTTTCACATAGTCGACGAACGAAAGCGTGGTGCCTTTGAATCCCGCCTCGTGCAATTGCGAAATGCCATCGGCGACTTGCTCCGGCGTGCCGACCAGCGGAAAACCGCCGTGGCCGGCAGCCATGCGATCGCGGATCAGCGCCAAGAGGTCGTGCGGGAAGGATTGCGCGTTGGCAAATTGCAGGGCGATCAGATTATCGACCGCGGCCCAATCGGCGTTCGCATCGGCGAAATGCTGCCAATAATCCGTCGCCTCCTTCTCAGTCGGCCGGCAAACCACATGCGAGAAGGTCAGCACTTCGACGGAGCGGCCGACCGCTTTGGCCTGATCTTTCAGCTCCTGGATTTCCGGCTTTGAGCGGGACAGATCGATTGCCGGGGTGAAGAGAAAATCGGCATTGCGCACCGCGAACTGGCGACCTTCGCCGGAGCCTGCGGCATTGATGATAGGCGGCCGCGTACCCGCCCAAGGCTTTGGATTGCCGTAGCAATTCTTGACCTTGAAAAATTCGCCGTCCCAATCGAATTTGTCTTCGCTGGTCCAGATCTTGTTCACGAGATCGAACCATTCCTGAGCGTAGCGATAGCGCCGCGTGTGCTCGTTCGGCAGATCGAGGCCGAGCGCTTCATATTCCGGCTTGTTCCACCCGGCGACGATGTTGAGACCGACGCGGCCGTGGCTAATCTCATCGGCGGTCGCCAGTTGCTTGGCGACGACCACCGGATGGTTGGCGGTGACGTGAATGGTCGCGAAGACGGTGATTTGTTTGGTCTTGGCGAGCAGGCCTGTCGCCCATGTCATCGTTTCAAGAACGGTGCCGTGGAAGTCGGTCTCGCCGCCATAGCCGATCCAACGCGCGATCGGCAGCATGAAGTCGATGCCGGCGTCATCCAGGAGGCGCCCGAGCTGCTCGTTGTTCTCCCACGTAGCCGCCCAGCGCTCCGGCAATTTCGTCACCGTCATGCCGCCGGAGCAGTTCGACGCGAACGTGCCGAGCACGAAATCTTCCGTTTGCAGAATTTTACGCATAGTCTTTCCCCTCTCTCTGCGTCGCAAACAACCGGACCAGGAACCTTCTATGGCGCCCAACAAAAGCCGGCAGCCGATGTCTCGCCAAGCTTCGGGGCCGCACTATTGGCACCTCGCGGAAGACAGCATCGGCGTGGCGATGACCGATCTGGAATACGCGATCCTGCGCGTCTTCGAGGCGTTCGGTCGCTGGCAGTCGGAATGCCTGACCGCGGTTTCGGGCGCCAGAATCACCGGTCCGGAGAACGTGCTGCTGCACGTCATCGGCATGAAGGGACGCGCCAAGACGATCCACGACGTGATGCTTTTGACCAATCGCCAGGATACGCAGAACGTCCAGTACGGCTTGCGCAAGCTGATCAAGCTCGGCTTTGTGAAAAAGCAGGGGACGGCGCGCGGGGGAATCTTTTATCAGACGACCGAGAAGGGCAGCAAAATCTGCAAGGATTACGCCGACCTGCGCGCCAACCTTTTGCTCCGCGCCGCCAAGGGGCTGCCCAGGTTCGAGTCGGAGTCCAAAAGATGTTGCCTGCATCTCGAGGCCATCGAAAAAATCTATGCCATCGTCGGCCGCGAAGCGGCGACGTTCTTTCGACGTTAGCCCCGGAGTAACGTTGTTTGCTCAAGACGGCGAAGTCGATCCGCCGCCTTCCGCCTTCAATCGTTCAAATCAGAGTTTCGATTGAAAGTCAATTTAATCGTCAATGTGACATTATTCCTCAGGCCTCACGCAGGCGGCGTGCCGTTGGCATCCAGGACTTCGCCGGCGAGATAAAGCGAGCCGGTGATCAGCACGCGCGGCGCCGGCGCGAGTTCGAGCTTGCCGGCGGTCGAAAGCGCGCTGTCGATATCGTCGCGCGCCAGCGCCGGAATGCCGATGCCACGCGCGATGTCGGCGAGCGCCGTTGCCGGGAGCGCTTTGTCCTGATGGATCGGCACAGCGATGACGCGGCGCGCGAGCCCGGTGAAATTGCGCAGGAAGCCCTCAGCGTCTTTGGTGGACAGCATGCCGACGACCAGGATGAGCGGCCGCGATACGCGTTCTTCCAGATCGGCAAGCGCGGCCGCAATCGCCCGGCCGCCGTCGGCATTGTGGCCGCCGTCGAGCCACAGTTCGCTTTCAGCCGGCAGCAATGGCGGGAGCCGGCCTTGCGAAAGCCGCTGCATGCGCGCCGGCCAGTCGACCCGGAGCATGCCCTGCTCGAAGGCGGCCGCCGGGAGTTTCAAGCCTCCGATGCGGAGCGCAGCGATGGCCGTGCCGGCATTCTCGAATTGATGGCGCCCATAAAGTTTCGGCGCCGGCAGATCGAGCAGCCCATCGTCATCCTGATAGACCAGGCGGCCGCGTTCTTCCGTGGCCGTCCAGTTTTCGCCGGCAATGGACAGCGGCGCTTTCAGGCGCGCGGCTTGCCGTTCGATCACCGCCAGCGCTTCGCGCATTTGGCTTGCGATCGCGGCGGGAACACCGGGCTTGAGAATTCCGGCCTTCTCCGCCGCGATCGACTCGATGGTGTCGCCGAGGAAATCGCGATGGTCGAGCGAGACGCGCGTGATCACGCTGGCAAGGGGCTTTTCCACGACATTGGTGGCGTCGAGACGCCCGCCAAGGCCAACTTCGAGCAGAAGAATATCGGCCGGATGCCGCGTGAAGAGGAGAAACGCCGCGGCGGTCTCGATCTCGAAAACGGTGATCGGCTCGTCGCCGTTCTTGGCTTCGCACTCGGACAATAGGTCGCCAAGCTCGTCGTCCTCCACGAACTTACCGCCGCCGGCGCGTGCGATGCGGAAGCGTTCATTGAGCCGGACCAGGTTGGGCGATGTATAGACGTGCACGCCTTTGCCGGCGGCTTCCAGGATCGCGCGCGCGAACGCGACGGTCGAGCCCTTTCCGTTGGTCCCGGCCACATGGATCACCGGCGGCAGGCGCCGCTCCGGATGGCCGAGCGCCGCCAGCAGGCGTTCGATGCGCCCGAGCGACAGATCGATGCGCTTGGGATGCAGCGCCAGCAATCTCGCGTGAATGGCGCCTATCGAAGAACCGCCGGGAAGGGCTGCGTTCACGCAGGCGCCGGCAGGCTGATGCGCGGCTTGGCCGCCTCGGCCGGGGCCTTCAGCAACAGCCGGCAGAGCCGGGCGATGGTGGCGCGCAAGTCGCGGCGGTGCACCACCATATCCACCATGCCGTGATCGCGCAGATATTCCGCGCGCTGAAAGCCTTCCGGCAATTTCTCACGGATCGTCTGCTCGATGACCCGCGGGCCGGCGAAGCCGATCAGCGCGCCTGGTTCGGCGATCTGCACATCGCCGAGCATCGCATAGGAGGCGGTGACGCCCCCGGTGGTCGGGTTGGTGAGCACCACGATATAGGGCTTGCGCGCTTCCTGCAGCCGCTGCACGGCGATGGTGGTGCGCGGCATCTGCATCAGCGAGAGGATGCCCTCCTGCATGCGCGCCCCGCCGGAGGCAGCGAACAGAACGAACGGACAGTCCTTTTCCAGCGCGGTCGCGAGGCCTTTGATCACCGCCTCGCCCGCGGCCATGCCGAGCGAGCCGCCCATGAAATCGAAATCCTGCACGCCGACGACGACGCCAAGCCCGCCGAGCTTGCCGTAGCCGAGCTTGATCGCATCGTTGAGGCCGGTCTTGCTGCGCGCGTCCTTGAGCCGATCAATATAGCGCCGCTCATCGCGGAATTTCAGCGGATCGAGCGGCACCTCGGGCAGCGCGATGTCGAACCAGGTCTCGTTGTCGAACATCGATTTGAGGCGGGCGGATGCGCTCATGCGCATGTGGTAGTTGGAGCCCGGGATGACGAACAGGTTGGCTTCGACATCCTTGTAGAAGACGAGCTGCCCGGTCTCCGGACATTTGATCCAGAGATTTTCCGGCACCTCACGGCGGAGCATGCCGCGGATCTTGGGCCGTACGACGTTCGAGATCCAATTCATCGCATCACTTCAGCACTTAAAATCTGGCATTACGACGCCGCCATGCGGGCGCATTCGCCGTTCCTATATCGCATTTTTCCGCGCTCCGGCTATGGTGCCGCCTCTCGTATCCGCCGTCAGGTCAGGAACGCACTTTTTATATTCCATGAACATACTTCATGTGGGGGCTGCTGTGGCCTCCCCAAGCAGCGGATTGGAGAAAAATGGCTCGTCGGCAGTTGATTTCCTCGGCTCTACTGACATTGGCACTTGCAACTTTCGGCCTCGGTGGATGCGGCCAGGGGCCGAAGGGCGACGCGGGCCAGACCGGCCCGCAGGGCCCGCAAGGCGAACCGGGGCTGGCAGGTCCGCCCGGGCCGGTGGGCCCAGCGGGGCCCCCGGGACCGCAAGGCGAGCAGGGACCCCTAAGTCCGAGCCTACGGGTTCTGCGCAACAACTGCCTCAGTGGAAGCTGCACACTCTCGTGTGGTGGCGATGAAGTGCTGATCGGCGCCTATTGCGGGCCAGCGCACAAAGAGGCGACCTTCCTCGACGAGCGGCAGGCCTCGTGCGGCATTGAGGCGACCAGCGCCAACGCGCCACTGGTCGCGGTGTGTGTCCAGGCGCCGCGATGATAAGCGCGCCGCAATACGGCGCTGGGGCGCCATGATGAGCGTCGCAAAAATGTGATTCACGAGTGTTATGCGCGCTTCATTACGCGAGTGTCGCCGCATAGCATAGAAGGGTAAAATTACAGATCCGGAGCGGATGATCTGCGACGCCCCGGCTTCTTCGCGGCTTGCTTGCAAGGCTTCAACGCAGCGCAAATTGCCCAGTCGATTAGGATCAGCCATGCCGGAGCACGACCTTCCCGATCTCTCCATCTCGGATGAGAAGCTTTGCTTCATCATCGCCAAGGCGCGCGAATTCGACGTCAAGGACGTCGTCACCGACCCCGACGATGCGTCGAATCCGACCGACGACGCGATGCTCGCGGTCCTGGAAGATCACAAGGACGATCCGGTCGTGCAGGAACTCGTCGCGCTGATCAATTCGATGAGCGTGGACGAGCAGGTGGATCTGGTGGCGCTCACCTGGCTTGGCCGCGGCGACGGCAGCATCGACGACTGGGCCGATCTGCGGGCGGAAGCTGCGCGTGCTCACAACCGGCGCACCGCGGCCTATCTGCTCGGCATTCCTCTTTTGTCGGATTATCTCAGCGAGGCGATCGATCAGTTCGGCATCGAGTGCGAGGACGAGGATTAGCCGCGTCTCACCGGGTAATCAGCGCCACGCCGAGCGCGACGAGGACGGCCGCCGTGCCCTTCTGCAGCAGATCGCGCCACGACAAGGTCTCGCGGCCGAGCTGCGGAAACAAAAGGCCGAGCAGGACCCCGAACACGAAGACGAACAGCGTGGTCGTCGAGCTGATCGCCTGCACGATGGACAGCGGCGCGAACATCAGGGCGTAACGGCTGCCGAGGCCGCCGCCGAGATTGATCAGCTCGTTCGACCCGTTGATGCCCATCAGCGCGGCGGCATTGGCGCGGAACAGATCGACGAGCTGGCGGCGGTAGCTGCCCACGCACAGTAGCGCCACGCCGAAGATCGCTTCACCCACAAACATCCAGAACGTCGTGGTCCAGAAAGCGACCTGGATGGCGAACAGCTTGAAGATCAAGCTGGAAACCGCGGCCGTCAATCCGCAGCACAGCATGAGCAGAACAAGACGCAGCTTGAATTTGTGCGCCGGCTGCCCGAAGCGCAGCGAAACGATCAGCGTACCGGCGACGATCAGGACGCCGCCGGTCGCCTGCAAGATCGAAAGCCGCTCGCCGAGGATAAAATAGGCGAGTACGTAGCCGAACAACGGTACCGCTTGAAAAAACGGCGCGACCACCGATGCTTCCTCGGACTGCAGCGCGTGCAGATAAAACAGCGTCGCGCCCATATAGAGGATGCCGGAAAGGATGATCAGCGCAATGCTGGCCGCGCTCGGTTCAAAGATCGTGCGCTCGTAATAGGCGATGAACGGCAGGGTCAAGAGCCCCATAAGCGCGGTGAACAAGAGCAGCACCGCGACATCGCTGTGTTTGAAATATCGCTCCACCAGATATTTGTCGAAGTGCGTGGAGATGGCCCACAGGACCGGGCCGGAGAACGCAAAAAGGAGCCAAGCCATCGGTCGGACTCTGCCAATGCAGGCGGACAACCGCAAACGGGGAGGCGAGCGCAACAGACAGGAGGCGGTTGCGGCAAATCTTGCAAGGAGACTTTGCAGGGCGGTTCTAGCCAGGCGGATGTTAACTTTTTGGGCAGCCGGTAGCCTTGGGTCGCGCCCATAACCGGCCGCTTGCGGGACGCAATTTTGCCTCTCTGCGCCCTAGAGTACGCTTCGCTCTCCCGGGAACCGGGCGGCTCTTCCTTAGCGTGGCAAGCTTAGACGTGGTAAGCCAAACCTAAGGAACCTGTGCGCATGATCGGGCGAAAATGCGTAGTTGCATGAAAACGGGTGTTGCAGGCGTCGAACGAGTGAATTGGAATCTGCAGATGAAGAGGGCATTGGCGGCGAGCTTTGTGGCGGCTGCGCTGGTGACGGCGCAGGGCGCCGCCGCGGCCGACCTTTCGCTGGCGCCGCTCTACAAGGCGCCGCCGGCGCCGGTGGCGCTGCCCTATAACTGGAGCGGCTTCTATCTCGGCATCAATGGCGGCGGCGGCTGGGGCCGCTCCAATTGGAGCGCCAACAGCACCGGCTTCGGCGTCAATGGCGGCCAAGTCGGCGGTACCATCGGCTACAACCGGCAGATCGGCAACTTTGTGTTCGGCGTCGAGGGCGACATCGATTGGTCCGGCTTGAACGGCACCGGCACCAGCGCCGGATGCCCGGGCGGTTGCTCCACCAGCGAGACCTGGCTCTCTACGGTGCGCGGGCGCATCGGTTATTCGTTCGACCGGGTGATGCCCTATGCCACCGGCGGCCTTGCCGTCGGCGACATTCGCGCGGCGACGCCCGGCTTTGCCGGCGGCAGCTCGACGAATGCAGGCTGGACGCTCGGCGGCGGCGTGGAAGTGGCGTTGCCCGGCAGCTGGAGCGCGAAAGCCGAATATCTTCGCGTCGACCTCGGCAGCTTCAACTGCACCGGCTGTACGCCGGCGCCTTCCGGCAATGTCTCGCTCCAGGAGAACGTCTTTCGCGCCGGCGTGAACTACCGCTTCGGCTGGGACAAATAGTGGGCCCGCTTGCGCTGCCCGGCCTTTACGAATCCTTTGCAATTTTAGGCAAACAAGCAACTCGGCCGCAGGGATGAGTTGCTATTAGCGCGTGTATTCGCCCGCGAGCGGGCGGTGGGGACGCAATGCCGACGGTGATGGTTTCCCATATCGTCCTCGACGTGCCGACGCTCTTTGTGGTGACGCTATTCATCACCATCATCGGCGGCCTGCTGCTGCTGTTCGCTTTCTTGCAGAATCGCAACACGCCGGCGCTGGCGCTGTGGGGCATCGGATACCTGATCGGCGCTGCCGGTGCGGCGTTGCTCTCCGGGCAGGCGGCTGTTCCCAATTCCTGGTCGGTTTGCGCCGCCAACGCGTTGCTGTGCACCGGCTATGGTTTCATGTGGTGCGGCGCGCGGAGCTTCGAGGGCCGGCGCATCAGCCTTGTCGGGCTGGCTATTGGTCCGGCACTCTGGATTATCGCCTTCCAATTCCAAAGCTTCGCGCAGTCGATGGAGGCGCGCATCAGTCTAGTCGCGGCCATCACCGCAACTTATGCGCTGCTTGCCGCGCGCGAACTATGGTATGCGCGCGACCGCGATCTGATTTCGCGCTGGCCGACCTTGGGACTGGTGGTCGGGCACGCGGCTTTTCTTCTGGCGCGCATCCCCTTCGCGCAAGACCTGGCATCTTCGCTGTTGAGCGGCCATCCGCACGGCGCGGTGGCGACCGTGATGGCATTCGAGGCGCTGTTTGCCGCTTTCTGCTTGCCGTTCCTGCGCGTCGCCATGTCGAAAGAGCGCGCCGAGCTCGAGCAGCGACTGGCGGCGGAGACCGATCCGCTGACCGGCGTGCCCAACCGGCGCGCGTTCTTCGATCGCGGCAATCCGTTGCTCGAGCGGTTTACCGCCGAACGGCAAGGGGCGGCGCTGTTGCTGTTCGATCTCGACCGCTTCAAGGACATCAACGACACGGCCGGCCACCAGGCCGGCGACCGGGTGCTGCAGGCTTTCTGCGATCTGGTCGACGCGTCGGTACGTCCCGGCGATCTGTTCGGCCGGCTGGGCGGCGAGGAATTCGCCTATCTGATGGCGAATGTCTCCGTGACGCAGGCTTTGCAGAGCGCGGAGCGGCTGCGGAGCGATTTCGCGGCGTTGCGCTTTGCCGATCTTGCGATCGAGCCGACGGTCAGCGTCGGCGTCGCCATGGCGAGCGAATCGGACCGCAGCTTGTCGGCGCTGCTGGCGCTCGCCGACCGGGCGCTGTATCGCGCCAAGGCCGATGGCCGCAATCGCGTCGCGCCAGCGCCGTTCATCCGGCTCGAGGCGAAGGGCGGCGAGGCAGTCCGGCGCCAAATCGACCGGCCATCGGCCGCTGTAACGCCTGTCGCCGGTTAGAAATCAACCAAAGCCTGTCCCCGCGCGGCAATCGGCCCGCGCTCTGCACCCGAAAATCGCCGCGGGTGTGTGCCGGGGCTGAGCGGTTGGGCGTTCCGCCAATGTTGCAGAAAGCAGCGCCATTCGCCGTCGCGACCGCAAAAGCCCTCAAGCCGGCACGTCAATGCAGATGTACGAGACTTTGCAGGTGCTGCTGCAGGAAGGTCGCACTGACGCCAGCCACGGCGATGCTGTCGCCGTGACCAAGCTCGATCACCGCGTCGCCCTGCCCGTCGGAGGTGATCGCCGCGGCTAATTCCTGCACGTTTTGGATGTTGGCGAAGTGGTCGAGCTCGATCGTTTCGTTTTGCGGATTGAAGTTGTTGATCGTTTGCGCGCCTTCGCCCGGATGGAATACGAAAGTGTCGTTGCCGCCAATCGAGACGGAGGGGTTCGACGGCGAACTAGTCTCGGGCGGATCGAAGATCACGACGTTCTCGCCGACCTGCTTGACCGCGAAGTCGTCGGTGGAGTAGTCGCCCACGAAGTAGAGCTTGTCGGTCAGGGCCGAATGTCTCGCGTCCCAAATAGTCAGCGTCGTGATACCGCTATCGGGGTCATAGACGGCCACATCCCTTAGCTTTTGCGCGTCGAAGTTCAGCAGCTCGATCTCATCGGAATGGGCTGCGTTCGCTTGGCAGCCGGCAAAACCTGAAATATCCCCGGTGAACGCTGCCCAATCCTTGAGAATGAACTTGCCGTAATCCGGGTCCAAACCATTGTCGAACGCGACGCGGACGTTCGACGCGGCGTCAAATTCAAGCGTTCCGCCGCGGATCGTTGCAGTGCCGCCGGTGACGCTTTTCTCGAAGTCAGCGGAGCCGCCGTCAGACACCTTGATCGAACCGCCGGAGTTATTAACCGAGCTCTCGACGTCAAGGATGCCGCCATAAGAGGCCGCGAGCGTGCCGGCGTTGGTAATCTGGTTGCCGCCAGTGTCGAGAGTAAGCGTTTGCTCGCAGGAGTTCGCGTCGATCTTGCCGCAACTCTCGTTGATCAGCCAAAGATCTCCGTTGCCTGTGCCGATGTTGCCGGCGCCTTCGATGGTGTTGTTGACGTTGTAAAGCGTGTTGCCGTCACCGTCCCCGCCGACGATCTGGTCGGCAGGATGATTGGCATTGTCGAGCATGACATTGCCGTGGCCGTCGAGCGTGACAGTGCCGTCGATCAGAAGATCGGTTTGCCTGCCGTCAACCTCGATCATGCCCTCGTTGTGGATCGTGCCCTTGAGCTCGAGGTTGGCGCCGGCCTCGACCAGCACGTAGCCATCGATCGTCACGGCGTGACCGTACGACCCATCGAACACGCTCATGTTGGTGTCGTCGCCCTTCACCGCGACGACCTCGATCGTGCCGCCATGGCGCGTTTCGAGTGTACCACCGACGATGGTCGTGTCGACAAGATTGACCACGGCATCGCAGCCGGTCGCGGCGATCGTGCCGCCGTCATTCATGACGAACGTATGGTCGAGATTGACCGTGCTGTCGTGGCCCCTGGCTTCGATTGTGCTCGCACCGGCATTGGTGATGCAGTCGTCCACTAAAGTGACACTGCCGCCGCCGCCGGCCTTGATGACACTGTGGTCTTTATTGACGATTTCGGAATAGTCGATCTTGATCAGGCCGCCGAGCGAAGCGTCAATCGTACTGTCGTGCTTGTTCGTGATCGCGTCGTCGTCGAAGGTAACCGTGCCGAAACCCGTGGCAATGATTTCGCCGCCGTGCTTATTGGCGATGCTGTCGTGGCAAAACGTGATGATGCTATCGCAGCCCGTGGCTTCAACTTGGCCGCTGCCGTCATTAAAGAATTTGGTATCCGTGATCTCGACCGCGCCCGCGTCGCTGGCAAGCACAGTACCGGTGTTGGCGATGAGGTCGCAGGAGAGAATGATCGCGCCGCACAGACCGACGGCCTCGATCGTGCCGGTGTTTTTCAGGAAAGAGTGACCGATGCGGATCGTGCCGTGCCGCTCGGCATCGATGATTCCGCCGTTGCGCACGGACGAATCGTCGATGTTGACGATGCCCCAGTCTTTCGCGTCGATTTCGCCGCCGGATTCATTGTGAATCTTAGCGTGGTCGACGCACACGGAGCCGCAATCCGCAGCGAGAATGCGGCTGTAATTGACGAGGGTGATGTCATCGGCCGAGATCTTGCCGTGGTCCGTGGCGACCAAGCGGCCATAATTGGAAAGTTGCGCGCTGCCGTCGTCGAACGTGTTGCCTTCCAGGCTGAGCGTACCGTCCTTCGCCTTGATCGCCCCGAAATTCGTGCCGTTTTCGAAATCGATGACGAGATGCTTGTGGTCGTCAACTTTGATCGTGCCGTAGTTTTCGAGGCTGCCGAGCGTGAGCGTACCAGACCCGGTCAGCTTGGCGTCGCTGTCGGTAATCGTCAGCGAATTGGCCGCTTGATCGCCCGACAGGGTGACAGTGTACGATCCAGGCAGGTCGATGATTGCGTTCAACGTCGCGTTCGGAACGCCGAGCGTCCAGTTCGAACCCGTTGTCCAGGTCCCGGTACGATCTTCGGGCGTCGTCCCGACGGGCAGCGATCCGGTCCATTCGTCATCGACGTCGCTCAAGTCAACGATTTCCGTCTTCCCGCCGTAGTCGACAATCTCGAAGTCGCCTTGCGTGTAGGTGCCGGCGAAGTGGATCGTCTCTTCGAGCGTACAGCCATTGTAAAGCGAAAGGATGCCGGTCGCCTGATCCCAGACAAGTCTCTCGGTCGGTGCGTAATTAAAATCAACGACGATCCCGTCGCCCACTCCAAACTCGCTGATCACGCCACGGTAAACGTCGCTGCCGAGGAATTCGGCCGTACCGATACCCGAGAACGTTACATCCTCGTTGAATATGCCTTCGAATTTCGCGACGCCACCGTCGCTGATAAAGACAGTACCGTCGCCGCAGACATTGCTGACGACATCCAGCATGCCTCCGGCGGTCGCTTGCATCTCACCGTCGTTGGTGATCGTGTGTGCGCCGGTATTGATGACGAGCCACTTGCCCGCAATATCGGCGTCGATCGTGCCCTCATTGTACAAAATGAGTGCATTGCTGCCGTCGCCGATCTGACCCGCGCCCGCGATGGTATTGTCGACGTTGTCGAGCGTATTCGGAACGGTCTCGTCGATCCCTCCGTTGGCGATGACGAGTTCGTCTTTCCCTAAAATCTCGTCACAAAGGCCGGCCATCGTGATGGTGCCGCCGCCGCTGAGCGTGACGATGCCATAGATCAGGAGTTGGGCACTCCCAGGTGCCAGTGCGATATTGCCGGCGTTGACGATCCCGCCAACGAGTTCAAGGGCGGTGCCGTCGCTTACCTGCACGGAGCCCTGGTTCGTCAGACTCTCGAACACGCTTACGGAGCAGCCGTCATCGGCGTCCGCAACAGTCTTGATTATTCCGCCATTGGCGGAGGTCAGCGTGCCACCGTTGATGACCGCGTCGTCCAGCAAAACGGTGGCGCAGTGGTCCGCCGTGATCGTGCCGCCGGCATTGTAGATCAGCGTGCTGTCAATCGAGATTTGGCTGCCCGGACCATCCGCGTCGGTGGAACGGCCGTTGATCTCGTCGCGAAGCAGCGTGACCTGCCCGCCGTCAAGCGCCAAGATCGCCCCGTTCGTCGCATCGTCGATGCCGGAGTCGTGAGCAGTCAACGTGCTGCCGGCGCCGTCCGCCTTGAGCGTGCCGCCGAGCACATTCGCAAACTCGATCGTAACGATGCCGCCATCGACCGCGGCGATCGTGCCGCCGGAATTCTCTACGTTGCTGCACTCGATGAGCAGCGTGGCATTGGCCGCCGACGCTTCGAGCAATCCCTGGTTGGTGACGCCGATAAAGCTGTATTGTTCGACGAACTGGAACGGTCCGAAATCAGGACCGATCAAGACCAATTGGCCGGAGACCAAGGTAATAGTAACGCCGTCACCGTCGCCGCCCGACAGATCAGGCGGCTGGTAAGCCGTCATGCCGGTGTCGATGACGAGCGTCTGGCCGCTGATATTGGCTTCGACGGTTCCTCCGGCGTCGTTCTTGAACGCAAGCGCCCCGTCGCCTTGGCCGATGGCGCCGGCACCTGAAATAGTGTTGTTCAGGTTTTCCAGAGTGACGGTCGTAAAGCCCTGGCCGATCTGGCCGGGAATCGCTGCAATGATGTCCTGCGAGCCTTTGCCGCCTTCGAGAACAATGTTGCCGCCGCCCGACAGGATCGCGTGCGCTTGGTTGAAATAAAGGAATGTTTTGTCGCCTGTCGAGTTGAGTTCGATCGTGCCGACGTTTTCGATGTTTTGGATGCTGACCAGCGTAAGCGAGCCACTATCATTGACGACGATAGCGTTATCGTTGGTGACGCTGCTCTCATTGATCAGCAATGTACCGTCATGACCGACGGTGACGGTGCCCTGGTTCAGGAAGGTCCCGCTCGTGAGCGTCACCGAGCCGTCTGGTACGTTGAGGCTTCCGCTGCTCCCGATCGCCACTGGGCCAGTGACGACTAGTGCCGGCGGATCGCCGTCAACGTTGATCGTACCGTTATCGACGAGGCTGCCGGTGTTGAGCGTCCCGCCGATGATATCGAGCGTTGCGCCCGGATCGACCGTTAAAGAGCTGATGGTCGTATTGGTCAGGTCATAGGTCACCGTGCCCGATTGGATGACCACCGAATCGACCGACGAATTCGGCGCCGCGCCTTGATTCCAGTTCGCTATGGCCGTCGGCCACGCCCCCGTGCCGTTCCAGATAAAGACCGTCGATAGCGACGTCGGCCCGTTCGGCCCGTTCGGCGTGAGGCTGTTCGGAAGCAGCCCACCGATAATCGGGAAGCCGCCGAAAATCAGTTGCGGCGGTGTGCCGCTTCCGGGGGTGAGCGGCACGAAGTTCAATATCGGCTTGCCACCCTCCTCCAGAAACTGCTCCAGGGGATTGAAAAGCAGGCCCGGATTGTCGCCGCTGCCCGGGGTGCCCGGAATCGCTTGCGGATTGGCGGCGTTGAACGAATTGAGGATCTGGCCGAGATCGTCGAAGAAGTGCCGGTCGTCGAAAACCTTCGAGTTGGTGATCGGCTCAAGCCGCACGTGCGGCGGCAAGCCGGGGCCTTGCGGCTCGAGGTAGGCGATATATTCCGAACTATCCAAAAGATAGAACACTTGGCCGAAGGTCGGCGAACTCGGATCCTGATCGATCAGCGCGATGCGGCCGAGGTGGTGGCTGCCGTCGATATCCTCGTGCAGGAACACCGACCAGACATGCCCGAGATTGGACTGGATGACAGTGGGTTCGCTGCGGAACAGACCGACGGTGCCGCGAATGCCCATCGTTGCGACGGGCGTATTGATCTTCATGCCCTCGCCGGTATGAGCGACTTGTCCGGCGACGAAGGCGAAGGTGCCTTCCACCAGGCTGAAGACGGCGCCGTTCGCCGCGCTGTTGTTGGCCTCGAAGTTATATTCGTTGAGCGCCATCCGCGTGTTGTTCACGAGGTCAAGCGCCGTGCCGTCGGGGAAGGCGATGCCGCAGGAGGAGTTGGCGGCGGTCTCGACGACGTCGGTTTTGTAAACGGGATCGCCGACATGCAGCGGGCCGGCGACGCCGTTATGGATGAGCGTGACGTGGCCGACGACCTTTTCCACCTTGCCGATGGCTTCAGGCGGCAATGTCGTTTTCGCCTGCGCGTATTGCCCGGGCGTTGGCGAGCCGGCCAGCAGGTCGACGAGGTCGCCGGAAAGATGCGCGCCGTTCGGCGCGACCAGGTCGGGATGCTTTTCGCTCGCGAAATAGCCGGTGACGACCAAACGGTGGCCGTCTTGTCCGGTCAGAACCAGGTCGGGACCCGAGCGCGCAAAGTGGCCCCGGAACAAAAGCTCTGCATCGGGAATATCGATTCGGTTAGCGTGTGATGCATCCACATGGTCAGTGGACACACCAACCCCGTAACCTCCCTCCGTAGAGGACCTGTAAACCATTTCGCGCTCCCGCCGCGCCCCCCCATCCGAGCGCGGACGATTAGCCGACCCCGTTCCAGGCGTGCGCGCCGTCACCCTTTGGTCGGGCTCCCAATGCTCGGAGCGCAGAGCCACCATGCGATATTCCGGCGGCTACCGCAACAACATCGTAAATCGAGGGTGAATGGGTTTGCTAAAGTCCACTATTGTTGCAGGTTCAGGGGCTTGGCCGGCTCGGGGGAGCCCGGCAACCTGTCGTTGATCCGCCCGGGTCATCTTATTTCAGGGTTGCAGAATCGAGGAACTGCCGATGACCGAGCGCTCGAGCGCGCTACTGACGGACCTGTATCAAATCAACATGATGCAGGCCTATCTGGACCGAGGGGCCACGGATACGGCAGTTTTCGAGCTGTTCGCGCGCAATCTGCCGCCCCGGCGCCGCTTCCTGGTCGCCGCCGGGCTGGAACAGGCGCTGCAATTCCTTGAAACCCTACAGTTTTCCGAAACCGAGATCGAATGGCTCAAAAGCACCGGGCGGTTCCGGCCGAACCTGATCGATTACCTGTCATCGCTGCGCTTCACCGGCGACGTCCATGCCATGCCGGAGGGAACGGTTTTCTTCGCCAATGAGCCGATCCTGCGGGTCACGGCGCCGCTGCCGCAGGCGCAGCTCGTCGAGTCGCGGCTGATCAATATCATGCACTACCAGATCCTGATCGCCGCCAAGGCCGCGCGCATGATGCTGGCCGCGCCCAACAAGGTGCTGGTGGATTTCGGTTTCCGCCGCGCCCATGGCGCGGAGGCCGGCCTGATGGCGGCGCGCGCGAGCTACCTTACCGGCTTTGCCGGAACCGCGACGGTGCTGGCCGGAGAGGAATTCGGTATTCCGATCTACGGCACCATGGCGCATTCCTTTATTGAGTCGTTCGACGACGAGAGCGCCGCCTTCGCGGCATTCGCGCAGTCGCGACCGGACAACCTGGTTTTCTTGATCGACACGTATGACGTCGAGGCCGCGGCCCGGAAAGTCGTGGCGCTGGCGCCAAAGCTTCAGCAGGCCGGCATCACAATTCGCGGCGTGCGTCTCGATTCCGGCGATCTGATCGCGCTGTCGCGCAGCGTACGCGCCATTCTCGATGCCGGCGGTCTGCGCGCGGTGACCATTTTTGCAAGCGGCGGGCTCGATGAGGATCAGCTCGCCGTGTTCGCACGCGAGAATGCACCGATCGACGGGCTCGGCATCGGCACCGCCATGACCACATCGTCGGACGTGCCGGCGCTCGATATCGTCTACAAACTCCAGGAATATGTCGGCGTGCCACGGCGCAAGCGCTCTGCGAACAAGGCTACGTGGCCCGGCCGCAAGCAGGTTTGGCGCCGCTATGGTGCGGACGGCCGCATGGCGGCAGATCTCCTCGCGCTTGACGCGCCGAAGCAAGGCGGCGTCGTGCCAAAGGAAAGCGGCGAACCGCTCGTCCGACTGGTGATGCAAAACGGTAAACGCGTTGCACCGCCGCCGTCGCTTGATGACATACGGCGTCACAGCAAGCGCGAGTTCGAACGTTTGCCGGAAGCTTTGCAGCGGCTGACGCCCGATGCCGCCTATCCCGTCGAGATCGCGGATGCGCTGCGGAATCTCGCCGACGAGGTCGACCGCCGCATCCTCGCGCAGCGGCAAAAATAAGAGCCTGCGACACATGCCTGTGGATATGTCGGGCCTAACCAAGGTGCGGCGCCGCCGGCAGTGCGCGCGCAAGAAAAACAGCCCGGAACTTAGCGACTTACGGCGACGCAGCGCGCATGTTTGCAACGCACAAAAATGATTGACTCCGGCAAAAAGACGGCGGAGATTACGAAAATGTAAAAAGCCGGTAAGCCGATGCGTCATCAAGCCGTCATCCCTCCGTCGAGCCTGCCCTCGCTGATGATGCCTTGCCCGGTCTGCGCGGGCCGCATGGTCTACAACACCAAACGCCCTTCCTCATCGGATCTTGAAGATACAGTCTATGCGTGCCGCAGCTGCGGCGCCGAGCTGATCCGCACATCGGTGCGGCAAATGCCGCGCGCCGAGCGGATCAAGAGCGCGGAAGCGGCTTAGCTGTCGTTCCGGACCAGCGCTTGCAGCGCGATCCGGAATGACGCGCCAGACTTACGCCAATCCCATCTGCTGCAGGCGCGCGCGGCCGACGATCCCGTACGGATTGGCCATCGTCTCGAATAGCTCGAAGTGATTGTAACCTTCGGCAACGATCAACTCGGCTTTCTTCCCCTTGGCTTTGAGCGCGGCGAAGAACTCGCGCGACTGCCGCTGGAATTCGGGCGTCTCGCCAGTGCCACAAGCGAGGACGAGCGGCATAGTGATGCCCTCGATATGGCGCTGTGGGCTCAACGCTTCTTCCATGTAATCGGTAAATTTGACGTAGGCCGAGCGGGCCGAGAGCCGCACCGGCTCGAGATCGTACATGCCGCCGACGAGGAGCGCCCCTTTGCAGAAATCGGTCGGCAGATTTTCCGCGCGCCAGCCGCGCGCCAGCGCGCAGGCGGCGAGATGTGCGCCGGACGAATGCGCGGAAACATAAAATCGGCTGCGATCGCCGCCGAAACTCTCGGCGTTGCGCCACGCCCAGGCGATGGCGCGCGCGACCTGCTCGGCCATCGGCATGAGATCGCCGCCGGACTGGCCGGCATTGATGAAATCGACAAGCACGGCGTGCGCGCCGGCGCGGACCATCGTTTCGGCAGTGAACGCGGTCTGCGCCGCGCTGCCGCGGAGCCACGCTCCACCATGGACGAAGACATTGACCGGCGCGGGCGCGCTCGTCGGTGCGCGATACACGTCGAGCCTTTCATCCTCGCTTGGCCCATAGGCGAGGCGATAGGGAGCACCCAGAATCTCGCGCGCCGTTTGGCTCGCGGCCGCGATGCGGCCGAGGATCTGATCCATGTTCGGCGCATAGGCCGCCTGATTGTAGGCGTCGTCGAGCGCGTTCTGGTCCATGTCGCGCCAGACCAGCGGGCCGCGCGCGGGGGAGGATTGTTGCATGATGACCTTTCTACTCCCTCTCCCCGCGCAGCGGGGCGAGGTTTGTTATCCCAAATTCAGCGCCTTGAAGAAGTCGTTGCCCTTGTCGTCAATCACGATGAAGGCGGGGAAATCGACCACCTCGATGCGCCAGATCGCTTCCATGCCGAGCTCGGGATACTCGACGCACTCGACCTTCTTGATGCAATGCTCGGCAAGGTTCGCGGCGGTGCCGCCGATCGAGGCGAGATAGAAGCCGCCGTATTTTTTGCAGGCGTCGCGCACGCTTGCCGCGCGGTTGCCTTTGGCCAGCATCACCATCGAGCCGCCGGCGGCCTGGAAGTCGGCGACGAAGGAATCCATGCGGCCCGCCGTGGTCGGCCCGAACGCGCCCGAAGCGTAGCCCTCCGGCGTCTTCGCCGGACCCGCGTAATAGACCGGATGGTTCTTGAAATAGTCGGGCAGCGGCTCGCCACGCTCCAGCCGTTCGCGCAGCTTGGCGTGCGCGGCGTCGCGCGCCACGATCATCGAGCCTGTGAGCGACAGCCGCGTCTTGATCGGATATTTGGAGAGCTGCGCGAGGATTTCCTGCATCGGCTTGTTGAGGTCGATCTTTACCACCTCGCCGCCGAGCTTCGAGGTGTCGATCTCCGGCAGATATTTCGCCGGATTGTGCTCGAGCTCTTCCAGGAACACGCCGTCGCGCGTGATCTTGCCGAGCGCCTGGCGGTCGGCCGAGCACGAGACGCCGAGCCCGATCGGCAGCGAGGC
>Ga0187781_10000715_pt1 | contig 24178 bp, 17 predicted proteins | sample 0715_SJ02_MP02_2_FD_132447 | JGI IMG/M metagenome (GOLD analysis project Ga0187781, IMG submission 132447) | Tropical peat soil microbial communities from peatlands in Department of Meta, Colombia - 0715_SJ02_MP02_20_MG | ecosystem: Environmental > Terrestrial > Soil > Wetlands > Peat | place... | reverse complement strand
TCGAAGGCGCCGCAGAAGGGCGGGGCTTCAGCCCCGCCGCCTTGGGGCCGGGTAAAGCTCGGGGCCTTTAGGCCCTGAAGCCGCCTCGCTTCAGGGGCTAAAGCCCCTTTTCCATCGGGCGCGTCGGGCGGCGGGGCTGAAGCCCCGCCCTTCCATCTGGCTTTCATCTCCACGGGTGGGCCGCAGGCCCATGGCCACTCGGAATGGGGTGGACAACACGATCATGGTTCAAGGCAAGCATCTCTCCGTGGGCATTCTGGGGCTGAGTCATCTCCATCCGCGCAGCTACATGACGCTGTTCCAGGCCATGCCGGAAGTGGCGGTAGTCGCCGCGGCAGAAGCGAACCGCGGCGTGCGGGAGGGCTTCGTCAAGGACTTTCCGGTGCGCGGGTACGGCGACTGGCGGGAATTGCTCGAGAAGGAGCGGCTGGACCTGGCCGCGATTTTCCTACCTCACGCCGACTGCCCGGACGCCGCCGTAGCCTGCGCTGCGCGGGGCGTGCACGTGGTGGTGGAAAAGCCCATGGCCGCCGGCGCGCAGGGCGCGCGCCGCATGATCGTCGCCGCTCGGCAGGCGGGTGTGATCCTATCCACGCCTTACGTCTGGCGATACCATCCGGTCGCCCGGGAGATGAAGCGGCTCATCGAAGAAGGCGTGACAGGCCGCGTGGTGGGGTGCGAAGGGCGCTGCGCGGCGGGCCGCCTTTCGCGCTATATCGCAGGCAATGCCGCCTGGATGCTCGAGAAGGCGCGCAGCGGCGGCGGCCCCATGTGTAACCTGGGAGTGCACTGGATCGACCTCTATCGCTGGCTGCTGGCCGATGAGGTGGTGGAAGCCGCCGGCAAGACGGTGCGCGTCAACCCCGAGTACGACATCGAAGACAATTGTTTTGCGCTCTTGACCTTCTCCCGCGGCACGGTCGTGGCACTGGACATCAGCTACACCGTGCCGGATTCTTACCCTTTTGGACGCGACCTCTACCTTGCGCTGCGCGGTACAAAGGGCGTGCTCTCCTGGAGTCCGACGTTCGAGGGCGCCCAGGAACGCCTGCTTGTGTGCAGCGATTCCGGCGAGTACTCGCAACCCGGCCACCAGCACGTGGATTTTTCACTGCCGCACCAGCCCGGCTACAGCGGCAGCATGGGCCTGCAGTTTCTTCGGGAACTCGTTGAGTCAATTCGCACCGGCCAGCCTCCCGCGATCACGGGAGAAGACGGGCTGAAGGCGCTGGAAGTTGTGGAAGCCGTTTATCGGTCGGCGGAGAGCGGGCAGAGCGTGAAACTGAAATCAGTTCCTGAATGAACGCCGGCCATCGCGATCGAGTAGCCAGCCCCCTCCCCAAGGGAGAGGGCTGTTCCTCGCGGGGAGGGGGCTGGTCGTCGCATGGAGAGGGCTGGTCATCACGTGGAGAGGGCGCGGATTTTGCACGCTGGCCCGTTATTACTATATAATGTAATTATCCTGGGGTTGGGCAGCCTTGGTTATTCTCGGCTTGGCCCCACGAGGTGATGAACCTATGGGGTCTGAGCGCAAGACGTTGTTCCTGAATCCTCCGAGCTTCGAGAATTTCGACGGCGGCGCCAGTTCGCGCTGGCCGGCGACGCGCGAGATCGATTCCTTCTGGTATCCGGTATGGCTGAGTTATCCGGCGGGAATGCTCGAGGGCGCTCGCCTGCTGGATGCGCCTCCCCACAAAGTCACGGCGGCAGAGACGGTCCGGATCGCGGGCGGCTACGAGTTCGTGGTGCTGTTCACCTCGACGGTAGGGTTTGAGAGCGACGTCCACCTGGTGCGGCGCATGAAGGAGGTCAAGCCCGACCTCAAGGTGGCCTTCGTCGGCCCGCCGGTTCAGGTGCGGCCGGCGGAGAGCTTGCAGGCTTGCGAGGAGATCGACTTCGTGGTGCGCGGCGAATTCGATTACGCCGTCGTCGAGTTCGCGCAGGGCAAGCCGCTCGAGCAAATCAGCGGCGTCAGCTATCGCCGGAACGGCCAGGTGATCCACAACCCCTCGCGGCCGCCCCTGGAGACTGCGGAGTTGGATCGCCTTCCCTTCGCCACGGAAGTCTACAAGCGGGACCTGGCGATTGAGAAATACAACGTTCCTTTCCTGCTGCACCCCTACGTGGCTTTTTACACCAGCCGCGGCTGTCCGGCGCTGTGCACGTTCTGCCTCTGGCCGCAGACGCTTTCCGGGCACGCCTGGCGGGTGCGCTCCGCCGAAAACGTGGCGCGGGAAATTCGCCAGGCGCTGAAGCTCTTTCCGCAGGCCAAAGAGTTTTTCTTCGACGACGATACCTTCAACATTCGCAAAGACCGGGTTCTGGAACTATGCGCGAAGTTCAAGCCCTTGGGCTTCCGCTGGTCGTGCACGGCGCGCGTGCACAGCGATTATGAGACGCTGAAGGCCATGGCGGACGCGGGCGCGCGCCTGTTGATCGTGGGATTCGAGTCCGGCGATCCCGAGATCCTGAAAAACATCAAGAAAGGCGCCACGGTCGAGATGGCCCGGAGGTTCGTGAAGAATTGCAAAGAACTGGGCATCGCTATCCACGGCGACTACATCATCGGCCTGCCGGGTGAAACGCGCGAGTCGATCGAGCGCACGATCGAGTTCGCCAAAGAACTCGACACGGAGACGATCCAGGTTTCGATCGCGCACGCATACCCGGGAACCGAGTTCTATGACTACGCGGCGAAGCAGAATTTTCTGGCCGCCGAAGCCGCGGCGGACGCGGCGGGCCATCAACTTCCCCACCTCGAGTATCCGGGTCTAGGCTTGGAAGAGATGATGGCGGCGGTGAACCGATTTTACGACACGTACTACTTCCGGCGTCGCGTGGTGTGGCGCATCGTGAGCAAGGCGCTCTGGGACGGCAGCGAACGCAAACGGCTCTATCACGAGGCGGTGGAGTTCCTGCGCCTGCGCGCGGAACGTTGGCGATACGCGCACAGTCGCAGGGGCGCTTCGCCAGGCGTGACTACCGAGTAAGGACGCCACGGCCACAACAAAAGTCTTCATGACCCGGTCGAGACACCTGCTGGCAAAAACCATCCCGCTGCTGATTCTGGTGCCGATTTTCGGCTCGCTGGGCAACGTCCTGCTCGGCAAAGGGATGCGGGGCGTCGGCGAGATTCAGAACTGGTCCGTCGTAAGCCTGAGCGTTTACTTAGTGAAAGTCTTCAGCAGCGGCTGGATCTGGCTGGGGATGGGCTCGCTGCTCGTCTTTTTGACTTCCTACCTGCTGGTACTCTCCTGGGCTGATTACAGCTACGTCATGCCCGTCACGGCCGTGGGATATGTGCTGGCTCCGCTGCTGGCCCACCTTCTGCTCGGCGAAGTGGTCCCCGGCGCGCGCTGGGCGGGCGCTGCCTTCATTTTCCTGGGCGTGGGCCTCGTGGGTCGCACACCACCCAGCACGACGGGAGAGAATTGAGCATGCGTACCTTTCTACTCCTTGCCATTGTTGTGCTCTCCGGGACGGGCGGAGACATCGCCATGACCTACGCGATGAAGAGCAATGGGGAGGTGAAAAACTTTTCCCCTCGAGCCTTGCTCGGCGTCTTCTGGCGGGTGGCGCGCTCGGGATGGGCGTGGTTGGGCTTCGGGTTGATGATACTGGCCTTTGTCTCACTCCTGGCTTTGCTTTCCTGGGCGCAGGTCAGCTTTGTGGTCCCCGCCACGGCTGCGAATTACATCGTGGGCGGTGTGGGCGCGAAGTTCCTGCTGAAGGAGAAGGTAAGCAGAGGGCGCTGGGCCGGCATGCTGCTGGTTGCCGCCGGCGTAGCGATGGTGTGCGCCGCAAGGTGACGTGGAAAATGGAAATTGGAAAGTGGAAACGAGAAAATGGAAACGGGTGTCATTCTGAGCGAAGCGAAGAATCGCGGCGGTTGGAAGTGACCCCTCACCCGGCCCGCCCCCGCTGATGAAAGCGCCGGCTGCGGGCCACCCTCTCCCCAAGGGAGAGGGCTGTTCAGTTCGCTCGAGGGTGGCTCCTTCAGACTTTGATTTTCCAGTTTCGAATTTCGAATTTCGATTTTCGATTTTCGATTTTCGATTTTCGACGTAGGGTGCAACAGCATGTGCGGCATTGCCGGATTCACACACGAAGACCGCCCGGTTCAGCCGGACCTGATTCGCGAAGCGGTGACCTCGCTGATTCATCGCGGGCCTGACCAGCAAGGGGTCTACGAGTCCCCGCACGCTTCTCTGGGTGCGGTACGGCTGACGATCATCGACCTCGTGGCGGGCGAGCAGCCGATGCGCAGCGAAGACGGCCATACGGTGCTGGTTTACAACGGCGAGGTTTACAACCATGCCGAACTGCGCGCCGAACTCGAGGGGCTGGGACATTGCTTCCTCACCCGCAGCGACACGGAAGTGGTGCTGCACGCTTTCCTCGAGTGGGACACGGACTGCTTTCGCCGCCTGCGCGGCATGTTCGCCCTGGCGCTCTGGAGCGAGTCGAGCCGGCGGCTGGTTTTGGCGCGCGACCGCCTAGGCATCAAGCCGCTCTACTTTTGCCGCAAAGGAAACGACCTCTACTTCAGCTCCGAACTGAAGGGGATTCTCTGCCACCCGGACGTGGAGCGGACTCTGGACTTGGAAGGGCTGAATTGCTATCTGCGCGTCAATTATGTTCCCGCGCCTTTCACCCTGGTGGAAGGAATTGCGAAGCTGCTTCCGGGACACTTCCTCACCTGGCAGCGTGGCGCCGTCAGCGTCGAGCCTTACTGGCGTCTTCCGGTCAAGCCGCAGACCGAGAAAGCCTGGAGTCTGGGCGCCGCCCAAGAGCGACTGGATTTTCTGCTGCGAGAGTCCATCAAGGAGCACCTGATCGCCGACGTGCCGCTAGGCATGTGGGCCAGCGGAGGGCTGGATTCGTCCACCATTCTTCACTACGCATCGCAGGCGTCGAGCCGGCCGCTCAAAACCTTTTCGATCACCTTCCAGGGCCGGAGCTTTGATGAGAGCGCTTACATCCGCGCGGCGGCCGAGCGCTACGGAACGGAGCATACCGAGGCCGACCTGAGCGCCGGACCGGAACTCGAAGAAGCCATCCAGGAGTTCGCTTATTATTCCGATGAGCCCAGCGCCGACGCCGGCTGCCTGCCGGTGTGGTTCCTGGCCAAGTTGAGCGCGCGAAAAGTGAAGGTGGCTCTGAGCGGCGAAGGAGCGGATGAAATCCTGGGCGGCTACTTAACCTACCTTGCCGACCGCTATGCGCGCCGGGCTCGACGGGCGCCCGCGGCTCTCAGAAGAATGGCGCTCGCCTGCCTGCGCGCCTGGCCGCCGTCGAATGAGAAAATCAGCTTCGAATACAAGCTCAAGCGCTTCCTGAAGGGAACTTTGCTCCCCGCGGAGGAAGCTCACATTTTCTGGAACGGCGCGTTCTCCGAGCAGGAAAAGGCGGAGATTCTTCAGGGAGCCGATTCGGCCGCTCTGTTGAAAGTTCTCTCGCACGTGCCACAGGTAGACGGGCTCAACCGCTACCTGCTCTTCGATCAACTATACTATTTGCCGGACGACATCCTCTACAAATCGGACCGTATGGGGATGGCGCACTCGCTCGAGGTGAGGCCGCCCTTTCTCGATCATCGATTGGTCGAGTTTGCCGCGACACTGCCGGAGAGCTTTAAGGTGCGCGGCTCGAAACTGAAGTTCCTGCTCAGAGAACTGATGAGGGACAAACTCCCGCCAACCATTCTGCGCCGGAAGAAGGAAGGATTCGACATTCCCGCCCACGATTGGTTTCGCGGCGCCCTGAAGCCGTTGCTGCTGGATACTGTGAACGAGCGGGCCGTGAGGGAGACGCAGCTTTTCCGCTGGGACGCAGTGCAGTCAGTCATCAAAAGACATCTGGAGCGGCGCGACAACCTCGGATATCACCTCTGGGGCTTGCTGATTTTATTCCTATGGATCAAACGCTGGAACATCCGGACGTGGTCGGAGCCGGCCGTGGCGACCACGGGAGTCGCCAGCCTGTCGGCGAGAGCCTGACCTTTCGCAGCGAATTCATCGTCATCCTGTTCGCGGCCGCGATTTACTTCGGCTGCATCGTATCTCCTCCCTCGCTCGTGGACGACGTGGATGCCGTGCAGGCGCAAATCGCCCGCAACATGCTCGAGTCCGGCGACTGGGTGACCGCCCGCCTCGACGGGGTTTCTTATCTGGAGAAAGCGCCGCTCATCTACTGGGCAATCGCGCTCTCTTTCAAAGCCTTCGGCGTGCATGATTGGGCGGCGCGCATCCCCATGGCGCTCGCGGTGGTGGCCCTTGCCTGGCTGACAGCAGCCATGGGCAGTTGGGCATTCGGCCGACGCGCGGGATTCTATGCGGGCCTTTGCATGGCCACTTGCGTCGGCCTGTTTCTCTTCACCCGCGTCTTGATTCCTGACGTGATGCTGACCTTCACCGTGGCCTTGGCGATGTGGGCGTTCCTCCGAGCCCTCGACGAAGACGAACCTCATCCCCGGCTCTGGGCGGCGCTGCTGGCGCTCAGCCTGGGCGTGGGACTGCTGCTCAAGAGCCTGGTAGGCATCGTTTTTCCCATCGCGGCCGGCCTGGTTTACCTCGCACTGACGCGGCAACTATTCTCCGCCACGGCCTGGAGGCGGCTGCGGCCCTTCAGCGGGGCGATCATCGTACTGCTGGTTGCCGCGCCTTGGCATGTATTAGCCACCTTGCGGAATCCACCTTATTTCGACTTCACGCTTCACAGCGGTCCCGGCCAATACCACGGCTTTTTTTGGTTCTTCTTCATCAATGAACAGCTATTGCGGTTCTTGAATTTGCGTTACCCCCGGGACTACGACACGGTCCCGCGCCTCTGGTTCTGGCTGTTTCATTTGCTCTGGCTTTTTCCCTGGAGCGTCTACTTTCCGACCGTCGCCCAGCTTTCCTTCAAGCCGCTGGACCGCGCCGGCCGCGCCCGCCTGATGGCTTTGTGCTGGGCGGGCTTCATTCTGGTTTTCTTCACCTTCTCGACCACGCAGGAATACTACTCGATGCCCTGCTATCCCGCGCTGGCGCTGCTGCTGGGCTCGGGGATAGCAGCGGGGGGCAAGTGGGTACGGCGAGGCACAACTGTGCTCTCGGTTATCGCGGGAGCCGCCGCGGTGGCAGCGATCGCTGTTCTGGTCCTGAGCCGCGGCATGGCCGCACCCGGCGACATCTCTTCCGCCTTGAGCCAGCATCCCAATGCCTACAAACTTTCTTTGGGGCACGTCGAGGATCTGACCCTCGCGTCGTTCGCTTACCTGCGCCTGCCGCTCGCCCTCGCGGCGGTGGCTTTCCTCGTCGGCAGCATCGGCGCTTTCAAAGCCCACACGCAGCGCGCGGTCCTGGCCGCTGCCCTCATGATGGTCCTCTTCTTCCACGCGGCACACCTTTCTATGGTGGCCTTTGATCCCTATTTATCTTCGCGGCCCCTGGCCGAGGCGCTGGAGAAATCGCCTCGAGGGACTCTGATCGTCGATCATCACTACTATTGGTTCTCGTCGGTTTTTTTCTACACCAATCGTTCCGCGCTCTTGTTGAACGGTCGCTTCATGAATCTGGAATACGGCTCGTACGCGCCTGGCGCGCCGAACGTGTTTATCGATGACCGGCAATTCAAGGAGCTTTGGCTGACGCCTCAACGTGCTTATGTTATTGCCAGGCAGTCAGCCTTGCCGCGGCTGGAAAACCTGGTGGGGAAGGCGCAATTGAATGTGGTGGCTGCGAGCGGAGGGAAAGTCCTGATGACCAACCATAGGCTGTAATTAGTGCTCAGTTGTGCTAATGAGCGCAACTGTCCTGGAAGGGCGGGGCTTGAGCCCCGCCGGTGCGCGGAGCACGGTTGCAGGGGCTTTTAGGCCCTGAAGCAACGCGCCCTCAGGGGCTAAAGCCCCGGGGAGTGGCCTGTTCTTTGCGGCGGGGCTGAAGCCCCGCCCTTCCGACGCCATGCGGAAAAGAACGCTTACTTCTGCAAGTCGGCACTAGCGCGCCTTCAGCGCGGCCGGCGTGTGGTAGAGTAAATCTTTTAGACCTCAAGGGGGACCAATGCGGGTTACGGTGCTGGGAGGGGACGGCTACTGCGGTTGGGCAACAGCCCTTTACCTTTCGAACCAAGGGCATTCGGTGGCGATTGTCGACAACTTCATTCGCCGCCAGTGGGACCACGAACTGGGCGTGCAGACGCTCACGCCGATTCGCACCCTGTCCGATCGGCTGAGGGTCTGGCAAGAGCTCACAGGAAAACAGATTGAGCTTTTCGTAGGGGACGTCACCGATTACGACTTTCTCTGCTCCACCCTGGGGGCGTTTGAGCCCGAGGGAGTCGTACACTTCGCCGAACAACGCTCCGCGCCTTACTCGATGATCGACCGCAAGCACGCCGTCTTCACTCAGGTGAATAACGTGGTGGGCACGCTGAATCTCCTGTACGCTTTGCGCGAGTCGCAGCCCGATTGTCACCTGGTGAAGCTGGGGACGATGGGCGAATACGGCACGCCCAACATCGACATCGAGGAAGGCTATATCACCATCGAGCACAATGGGCGCAAGGACGTTCTTCCTTACCCCAAGCAGGCCGGTTCGTTTTACCACCTTTCCAAAGTTCACGACAGCCACAACATCATGTTCTGCTGCAGGATTTGGGGGCTGCGCGCCACCGACCTGAACCAGGGGGTGGTTTATGGCACGATGACGGAGGAGACCGCGCTGGATGAAGCCCTGATCAATCGCTTCGATTACGACGAAGTGTTCGGCACGGTGCTGAACCGTTACTGCGTCGAGGCGGCCGTAGGCATGCCGCTCACCGTGTACGGCAAGGGCGGACAAACGCGCGGCTTCCTGGACCTCCGCGACACCCTTCGCTGCGTCGAGATTGCCTTGCTCCATCCGGCGGCGCGCGGCGAGTTCCGCGTGTTCAACCAGTTCACCGAACAGTTTTCGGTGTTGCAGTTGGCCCAGATGGTGCAGGCGGCCGGCGCCAAGCTGGGCCTCGAAGTCACGGTGGAACATATTCCCGACCCGCGCGTGGAAGCTGAGGAACACTATTACAACGCCAAGCACTCGAAGCTTATCGAGCTGGGCTTGAAACCACACCTGCTTTCCGATTCTCTGCTCGACTCCTTGATGAATATTGCGCTCCGCTATCGCGACCGTATCGATGCGAGCAAAATGCTGCCGCAGGTGAATTGGCGTGAAGCGCGTAACGCCCGTCGCGAGCAGGCGAGCGCTACTAGCTGCTCCGCTTCCTTGACTCCCTCCGCACCGCAACTGGCGGCGGCTGGCGTGGGCGGCAAAGGGAATGACGGAGGGTAGGGCTGTGGGGTGTGGGCGGGTAGCGGGTCAATTTGAAGTAGAGGCGGCTTTAGGCCGCCATTTGGCGAGATAAACTCGCCGCTACAATTTCAAACCGACTCACTACCTGTGGGCGAGGTTCCGCGGCGAGCGGGATTATGAGATAATACACTGACAATTTGTCGTAGAGGCCCAACCCTCTGCGGCGGAGCTCGGGCGGGTTTCGGCGGGGGTTAGGCGTGCGCAACAAGCTACTGATCATCCAGCCTTCACATTACCACTCCAAGCACAATCGCACCGTCTTCAAGTCGCGCCGCCGATCCCTGGTGCCGCTGGCGCTTCCCTATCTGGCGGCCCTGACTCCCCCGGAATGGGATGTCAGGCTGGTGGACGAGCAGATTCGGGACATCGACTACGACTGCGGGCTTGATCTGGTGGCCATCACGAGCTGGACGGTGCATTCGATCCGCGGCTATGACGTGGCGCGCGAATTTCGCCAGCGGGGTGTCCCCGTGATCATGGGGGGTCCGCACGTTTGGTTTCACCATGAGGAAGCTTCCGAACACTGTGAGGCGATTGGCATCGGAGAGGCCGAGCCGATCTGGCGGCAGATGCTCGAGGATGCGGCCGGCGGGCGGCTGCAAAAAGTGTACCGCGCCCCGCAAATGCCGAGCCTTGCCGGCTTGCCGGTACCACGCTGGGACCTGCTGGATCTCAAGAAATACGGGCCCTTCAAAACCTTTGCCCTGCTCTCCTCGCGCGGCTGCCCATGCCGGTCACGCAAGCCAATATAGCTTCCTGGGTCGTAAACCTGTCTCAACGAAAACTCGCGCAACGCTCGTGGGGGAACCACAACAACAATTTCGACGCGTATTGACGGGTAATGGGATGAGCACTGTAATCCTGACTGAGCCGCGCATCGCATCGGTCAATGTGACGGACCAGGCCATCGTCGCCCACCTCGTTGACGGTCGAGTGATTAGTGTGCCGTTAAAGTGGTCGTGGCGCCTGACGGATGCCACGCCTGAGCAGCGGGCACACTGGGAGATCATCGGGGACGGCCAGGGAGTTCACTGGCCCGCCGTGGATGAGGATATCAGCGTGGAAGGTATGCTGAGAGGTGTTCCGGCAAAGCGGCCGTCGCGCACAGAGATGCGCATTCTCCTCGACGCAAGCTCCCTAATTGACGCCGAGCACGGTGAGCCGGTTTCCTTCAGCGAACTCGATAAGCTGCTCCGTGAACACCATGCACGGCTGATCCTTGCATACACAAATGTTGAGGAGTTTGCGGGCGGCCCATTTGACGAAAACAGCGATTGGCTCGCCCTCCGCGATCGGTTACAGCAAATCGAGCGCCTGCCGCTCGGCTACATTAATGAGCGTGGGATCATGCTCGCTGAGCTAAGGGAGGCCGTCGCCGCATTCAAGGAAAAACGCGAGTGCTCCCGTATCGACCCCTATGTGAGAAGGTGGGATGAAACCATCAGGCCCGACGGCACGTCCCCAATCAAAATGCTGGTGAACCAGAGTCTCTACGACTGCGTTTCGAGCCTCCGCAGATCCGCCGGTGCTGGCCTCCTCACGCTCCTCAAGGGATTCCCTGCCCGAAACGACACGGAGTTTCCGTCCAAAAACCCGAGGGCCTTCTTCCAGGCGATGGTGCGCAGGCATCTCGCCGGGAACTCGATTCCAGACCCTTCGGGCCGACCGAACGAGCTCGCGGACTGGATTTACGCAGACCCGGCGACTCGGTGCCCAGGCTACCGGCTCGCTTGGGAGGCGCGACGTGAGCTGATGAGGAACATTACGGAGAAGGTGTCCGGCAACCATGCAATCGACTTTGCCGGCCCGCTGGTTGTTCCTTACGTGGATGCGGCAACCATGGACGGGCACACTGCGGACCGCTGCCGCAGGGTGATCAGGCGATTGAAGGCACAGAACCCCTCAATCAACTACGAGGAGCGGATCTTCACGAGCCTCAAAGAGTTGCTCGACACCAAACTGCAATAACCCTCGCGCCGCCCTTCAGGGGGGCGCCGGCCCGGCTACGTCTACGCTACTTCTCGGTGGTGCGAGCCCCGACCGCCACTAAGTAGCCGCCGCGGAGGGTGTACGCGCCTCCCCGCCAACGGAAGCTGTTTTTTACAAAGCTGACCAGCCAGATCAGGAATGCCAGGGCGTCCCACGCCGGGAGCAGCCACATGTTGCCGCGCAGTGTCCGGTCGCGGAGGCCCCTTGAGCCAATCAGCCAGGTCATCGCCAGGCGGAGTCCGAGATAAGTGCCGAGGTAGCCAACGCCTATGCCCAGCGTGGGATGAACTGCCAGCGCGGCCAAAGACCACGGCAAGCCTTGTGTGAACAGGAGACCGACGTGCCCCCAGGGACGTATGTGGCGCATAACGGCGAGCCAGCGCAGGCGCTTGTGAATCAACTCCTGCATCGACCCGTAGTCCGGCACGGTCTGGATGGTGTAGGGCAGCAGGCGTACTTCGTATCCGCGCTCCGCGATCTTCTGGCCCACCAGTAGATCGTCGGCCGGCCGGTTCTCGAGCGTGCTATAACCGCCGAAGCCCGCGAGCTGGGCGCGGGTAGTGGCGATCGTCGGTCCGAGTGCGAATTTCACTCCATCCAGTTGCCAGGCAGCCAGAATCCCCGCATAAAAGTCGGAAACCATGCCAATCGTTTGCAGGCTTTGCGCCAGTGTTTTCGCGGCGATGGGAATATAGAAGCAAGTCACCGCGCCCACTTTTGGGTCGGCCAAGGGCGCGACCATGGTGCGCAGGTAGTCCGGCCGCACACGCACGTCGCTGTCGCTGATCACCAGGGTTTCGTGTTGCGCCTCGCTGACCAGGCGCGAAAGCTTCCCCACTTTGTCATTGATGGCGCGCCCGTCCGTGCCGATGAGAATGCGAATTCGTCTCTCAGGAAAATCACGCGCCAGCTTCTCGAGCACCGAAACCACCGGAGCGTTTTTCTCCCCCACGCAGAAAAGCAGTTCGTAGTCGGGGTAGTCCTGGCGGCAGAAGCTGGCGAAATTCTCGTAAGCGTCCGGATCGAGGCCGCGAACCGGCTTCAGATTGCTGACCGGCGGCGTGAAGCCGGCGCTTTGCGGGCACAGGGCCGCGGGTTGGCGCAGGAAAAACCGCCAGGAACTATAGAGGACGATCAAATAATAGATGAAGGGAAATGTAGCTGCCACAAGTACCGCGTAAACAAGAACCGTTGAAGTGTTCATATCAAAGAGCCGAAGCCGTCCACTCTAGACTCGCGCCCGCTGTGACGAACCCATTAGCCGTCAGAGCGCGGCGCCCGCGCGGTTCATTCGATACTAACCGTGCCAATCTCATACCAGCCGTCGGGTTGGCGGCCTTCGATGGCCAGGCGAATGGCGGGCTGCCCGGTCCTGGGATCGAGCAGCGCCACGCCAAGTTTAGAGTCTCCGGTGGCGAGGTTCGCGGGAATGTAGACCGAGCCATCGTAAACGGCGTCGCCGGGAAGCCACTTGCGCACGTCCACGGGCAGCTTGATGACCGCCGATCCGGTGGGCGACATTATCCGGAGCGCAAGCTCGTACGGCCGGTAAACGGGCGCTACGCCCGCGTTGAGCCACCACATGTGCAGAGGAGCCATGGTTCCGGCTTTCGCGCGGCGCGCATATTGCATGCGCCTCAAGATGAACCGGTAGCCCATCTTCTTCTGGAAATCGTCGAACCGGGGTTTCCACTCGGGCGGAATCGCCGAGGATTTGATGTTGACCGAGGAGACGTGCCAGCGCAGCGCCTGCGCCAGAATGTAATCCACGTCCCAGCCCTTCTCTTTCCAGTACCCCGGAACCCAGCAAGTCTCCAGCGAGACAGGACTGCGCTGCCACGCGTCCTGGATGCCCGCGCGCACGATCTGCTCCGGATAGAGGTCGAACATGTGGCACCAGTTGCCGCCGGTCGTGACCCGCAGGTCGCCCCAGCAGTCAAGCCGCCAGCCGGCGCCCTGCTGCGTGCCGTAAGCCAGCGCCTGCTCCTGGTCGAAGTTCATCAGGAGGGGAGTGCGCTTGAAGGCCTCGAGCCAGATGTCGATGAGGGCCTTCTGATATTGGAAGGCGGGCATGTAATCGCTCCAACCTTCGCCCCAATAGCCCACCGACGAGATATCAACGCTGTCGAGATCGGGGTGCCCATCGTAACGCGCGCCGGCGGCGGCGACCACTTCGCCCCAGTATTTCAGGTAAAGCGGATCAGAAAAATCCGGCTGCCAGATGTCGCCGTCCTTGTCCGTCGGCTTGTTGGCGCGGCGCGCGCCGGATTGCTGATACCACTCGGGCAACGGATGCTTCTGGTCGTACGGCATGAGGCGAATGGCCAGCGCCTGGCCGTGCGCGCGCGCCTGCTCGAGCGCCTGGTCGATGATCTCCCAGCGGACCTTGCCCTGTTCCGGCTCGAGGTCTCTCCAGAACCAGCGGCAATAAGAGATCGAGGAGCCCGGAAAATCCGGAGCAGGCGCTGCCTCACTCAGCTTAGCCGTGGGGCCCTCTTCTGACCAGCCCAAATCAGCATTGACCGCCTGGCCGTTGAAACGCTGAAAGGTTTCGATGCCCATGCCGGGATTTACCAGCACGTCGTCTATTGCCTTTGGACGAACGATGACCATATCCTGAGCCGTAGCCGGAGAGACCGCTAAACAAAAGGAAAGAATGCAGAGTAGTCTGTGGACCATGACGCGACCTCACTCAACGGGAGAACAATTTCAAATGGCAAATTTCAAATTTGAGAGACCTGAAATCTGAAATCTGCAATTTGAAATCGTTTCGTGAATGGCGGGGAGGCGAGCGCTTCCCGGCATCGTAATGAACGAACTACTCTACCAGCCGGAGTCCTTCCGGTAAAGACTCGCCGAAGATGCGCAAAGCGTCGGCGCGGGCGGGTGGGACGTAGTGATGGAGGCCCAGGCTCGCGTCCTCAGAGGTGCCTGCCGCCTTCAAGCGGGCGATGGCCTGTTGCCGGAGGTCCTCATCGATGTCGCGCAGGTGATCACCGGTAAGGGAACCAAGCTGAACAACTGCCGAAGCTGTTTCGGCGGTAAAGTCGGACAGGTCGAGCAGGACTTGGAGCCAGTTGGACGCGGTCTCGGGCGGAACCACGGAGTTGAGCGGGCCGTACAGCGGGATGCGCGCGCCGACGCGTCCGAGCGACCATAGCCAGGCCTTATCCGTCGGTTCCTTCTTGATTCTGGCCAACAACTCTTCGCCCAGCGCGGCGCGGAAGGACACTGGCAAGTGCTCCAAGCTGGCCAGCAGGCGCCAGCCCTCGTGCTCGACCTGGCTGTTCAACCGCCCGGTAGTTTTCTTCCCGCCGATTCCCAACACGGCTCCGTACTTCTGATGCAGTTCACGCTGTTGTCCGGCATTAAGCCCGCCCGCCACGCGGCGCCACAGCACCAGCCATTCGACCTGGCATTGAGGGTCCTTGGGAAAAATCGGCCCCGCCAGGTAAATCCGGCGCGCCTGGTTGATGCGCCAATCATCGAGCAGCGCGCCGAAGCCAGGCCGCAGGCAGAAGCCAAAGAGGTTGAGCCAGCGCGCCTCGTGCCGCCGGCTCTTGGCGCGCCCGCTCGCGACCTCGACCAGAACGTCGCAAAGCTTGCGAATCGTGTCCATGGGCCAGGAGTCTTTGTTGTGGGCCAGGGTGACCTCGAGTTTATTCACAATGGACTCTGGTTGCAGCGGTGGCGTCCCGCCTGCCGCAGCGTGGGCATCCTGCCTCGAAGCGTCGTGCGCCGAGCCAAAGACCTCCCGCATGATATTGCCAGCAGCGTCGAGCGACTCCTCCGCGACCGAAGGCGGCGCCGCCGACGGCTCAGGCGCGGCCTCCGGAAGTTGCCCCTCGTTGCCTCGAAGCTCGAACTGGAGCCGCCAGCGGTGCTGGGTTTTCAGCGACTCGCACCAGAGTTCGAGCGTGCCCACCTCCGTGAAGCTCGCACTGAGCTGCACGCCCAATTCGATTTGGCGCGACTTCTTGCCGTAACGCAACAAAGTGACCAGCGGGGCATGCCGGTGGATCTGCTCGGCATCCAGCACCGCGACTTCACCGTGCTCGTCGTGGCGCGTGGTCGAGCTATAGAGGGTGAACGAGACCGGCCGATTGGTCAGGACAGCGAATTCACGGTTCTCGAGTGGCAGCGTCGTGCCCTCTTGAATTCCAGCCGGCAGCACGCAGACCGCCTGCGGCGCGTGGCCCGACGCCCCTGCCGATTGGACTCCGATATAGTAGGTCCGTGGACTGCCGGCCCGGATGCGCAGCCCGCCGCCGCGCCGTACACGGCCATAATATGCCGCTCCCAGGGCAACGGCGCTTTCCGGGGCGCGGTTCGCCAGCACTCGAGGCCGCCAGCCATTGCTTTCGCCCCCAAACCAGCCCGCCACCGCTTCCAGCAGCTTCTCCCGCGTGAGGGCGGGCGCGAAGAAACCGCCGTTGAAAAGAATGCACTCCGGCCGCACCATGGGTGGAGGCACGACGCCGCTTGCGTCTGCAGGAACGCCAGGGCGCTCGTCTGCGGTCGCGCCGAGATTCGCCGCTGCCCGCGCCGCTTGGGTGAGAAAAGCGGCAAGATGCTTGGTGATCGCCGGCTCGCTCGCATAAGGCAATCCCAGTTCACGCAGGCCAACCCGCCGGTCGTGGGCCGGCAGTTCGTCCGAGGCAGAGCGGGGAAGGAAGCCGCCGGTCAGGACTTCCACCACCTCCTCTCGCGTCAGCTCAGCGCTGAGCATGCCGCCGACCACTGATCGTCCGCTGCCCAGAAGGCTGATCGGGAGCCGGTCCAGGCGCTCGTCGGTGAGCAATCGCTCCTTGGCGGCGCAGCAGGCCCGGCGCAAAGCGTGCCGCTGGCGCAGCGTAAGCTTGGGGGCATTCAGTTTCTCTTCCACGCGCCGCGCCAGCGCCAAATCCAGGTTGTCTCCACCCAGCAGCAGATGCTCGCCTATGGCGATGCGCTCGAACTGCACCTGTTGGCCGGCGAAGCGAACTCGAATCAGGCTGAAGTCGGAAGTGCCGCCGCCCACATCACAGATCAGAACCAGGTCGCCGTCGTGAAGCTCGGGCGGAGAATTTCGGGGACGTCGTCGCGGCCTGGGAGGCGCCGCGTCGACGTGGAGCAGGTTTTGATGAGCGGCGATCCAGGCGTAAAAGGCGGCCAGCGGTTCTTCCAGCAGGGTCAGCTTCTCGAGACCCGCCAGATGCGCGGCCTCGACCGTCAACTCGCGCGCCTCCTCATCGAAGGAAGCGGGCACCGTCAAAACGATGTCCTGGTTCTCGAAACGCGTCTCGGCGCCGCCGGAAGCGGCTCGAGAGTGGTTCCAGGCATTTCGCAGATGGCTCAGGTAGCGGGCTGAGGCTTCCACCGGCGAGATCATTGGCTCAGGCGGCTCGGCCTCCCACGGCAAGAGCTTCGCCCGGCGATCCACCGCGTCATGACAGAGCCATGATTTCGCCGACGAAACCTGCCGCCCCGGCACGAGCGCGCCTTGTTCGCGCGCCAGCACACCCGCCACGGACTCCGGGCGCTCCTCCCAGGGAAGACTCATGCCGGTCAACTCATGTTCGCTGGGAAAGTAGAGAAATGAGGGCAGCGCGGGCATGGCGCGCAACTCGCCCTCCGCCACCAGTTGCGGTACCGGGAAAACCTCTATTCGAGACGCCTCCGGGTTCTTGCTTTCTTGCTGGTCGATATAGGCTACGACTGAGTTGGTAGTGCCTAAATCGATGCCGATCGTGTACCGACTGGATTCTGGCATTATTGAACTACGAAAGCACCACGCCCCACGTCTCAGAAGGTGTGAATTAATTCATAGAAGGACGAACCAGTTTCACGCAAAGGCGCCAAGCACGCAAAGGTCGCAAAGCAAAGAACGGACTCACCGTTCGCCCTTTTCGCGGATGTTCAGCTCGAGCTTCCAGCGGTGCTCGCCGTCGCGGGAGACGCACCAGACTTCGAGCGTGCCAATTTCCGTGACGCGCGTTTCCAGCCGCACCGGGAGAACGGTCCCTTCCTGTCCGTCCAGCTTAAGCGTCACCTCGAGGGGGCTTAATTCCTCGATCTCATCACCCCAATCCTCGAGCAGGCTGCCGATCTGATCCTGCTTGCGAAGGCTGGAACTGAGAAAGCGAAACTCGGCGGCTTCACCGACAATCAACCCGAACTCGCGCCCAGGAATGCTGGCCTCGGTTCCTTCTTCCATTCCGAACGGAACGACGCAGAGGGCTTTGAGCGGCGCTTCCATGCCGGGGACGGCGGGCAAGGCGCTTTCAATTCCGATGTAATAGGTGCGTGAGGCGCCGCTGCGGATGCGCACGCCCTTACCCCGTCGGGCCTTGCCGTAGTAGGCGGCGCCGCGGGCGACGGCATGCTCAAGATCAGGGGCATCCAGGATTTCGCGTGCGCCGAGCGGCTCGAATCCCTCCTCGCGCAGCCAGCCGTTCAGAACCTCGATCAGCCGCTCCCGCAGCACCGCCGCCTTCATCACGCCGCCGTTGAAAAGCACGTGCGTCGGGCACGCCAAGCCGCTCGGGCCGCGGCGGATCTTCTCGAGTTCAGGGCTGTCCTGAATTTGCCGCGACAGGAAACGCGCCAAGTGCTTGGTGATGGCAGCATCGGCAGCGTAAGGCAAGCCCAGTTCCTGAAATCCAATCCGTCGTTGCCGCGCCGGCGCTTCGCTGCTCGCTACTTCGGGGAAAAAACCCTCCACCAGGACCTGCTTCAGATCTTCGCGCGTCAGCTCAGTTTTAATCGTCCCGCCGACCAGCTTTGAGCCTTTGCCCAGCAAGGCCACCGGGTGCTTATGGCTGCGAGGTTCTTCGAACAGTCTCTCCTTACCCAGCCGGCACTGATGCCACAAGCTGTGCAACTGCCAGATGTCAATGTGCTGTCCGGCCGCTTCGAGCCTCTGTTGCAACAGCCGGGCGAGCGCCAGGTCCATGTTGTCGCCGCCCAGGAGGATGTGCTCGCCGACGGCAACCCGCTTCAGCGCCAGTTCGCCGCCCTCCTCCGAGACCGTGATCAGGCTGAAGTCGGTTGTTCCCCCGCCGACGTCGCAGACCAGAACCAAGTCGCCGACCTTTACGCGCCTGCGCCACCCCTCGCCCTGGCTCTCCAGCCAGGCATAAAAGGCCGCCTGCGGTTCCTCAAGCAAGGTGACGTTTTTCAAACCGGCCTGCTCGGCGGCGCGGCGGGTTAATTCCCGCGCCTCTTCATCGAACGAGGCGGGCACCGTGAGCAGCACCTCCTGTTCGCTCAGCCCAAATTCCGGCTTCCCCGCCGCGCGTTGGTGGTCCCACGCCCGGCGCAAGTGATCGAGAAAATGGGAGGCGGCCTCCACCGGCGAGAGCTTCGGCACCTCCTCAGGGGCCTGCCACGGTAAGATCGGCGCAGTGCGATTCACCGCCGCGTAGCAAAGCCAGGATTTGGCCGACGCCACCAGCCGCGCCGGACTTTCGGCGCCGCGTTTGCGCGCCAACTCTCCGACGACGAACCGGGGATCATGATCCCACGGCAATGCCAGGCTGTCCTTGGGAAAATCCAATTCGCTGGGGAGATAAAGAAAGGAAGGCAGCAGCGTCCGATCTTCAACTTCGTTTGCATTCACAAGCTGCGGAATTCCCAGGATATCGATGCGGCCCTTTTCGTCCTCGAGGGCCGCTTCAGAGTGCGCCAGCGCCGAATTGGTGGTCCCCAAGTCGATGCCCACGATGTAGGTTGCGTCCAAAAGACCTCCCTGCGTTGGTTACTGAATCTCGACCTCAGCGGGCGCCACGACATCCCGGCCTGCGCCGCCCGGCAAGGCGGGCAAGTCCAATTCCTTCGCTCGCCATCCCCGATGACGCAGCAAACCGCGCAAGGGCGGCTTGCCTGCAATGTTTCCGATCACCTTAATGGCCGCCGGGTCAAACCCTGCTTGCACCGTTACCGGGCGATCCTCCTCCGAGGCTATAATCGGCTCGAGCTTGACATATCGCTCCAGCACTTGCCGGCAACTGCTGTGGACGCTCCTCACCGCGGCCCCCAGTTGCGCATCCGGGTACGGCGAAATATCCTCGACCAGGAAATCGATAAGTCGCCCCTCCCGTTGCAACAAGGCTAGCATCTGCACCGCACGGCCGTAATCCGCCGGACGCCCTCCAGTTTCCGGCGGCTGTGGCTGGGCGCTCCGCAAACTCTCCGGCGCAGCAGGAGGCGCCTTGCCCAGTTCCCGGGCAATGCTGTCCGGAATCTGGCCCTTCAGCAGAAGCGAGAAGAAACAGCGCAAGGCGTACGAGATTCGTCTTCCCAGTCCCTTCGTCATGAGCGCGACCCCCAATGGCCTGCGAGTTTTTCCTTAGCTTGCGATGCTTCACAACAGCGCGCCACGCCCGTCTTGTAGGGGGACGGCTTGCCGTCCCCTCTGAACGGGGTAGGGCAAGCCCTACCCCTACACATTTTCAAAGCAACGCGCGCCTGGCGAAACCAACCCGGGCGGTCCGGTGGGTCAGCCCACCGGTGGCAATACAGCCCCTTCTCAAGCGCCGTTAGTCCATTCTGAACCAAATTACGATTATACCTTACCTCTCGCAAGGCGAGACGCGGCGGGCTTGCAGGGGAATAGAAAGAGGAGCAAACCATACCAATCCAGCTATTTACCTTTTTGGTTATTGCCTAAACGGCTGTGTACTGTTAGAATCTTCCAATCTCTGAGCGCAATTTGTGTCGGACACTGGGCGGCTGCGGCGCGTGACAGGAGGGACCGATGATTTGGATGGATTGGTTAATCATTGCGTCGGTAATTCTGCTGGCAGGGTTTTTGTTCGTGCAATGGCTCCCACACTGGCGCCAACGTCTGATAGATAACTTCGGCCTTCCACAGAGCGAGCTTCACCTGATCGGCGTCTCGGCCTCGCCGGCCCTGGCGCAAAGCGCCGGCAGATCGCAGGAAGAACGTGGATCGGTTAGTGAGAAAGAACTGGCGCTTTCGGCCGTGGAAGTGTCCCGCCGCTGCCGGCTCAAGTTCGAGGAACTGGCTCAAAACCCCGCCGGCAAAGATGCCTTGCTTTGGAAGAGCGTTACCGCCCTGGCGTTCGCTCCTCAGGCGAAAGTCGCCGCCGGCTCGGAACATTCTCAATTCGTTTCCAAAATGTCGGCCCAGATTGCAACTCAGATGAAATTATCCGAGGCGGAAGTCGAAGAAATCCGTTTAGCCGGCATCCTTCACGATATCGGCAAAACTCATGTTCCCGACACCTTGCAGTTGAAGCCCACGCGGCTGACGCCGGCTGAATTCGAGATCATGAAGAGCCATGCGAGTTGGGGGGAGTGGATGCTGCAACCGTTGCACGAGGACGGATTGGCGCGCATGGTGCGCCACCACCACGAGCGCTTCGACGGGCGCGGTTATCCCGACCGGCTGCAAGGGGACGACATCCCGCTGGGGTCTCGAATTCTGGCCGTGGCGGAATGTTTCGACGCGATGGTGAGCGCGCAAGTTTACCGGGCAGCCATTAGTTTTGAGGATGCCGTGGCGGAAATATGCCGCTGCGCCAATTCGCAATTCGACCCCAAAGTCGTCGTGGCGTTCCTCCAGCAGGTTGATAGCCGCGGCGATCTGCGTGCGAGGCCTTCCTGATTCAAGTCACGGTGGAACTATAGAAAACAAGCACTTTAGCGGGCTAATCAGCTCTGGGGAGGAAGCCCTGAGCCGAACCCGCCGTCCACCACCAGCGCCGTTCCGGTCATGAACGAAGCGTCGTCGCTGGCCAGGAAAACCGCCACGCGCGCCACCTCCTCGGGCTTGCCAATTCTCCCCAGCGCATGGAGCTTTCCGGCTGCCACGCGCGCGGCGGCGGGATCCGGCTGCACCTCGAAGTATCCCCAGGCGAGACCCGCATCAATATACCCCGGGCAGATGCAATTGACGCGAATGCCCTGCTTGCCGTGGTCGATGGCCATGGCTTTGGTGAGCGCGATAATCGCGCCCTTGGTGGCGCAATAGACCGCACAGAGCGGCTCGACGAAAAAGCCGTTCACGGATGCCATGTTCACAATGCAGCCCTTGGCGCGCCGCAGAGCCGGCAGGAAGAACTTGGAACAGAGGAAGATGCCGCCCACATTCACGGCCATCTCGCGATTCCACTCCTCGACCGTCGTGTCTTCCACAGTCTTGTTCACCTGAATCGCGGCGTTGTTGCAAAGCACATGGACATGCTCGTAAGCGTCCAGCGTGGACTGGCGCAGCCGCTCGACCGCGGCGGGATCCGCAACGTCGGTCGGGACGAACATCGCCGGACTGCCCAATTCGCCGATCAGACGCACAGTTTCTTCAGCACCCGCGGCATTGATGTCAGCCACCACAACCCGGGCGCCTTCCCGCGCGAACTCAAGAGCGCAGGCTCGCCCGATTCCCGACGCCGCGCCCGTGACCACCGCAACCCGATCTTTAAGCTTCACAGTTGCTCCTTCTTTCGATGGTACTGTTTCCCCCTTCAGTTAAAGATGGCCGCGGCACCCCAAGAATCTACCACAGTCGTCACCCCGAAGTATGAAAACACCTCTTACCCTAACGCCCTTCGTCCTCTTCCCTCTCCCCTGGGAGAGAAAAGAGGGGTGATAGGACACAGGCGTTTAGGTAAGGTGAACGCGTTGGATGATTAATGCCCGAAGGGCATTATGATCATTGGCCGCAGGTGAAACCTACGGACCAGAGCGTGTCCCACAACTCGCTGACAATCCCCGCAGGGGATTCGCATAGTAGCCGGGGGCAGCGCCCCCGGAAGACGAGCACCACCCTCCCGACCCTGAAAGGGTCGCATCGGTCGAATAGAGGTGCCAGCCTCTGGCCCCGGCGGCGCCCGCGTTCGACCATTGCAGGGCGTCCAGCAAGCAGCGCTACCTCACTGTAGTCAGCACCGGCCCGGTCTTGATAAAATCACTCCGCACATTGCAGCGGTACAAGGAGCCAGCATGTACCTAGCCTGGGTGGGACATCCCCATCTCGTCTTGTTGGCCGCACTGCCCGAACGGCTGATTCGGCTGCGCCTCCCCGATCTGGGGATTATCATCGTTTACTTCCTATCCGTTTTGGGCATCGGCCTCTACTTCAAGCGGTTCACATCTCATGGCGAGGACTTCTTTCTGGCCGGCCGCAGCATGACGGCCTGGGTGGCGGGCATCAGTTTTGTGGCCGCCAACCTCGGCACCCTCGAGTTGATGGGGTGGGCGGCCGCGACCTACGAATACGGCGCCATCACCGCGCACTGGTACTGGATCGGCGCCATCCCCGCCATGGTCTTCCTGGGCCTTTTCATGATGCGGTTTTATTACGTCTCCAAGGTTCACTCGGTGCCGGGATATCTGGCGCTTCGCTACGGCAAGCCGACCAGCGTTTTGAGCGCCGTCAGCTTCGCTTTCATGACCATTTTGATGTCGGGCGTGAACATGTACTCCATGGCCGTGGTGATGAGAGTCATCCTGGGGTGGAACATTCACTTCAGTATCTGGGTCGCCTCGTTGACCGTGGCCTTTTACGTGGCCCTGGGCGGCTTGTTCTCCGCCATCTTCAACGAGGTTCTGCAATTCGTGCTCATCTGGCTAGGCGGCTTGCCCGTGGCCATTCTGGGCCTGATTGACGCGGGCGGCTGGCGGGGCCTCCTGGCCCGCATCGCGCACAATTTCCCGCAAGGCGACTACACCCATGTGTGGCGCACCACCGCCCACTTTGCCGACAATCCCATGGGCATCCACTGGGTCGCCCTCGTCTTCGGATTGGGCGCCATCGGCTCGTTCGGCTACTGGACCACCGATTTTCTGGTGGTTCAAAGAGCCCTCTCGGCGCGCAATCTGAACGAGGCCCGCCTGGCGCCGATCATCGGCTCATTCTTCAAGATGTCGGTCCCCCTCATCGTCATCCTCCCCGGGCTGCTCTCCTTAGCCCTGTTGCCTTTTCCCCTGGTAGCGGAGAGCGCCGCCCAGGCCGGCCAGCACACTTATAACGAGGTCCTGCCGCTGATGCTGGTGCGCTACTGCGGCCCCGGACTACTGGGGCTGGGCGTGATTGCGCTGATTGCAGGGTTCATGTCGGGCATGGCGGGCAACGTGAGCGCGTTCTCCACCGTCTGGACCTACGACATTTACCGCCAACTCATCCGCAAGGATGCTCCCGACGCCCACTACGTCGCCATGGGCCGCTGGTGTTCGATCCTGGGCGTGCTGGTCAGTATCGGGACGGCCTACCTTGTGCCTTATTCCAAGAGCGTCATGGACTACGTGCAAGCCCTCGCCAGCTTCTTCGTCCCGCAATTGTTCGGCACCGTTTTTCTGGGCATGCTTTGGCGAAGAACCACACCTGCCGGCGGATTCTGGGGCTTGCTTTGCGGGACTACCTCTTCCATTCTCATGTGGGCTTGGGTGCGAATTGATCCCAGCAAGATTTCGGTCATTGCTCTGTCTCCGCACGCTAAGGACATGTCGGAATCGATGTTCCGGCTTTTGTGGTCAGGTCTCCTTTGCTTCATTGTTACCATCACGGTGAGTCTCTTCACGAAACCCAAGCCCGTCGGGGAGCTCACGGGATTGGTGTACGGCCGCACTCCCGTGCCGGACGAGGGCAGCGTGGCGATTTACCGCCGGCCGGTCTTCTGGGCATGTGTTTCCCTGGCGGTCTTCCTGCTGTTGCAGTACATCTTCTGGTAAGTCATCTGCCCATCTGCTCACCTGCCCATCTGCCTACCTGTGTGGCTTAACTAGTACATTGACCCTGTAGGGACTTGTCCTCGCCTGTTTTGAGTGGTTAATTAAAAGCACTTCCCAACAGATGATCTGCTTCCCCAATCACACACATTGATTCTGATGTAAGCCGCGCCAGATCCCGCAGTCGGGAC
>Ga0187781_10000713_pt1 | contig 24189 bp, 17 predicted proteins | sample 0715_SJ02_MP02_2_FD_132447 | JGI IMG/M metagenome (GOLD analysis project Ga0187781, IMG submission 132447) | Tropical peat soil microbial communities from peatlands in Department of Meta, Colombia - 0715_SJ02_MP02_20_MG | ecosystem: Environmental > Terrestrial > Soil > Wetlands > Peat | place... | reverse complement strand
TCAGGCTCGAAAGCAAACTCTCCAGATCCGCGCGCGCGGCTTGCACGCGGTCCATCAGTGCAACGAGTTCCCCCTTCACCGACTCCGCCGCGCTTGTCCTCTCGTTCAGAGACTCCAAGGCCCGCAAGGCCTCGGCTCGCGCCTGGTCGACGGGCGCTGCCGGCGCCGCCAAGGCTTCCGCTTGCGGCGGTGCCGGTTCAGCCGGCGGAGCCCCGGCCTCACCCGCGAACCGCGACAAGGCATGCACCGCCATGTTGAATTGGCTCAGGCCGCCGTTCTGCTCTCCCGCCTCCGGCGAAGTGCTCGGCGCAAGGCGTCCGGCTTCCAGTTTCGGGCCCTCGTCAGGGGTCCCGGCTGCGCTTCCCTCCGTCCGCGCTTCCGCGCGCGGGCTCGATCCCTCCGCCTCGCCCGCGCTCGCCTGCCGTTCCCTCTCCCAATCCTCAGGAGGAAGCTTGACCCCCCAGACGTTTTGCGCTTCCAGCAACTCGATACAAACTTCGTAGGGGTCTTCAGCAAAGCGCTTCTCGCAGACCCTGTTGACGCGACCCTTGGCCGACCGCCCCAGCAGTGGATTCTCGATCGACACCTGCTCATCGACGGCTAGGCGGTGAAAGGTGGCTATCCTGCCGCCGTGCTGATTAACACTGATCGTCCAGGTGTTCTCCTTGAAGGCTTGCCCGGTCGCATCGGTGCCGTGTACGGTGATCGGAACGATGATAGAGAGGCGGGCGCTGCGACGCCCCACTACACCAGGAATGTCGGTTTCATCAGGATTTGGACTCATATCAACGTGAGAAAATCTTAGAGGATAAAGGAGGGTAAGTCAACACAAAGCCGTGGTACGGAGGTACTAAAAGCGTATAGTACGGTATATTGACTGATGTGATGTTAACTCCTGAAGTATGGTCTCGCTCGCCTACCTCGCTCCCTTCCGCTCCCGTTCCTTCGCGTCCCTTCGCTTCCCTAGCTTAACTCCTTTGGCCGCTCTAACATAGGCGACCGCAACGCGCCGGTTAGCGACCTCAGGACAACTGGAGGCCGGACCGCTGCGACGTCAACCTTTGAGCTGCAATGGACGAAAAGTCGTTCTCCGGCCGCCCCTATGCCCACTGGCGTCTTGCCGTTTGAGTCGGGTTACGGCTTTCCACACGGCCCCCGGGTTCTTTCCTTCACGCAAATCGCGTCGGCCGATAAGCCTCTAACGAGAAAGAAGTGGATCGGGTCAGAATCAGCTCGGAAATCTGTTGCGCGGTGAGGGGGGCCAAAAGAATGCCATGGCGAAAGTGCCCCGTAGCTAGGATAAGATTATCTAGTTTACCATAACCTAAAACAGGAAGATGATCGGAGGTATCGGGCCTCAGACCCGCCCAGGCGCGAAGGAACGCGCAGTCCTTCAAGAAGGGCGCGAATTTCATCGCCCCCTTGAGCACGGACTGGAGTCCTTCGGCCGTCACCGTTTTTTCAAAACCCACGTATTCGGCGGTCGTGCCCACCAGCACCCGGCGGGCCGAACGGGGCACCAGGTAATGGCTTCCAGCGCGAACCACGTGAGGAATCTCACGCGGCGACTCAAACTCCATCATTTGACCGCGGCAAGGCTGTACAGGGAGCGGCAGACCGGCCTGCGCGGCGAGCGCTCCCGACCAGCAACCCGCCGCCAGCACGAAGGATCCGGCGGAGTAGCTGGTGGGTGGGCCTCCCGGCGGGCCGTTGCCGGCATGAATGGCTTCCACATGGTTTTCGCGGACGCTGAGATCCTCGACGCCCGTGCGGGCGTAAAACTTCACACCCAGCCGGTGGGCGGCTTCGATGACCGCCCTCGTCAACTTCTCGTTATCCACCCAGTGGTCCTCGGAAGCGCCGAGGGCGAGCCGGACCTTGCTCGAAAGGCCGGGCATCTTGTGCGGAAGGCTGGCCAGAGGGATTCGTTCCAGCGGCAGGCCGGCGCGCGACTGGTTCCAAAAAAGCTTCTCGAGTTGCGCGACTTGCTTCTCCTCAATCGCCACCAGCAGGCTTCCTTCGCTCCGGAAGCCTACATCCAGGCCGCTCAGATCCTCAACTTCCGAAACGAACTCCGGAAAAAGAGCGTGGCTTCGAACGCAGAGCGCAAAGAACGAGTCGGGTTCCGCGGTCTCACTCTGGGGGCCGACCATTCCTGCTGCCGCGCTGCTGGCTTCGGCTCCGGGCTCGCCGCGATCGAACACCGAAACGCGCAGTTTGGCTTGCGCCAGGCGCAACGCAATGGATGACCCAATCAAGCCGCCTCCGATCACGATCACGTCGGCGGTGTGCGGCGAACTGGAGGCAGAGGTCATAGTTGCTATTGTATCACCAGAGTTGCAGCCCGGGGCCGAAACAGGCTCGCAATCGCACTCACGTCCGCTAGCGTCCTGAGTCACAGGTTCGTTGAATAATTCAGCCCGCAGAGCGGGCGGCAGCGAGTAGCCCACGGCGTAAGCCGTGGGTCGTGCTGCCGGGCCCATCCTCAGAACGCGCTAACGGAACTTGTGGCATAATCAGGATTCGACTCACAACCAGCGGCGAGGAGCCACAATTGCTCTGTCCCATATGCCATAAACGCAAGGCGAAAAGGTTTTGTCCGGCCCGAGGCGATAACATCTGCGCCGTCTGTTGTGGAACGGAGCGCGAAGTAACGATTGACTGTCCCGCGGACTGCCCCTACCTTGTGGCCAGTCGCGAATACGACGCTTCACGACGCGAGATCGACCGGTCGAAACTCCCCTTTCCTGACTTGCGTTTCTCTTACGAATTTGCTCAGGCCCAGGCCCCACTGATGATGGCGTTGATGTCCGCGATCCGGCAATATGCTCGCGAACACCGCCCGCTGGTGGATTCGGACGCGACCGCGGCTCTCCAGGCCCTGGCCGAGTCTTACCGCACGCTTTCGAGCGGCCTCTATTATGAAAAGCCTCCCGATTATCTCTACCAGCGTGAACTCTATCAGGCCTTGAAAACAGCTTTGGAGGAATTTCAACGGCTCGAGACTCAAAGGCAAGGCTTGGTCACTGTGCGGAACAGCGACATCCGCGACTCGTTGATTTACCTCACCCAGCTTGCGGCCATCCGCGACAACGGCCGCCCCAAAGGGCGAGCTTTCCTGGATCTGGTTCGCGCCCAGTTTGCCGACGAAGATGCCGCCCAAGCCGAGTCGAAGATCGTGCTCCTGCCGTAGTGTGACGTTGGGAGCGCGGGCTTCCAGCCCGCTTGCTCATATACGAAATGGGCTCAACGATCCAGCGAGTGAACAAATCACCGGGTGGCGTCGGACAAAGCTTGTCAATGGCCCAACGATTTAATGAAACCATGACTCACGATTACGCATTCGAGATGGCGGCTGCTGCGGTCCGCTTCGGCTTTGGCGTAACGCGCGAAGTGGGGGCCGAACTCGCGGACCAGGGCAAGCAGCACGCCCTGGTCTTCACCGACGCGAACTTGCGCCCGCTGCCGTCCGTGGTGACGGTGCTCGAGTCGCTCGAGAAACACCAGATCCGCTTTGCGGTTTTCGACCGTGTCCGCGTCGAGCCCACCGACGAGTCATTCTGCACAGCGGCCTCGGCGGCCCAGGCCGGCAACTTCGATTCCTTTGTCGCCGTGGGCGGCGGGTCGACCATTGACACCGCGAAGGCAGCCAACCTCTACAGCACCTATCCGGCCGATTTTCTCGACTACGTCAATCCTCCCATCGGAAAAGGCAAGCCGGTTCCCGGCCCGCTCAAAACGCTCATCGCCATTCCCACCACCGCAGGCACCGGCAGCGAAACCACGGGTGTGAGCATCTTTGACTACACCCGGATGCACGCCAAAACCGGCATCGCGCATCGCCGCCTGAAACCGGCGCTGGGCCTGCTGGACCCGGAAAACACTCGCACCCTGCCGCCTGAGGTCGCCGCGTCGGCCGGGCTCGACGTGCTGAGCCACGCCGTCGAGTCCTACACCACGCTGCCCTTCGACGCGCGCCCGCTGCCCGAGCGGCCCATCCTACGCCCCGCCTACCAAGGCTCGAACCCCATTAGTGACGTCTGGAGCCTCGAGGCCCTGCGGCTGGTGGCGGCGTTCCTGCGGCGCGCCGTGGCGGATCCGGCCGACGACCAGGCGCGCGCCGCCATGCTGCTGGCCGCCTCTTACGCCGGGATTGGTTTCGGGAATGCCGGCCTGCATTTGCCGCATGGCATGTCTTACGCGGTGTCGGGTCTGGTGCGAGACTACAGGGCGCCGGGATATGCCGTCGAACATCCGCTGGTGCCGCACGGCGTCTCGGTGATCCTCAATGCCCCGGCGGCCTTTCGCTTCACTGCTCAGGCTTGCCCCGAACGCCATCTGAAAGCCGCCGAAATTCTCGGCGCCAAGGTCGGCGGCGCGCGTCTCGAGGACGCCGGCAAGATCTTGGCGGACCAGATCGTCGGGTTCATGCAGGATCTGCACATCCCCAACGGGCTGCGCGGGCTCGGCTATGACTCGGCGGACATCCCCGCCCTCGTCGCAGGCACCCTGCCGCAACATCGCGTCACCAAGCTCTCTCCCCGCCCATTTCAGCCCGAGGACCTGGCACATATTTTCACCGAAGCCATGGTTGCTTGGTAGGATAACGTCCCTCACCCCAACTCCCTCCCCTCTTCCCTCTCCCCTGGGGAGAGGGAAGAGGGGAAGGGGTGATGGGGTGAGGGGTCCTGGTGGGGATTCTGGGACCAGACCCCCGTATGATTTATCAGTGAGTAGCGAGGGTTTTTACTTGCAAGACCTACGGACTCGAAGCGTTCATGCAATGAAAGCTGTAATTCAACTGGAGAGGACTGTTGCGGGGAAGCGCCGAGGAGGAGGATGCGAATGAAGATCGATTTGGAGTTGTCGAAAACTGCATTGAGGCTGGTCCTTCAGGCATTGTGCGTCTGCGCCATGGCAGTGACCGCTCCGAGCCAGCAACTGTCCGACGCTATTGATCGGGTGCGCCCCAGCATCCTTCAGATTAGGCTTGAGTGCGTGGAAGCAGACAAACAAGCTAAAAAGTACGGGACGGCCTTCCTCGTCAGCAAGGAAGGAGTTGCCGTTACAGCAGCCCATGTGGTTGACTGCGGCAGTGGGACGGCACTTCTCAGACAACGCGTAAAGGTCGGTCTGCCGCTGGTTCATTCTGTCACTGACCAAACAAAAAAGAGTGGCAATTTTAAGTTTATAGACGCGCAGGTCATCGAAGTTGACAAGGTATATGACGTTGCAGTCGTAAAGCTGTCAAGAAACCCATTCAGAGAGAAAATCGAGTCGGGGTTCACGCTCAACGGCAAGCCCCTCGCGTTGGCGCCCCCTGGCGTCGCGATGCTTTCGATCCGCGGCGCGCCTCGCGAGGGTGAGTCGGTTGCAGTCTCGGGTTTTCCTTTCGCTGGTCCGACGTTGTGTACAAACGCGGGAATCATTGCGTCAGTAGGGGACACCCAGTACTTTGATACGGAAAACGATACAGGAAACGAGGCAATCCACGTATCGATTGCCTTCGACTTTTACTTGGCAGATATGACAATCAACCACGGTAACAGCGGCGGGCCTCTGTACGACGCGTCGGGTGAGGTCATTGGAATAGCTTCTGCGTTCAAGGTGGCAGAAGTGGAGAAGTTGGCCCAGGGTGCTCCGGATCAGACACCTCAGGGCGAGGGGGCGACCGGGTACAACGCACACCTTGCGGTTTTCGTGCCGATCGTGTACGCCAAATTGCTTTTGGATAAGCACGCAATCGGATTACCGTCGCAGTGATCGGGGGCTGGCGCAGAGTCCGTTTTTTGGAGTCTGCGATTTCCTGAAGGGAAATTCCTTCTCGGGAAGCGGCCGTCGGCGTGTCCCTTCGGGACATCGCAGACTCCATCATGCGGAGTCTGCGCCAGCCCGCCATTCCGCTGTACTGTTTGACATTTAACGCGGGGCGTGATAGCGTGAGGTGTGATTAAGTCCTTCCGCTGCGACGAGACCAAGCGGCTTTTTCATCGCGAAGCCCGTCGGAAGTTTCGTGCCATCGAGCGTCCCGCGCTTCGGAAGCTCGACATGCTCGACGCCGCGGGCGATCTGCGGACTCTCAGCGCACTTCCGGGCAACCGGCTGGAGCGGTTGCGCGGCGACCGCGAAGGACAGTACAGCATTCGGATCAATGATCAATGGCGGGTCTGCTTTACCTGGCAGGCTGGCGATGCTTATGACGTCGAAATCACGGACTACCATTAGGAGGAAGGGATGGCAAAGAAACTGAAGCCCGTGCATCCGGGCGAGATTCTCCGGGAAGAATTCATGAAGCCGCTTGGCTTGAGCATGAACAAGCTCGCTTTGGACCTGCGTGTGCCCGTCACTCGCATCGCCGAAATCGTCCACGAGCGTCGCGCCATCTCTACCGATACGGCCCTGCGGCTGGGCCGCTACTTTAACACCACGCCGGCGTTTTGGATGAACCTTCAAGTTCGCTATGACTTGGAAGTTGCGGAGGATGAGTTGGCGCAGCGGATCGCCCGCGACGTGCAACCCGTCGAAGCGGCCAGTGTGTAGGTGTCAAGTGCTGCGATTTCCTGAAGGGGAATTCCTTCTCGGGAAGCGGGGGCTGGCGCAGACTCCGTTTCTTGGAGTCTGCGATTTCCTGAAGGGAAATTCCTTCTCGAAAACCGATCTGCCTCGTGTCCCTTCGGGACATCGCAGACTCCAAAAAACTGAGTGTGCGCCATCCGGCGAGTTTCTAAATTCTTGCAAGCGCGGCGCCCGCGTCTCAACGAACAATGTGATACGGCGTGTGGTTCAGCCGCTCGGCGCCGCTCTCGGTAATCAGGAATCCGTCTTCGATCCGCAGCCCGCCCCAAGGCGTGTCAAACAGCGGGATGTCCACTGAAATGACCATATTGGGCTGGAAAATAGCGGCGCTGCTGGGGCCGAAAATAGGCGGCTCGAACTCGATCACGCCCACGCTGTGCACGCCTGAGTAGAGGAAGTAGCGGCCCAACCCGGCCTCCTCGACCACGCGGCGTCCCAACGCCTCCACCGCGCGCCCCTCAATGCCGGGCCGCATGGCGCGGAAGCATGTATCTTGTGCCTGCCGCGCTATCTCTGCCGCACTCCGTATTTCGTCACCCGGGTCACCGACCATCACCGGCCGGCCGATGGCCGCATGGTAACCCTCGTAGCGAGGGGCGATGGTGAGCAGCACCAGCTCATTCGGCTGAACGGCGCGAAACGTCGAGCGCGCCAGAATGGGCCGGGAGTTCGGGCCGGACGCGACGATCGTATCGATGCCGGTCCCTTCCGCTCCCATCCGCCGCATCGCCGATTCGATCTCCGCAGCCACTTCACGCTCCGTGGCTCCGACGCGAATCGCCTCCACGCCTGCGCTCAGTCCCGCTTCGGCAATCTGATAGGCGTAGCGGATTACGGCGAGTTCCGCCGGCGACTTCTGCGCCCGCACGTCGCACACTGCGTTCTCGACGTCCGCCCACTCGGCCTCGGGGAAACTCGCCTGGAATGAAGCCAGGAGGTCCGCGCTCATCAGCCCTCGCCCGGCCAACCCGACGCGGCGAATCGAGGCCGGATCGCGAACCGTCTCCGCAACAATCTCACGCAGGCTCTGAATCCTGCTGTAAGGATAATCTTCGTTGGGGTGAGTGAACTCCCGCAAAACGCGCACGTCGCTGATGCGGCCGGCGAGCAAGGCGTACTCGCGGGTCTCGGGACCGCAGAGCATAACGGGCGGCCCTTGCGGGAACAACAGTATGCAGACGGGCTCGAAATGCACCGGGAAATTGGCCAGCCAGCGCGCGTGCGCGGCGCCGAATGTTGCCCGGTCATCGGCGTAGGCCACCAGCAGGTCGAGTTTCTGCTGTTCCATCAGGCCTTGCACGCGCGCCCAACGCTGCGGGTATTCCTCCGCGGGGATGGCCGGTTTTGATTTAGTCTCCATGAACGTCGCACCTCGCACGCCAGAATTGGGACTTCAGTTTAGTTGAGACGCAACCCTAACCTGCACCGCCCGTTCTCCGAATCCAATCGCCACGGGCAAGGGGATATGTTCCGTATTTTCGCGCCGCCTCGATCATGGTCCGGTAGTTCTCCGGCCGGACCGACGAATGGATGGCATTGGAAGAGGAGATGATGAAGCCACCGCCGGGCGCGGCCGTCCGAATACAATCGCGGACAGCGGCATCCACTTCCTCGGGATCAGCCTCAGACAGGACATGAGCGCAGTCGATGTTTCCAATCAGGCACAGCCGGTGGCCATATCGCCGCTTCACTTCTCCGATATCCATTCCGGCCACGGGCTCCAGCGGATTCAGGCCATCGATGCCGGTCTCCACGATGGCGTCGAGGATCGGCCAGAGATTCCCGTCGGAGTGCTTGATGACCTTTCCCCCTTCTTCGTGGATGGCATCGACCATGCGTTTGAGCCTGGGTATAACAAACTCCCGGGCTATGGCCGGCGAGAAAAATGGGTTGTCGTTCCCGGCATAATCGTCCGCCACCACGATCGCGTCAGCCCCCGCCCGAATCGCGTTGCGTGCCATCCCAATGCTCATGGCCAGGACTTTATCCATCAGTTCATGGGCGAATTCAGGATCCAGCAGGAAATCTGCCAGCAAGTTATCGAACCCGCGAAGAAAAACCGACCACATGAAGGCGGCGCGATGCCTGAAGAAGATGGCTCGCTTTCCTTTGAAGCGCGCCACCAACTCCGGAAGGCTCCCCAAGCGGTGGGGGGCGTCGGAGTCAGGCGGCGCCCATTTTCTTAAGTCCTCCTTCGACTGAATCGGCCCCCGCAGGGGATGGTCGAGAACCTCCAGACTCGGTTTGAAGACGACCCCCATCTCGTCTGTGTAAGAACCGTCACGATTCTCGGCGATCGTATTGAATTGATAAACGCCGCAAACCGCATCCAGTCCCATGCACTCCTCGAAGTCCATCTGGACGCGCGCCTGCGGACACAGCACTTTGAAAACTTTGGGGCTGATGGACCATTCCACGATCGGAACACGATCAGGCTCCTCGCAGTTGAGGGCCACCATCACTCTCTCGTAGGGAATCATGTATTTCTCCGGCGTCGCCGCACCGTGCCGTGGCCGTCCGCCTTTCGCCTCGGCGCTCCTTCCGGCGGGACCTCGCAGGCTGCGGAAAAACCCGGTTAGGGGCGCGTAGCGGCGGGTTTACCCCGCCATATGTGTATTGTTTTCAACGGTCGATGGCGGCCTAAAGCCGCCGCTACACCTTTCTCCGCAGACTCCTAGTGAATAATGGCTCGCACTACGCGTGGTAACAACACACCCTCCGACCAGGCCGGGGGCGAAAAACCCAGCCTGATAACCACTAAATCCAGTGAAGGCACCACATAGCAGCGATTCGACTCATATCCCATGAAAGCGAAGGCATCTTTGGGCACTCCCGGCCAAAGCATGCCGTCGGTGTTGACCCAGAAGGTGTACCCATAGCTGGGGTTGAGTTGCTGAGAGCTGCGGGTGGCCAAATCAAGCCACCATTTGGGGACGATTTGCTGCCCCTTCCAAACGCCGCCCTGCGCCAGCAAATAACCCACCCGGGCAAAGTCTCGGGCGGACATGCGCAGCCCGGCGTGAACGTTCGCGTGGGGGCCGATATGCCCGGCGCCGCCCAACGCATCCCAGCCAAAGTTCTCAACCCCAATCGGCTGAAATATCCGCTCCTTCACATACTCGCTGACTTCCATGCCCGTCGCGTGGGCGAAGATCAGGGAGAGGTGGGCAAAACCAGCATCCGAATAATCCCACGCTCCACCCGGCTCAGCGAAAAGTTCAGCGGCGGAGATACCGTCACTATTAGCTACCTTGCCCAGGGCAATCTCGAACCCTCCTTCCCCCCCGAGTATGAACATCGCACGATCTTCGCCCGGGATTCCCGAGGTCATGGTCAAAAGATGGCGTAACTCGATCGTTTCTTTCCGTGGGTCCGTGAGGGGATGACCCTCGGGGACGAAGCGATAGGCAGGAGTGTCCAAGTCAATCTGCAGGTCATGCGGGAGCTTGTGGCGGCGGCTTTCGTCAAAAAGCATCCCGTAGGCAAGACCCGTAACAGACTTGGTGCACGACTTCACGCAAAAGGTCTCTTCCGGGTTGGCCGTTTGGTACCACTCCCGCACCAGGTAGCCGTGGCGAATGACGAGGATCACCCACGGTCCGTCGAACGCCATCACGCGGTGAAACAGGCCGACATAATCCAGCTTTCTACTATCGAAGCCCGCAAGGCTCTGTACCTCATCATCATTGTGGCAGCGGCGCCACCCGCCGGCCGACTCCGGCGGCGGGTAATAGACCCCCGCAGAGTCCGCGCTGGCGGTAGGATGGCCTTGGCCAAGGATCTGCGTGGGTATTAGAATTGCCACACTGGCAACCAGTATTAGCCATCGCAAGGGACGCAGGCGCGACATGGCGGGAATTATATCACGCAGTTTTCGCTTGACAAGACGGCTGGGCCATGATAGCCTAAATGGGTTGTCGAATGTAATGTTGTGCCATCACGGAATGCCGGAACGGTCGGTCGCAAGGTGCAAAAGCGAGAAGGTTCCGGCGAGCGGGGGAAGAAGGATTGGGGAAAAACAAAAAATAGTACGAACGAAGCCACTATGTTATTGAAAACAAATGGGGGCAAAGCGCAATTGTCGGAACGAAGCTAAGAAGTACCTGAAAACAAGGCAGTTATCAGAGAATTGTGGAAGCAAAGCGAAGAAGTGGCTGAAAACAAATGACATGGTTGACTTCGAGGGGCATTCATTAAGTGCGTTTTGCACGTCAATTTACAGCTTTATGACCCCAAAGGCCGCAAAAATCACCGCCTATTGCCAAAACGAACCGAAGACCGCGCATCCCAATAAAGACATATTGTCGGCTAGACGGGCTCAAGCTGGCGAACCGCCCCTCGCCCCACCAGGGATGAAAACACATAGCGCAGCGCGGCGGGGCCGCAACCAAACAAGCTCACCACGGAGGCCACAGAGACCACGGAGGCCGAGCATCAAGGACGTTCTTCTCCGTGGGCTCTGTGCCCTCAGTGGTGAGTCTTTTGGCCGATGGCATTAATCAGAAGGGAATTATCCGATATCAAAAGTCGCCGGGGTAGCGCGGACCGCCGTTTTTGCGGTCCGCGGTTCTTCGATTGAACAAGCCGCGGACCACAGAAGCGGTGGTCCGCGCTACAGGCTCAGGCATTCGATTCCAAGGCGGCAGCTTCGCTGCCGCACTCCCAGGCGCCGTCGCGGAGGGTAATGGTTTTGCCGGAGAGGGCGGGGACGCGTTCGCCGGGGACGATGATGCCGACCAGATTCAGGGGGTCGGCGGCGGAGAGGGTGATGGTTTCGGGCGGTGCGGGGGCATGACCCTCCGTCCCGATCTTATTCTCGGCGTGGCGCGCGGCGCGCAGGGATTCGAGCGCTACCGGCAAGGCGAATTGCTCGCCCAGGAAACCGTCGACAAAGCGGCCGCCGCGCACTTCGCCGCGGTCCTCGAGCCGCCGAAGCGTAATCAGCAGTTCACGCCATTTGAACGGGAACTCCTCGCGCAGGGTCAATTCTCGAAACACCACGCCGTAGCGCTCGAGTAGCACGTGGCAAACCGCTTCGAGAGCCTTGGTGCGATCGGTTGTCTCGCCTGGGAAGAGCAGGGTCCAGCGACCGGTGCTGTGGCGCGGGCGGGCCTTGCGTCCACGGCCTTGTCCGGTGCGGCGCTTGGGGTCGATGAGGGCACGCAGGTTATCGAACCCGTCGGCGGTGAAGAGCCCTGCCGCCACCAACTCCCACAGCGCGGTTTCGATTTCCGATTTGAGGTTGCCGGTTCCGCGCACGATGTCGGCGAAGAAGGAAGCGCCGTGCTGTCGCACAAATTCGAGGACCTCCCGCGCGGCGCGGCTCAGCACTCGAGAGATTTCGGCCAGAGGAGCGTGGCGCGGCATCATCCAGTCGGCATCGTCGCGTACGAAAAAAGTGATCGGAGCAACGCTCGATGGAGTGATGCGACGCGAGAGGGTTCCGGGCGCGTCATCCCGAACGAAGCGAGGAATCTCGCTTTGGTTCGCGGCGGAGTCGTGCTCGCCAGGAACATCAGGGAGAGAGTCCCCGCTGCGCTCCCCCGAATGTCCTGCGGAAGGGCGGGGCTTCAGCCCCGCCATCTTGGGACCGGATAAGATCTGGGCCTTTAGGCCCTGAAGCCGCCTCGATTCAGGGGCTAAAGCCCCTTCTGCATCGGGCGCGTTGGGCGGCGGGGCTGAAGCCCCGCCCTTCCGTCTGACTTCCATCTCCTTGGGTGGGCCGCAGGCCCATGACCACTCGGGATGACACGCATCTGTTGGCTGGACGGAGAATGAAGAGGCCGACTCTCCCGGTTCCAGCGTGGCGGGATGCGGCGACAGGCGTCCCCAGCCCACGGCGCCGGTCAGGCAGAGCTGGTCGAGGATTTGCGGATCGTAGCCTGCCACGCGCGGCGCCAGAATATGCCGCTCCCAGGCATTGGCGGGCGCCTCGAATCCTTGCAATTGCCGGATGACTTCCAGCACGCCCCGTTCGGCAGTCACTTGCGTGCCCGAGGCGACGTGCTGCCAACGCAGCAGCCAGCGCATGAATTGAGCCCGCGTGACCGGCGCAACTTCCCTGCGCAACCAGCCGAGCGTCAGGCGATGAATGCGCGCCAGCAGGCGGCGATCGCACCATTCGACCGTGTCCTTCTTGCTGCCGGCCGCGTCATCCTGACGCCCTTGCCTGTCATCCTCAATTCCTTGTTCGTCATCCTGAGCGGAGCGAAGGATCCCGGCAGTTGCATTCCCGGCCGTGGGGCGGGCGGCAACCCCCTCACCCGGCCCGCGCCGGCTGGCAAAAGCGCCGTCTCGGGCCACCCTCTCCCCCAAGGGGGCGAGGGCTGGAGTTTCTGCATTTCTCACGCCGCCCCGCAAGGGGGAGAGGGACGCATTTTCGCCAGGGGTGGTGAACTGGCCGCGGAGCACCCGGCCTTCGGCTTCGAGGCGAAGCATGGCAGCCTCGATATCCTCCTCCGGCAATCTCAGAGTGTGCGCCAGCCAGGCAACCTCGACGGGCCCGGAATGCTCCATCCAACCTCGCACGAGCTGGACCAGTACATCCTCTCTCGCAGTAACGGGCTCAGCGATTTCGGCAGGCTGCGTCTCGAACTTTGCCTCAGGGAAGAAAGCTGAAAATGCCTTAATTCTCTCGGCCGCGACCCAAAAGACCTCGCGCCCCACCAGAGCGCGAGTGGCCCGCCGGTCTGCGACGAGTTGGCGAAAGTAGTCGCCCCACAACGCGGCAATCCGTGGCTCATTCGCTCCTGCCCTTGAGTTCGCCTCTTCCGAGAGACTACCGTGCGCCGGCAGCAGCGCCTGTGCTGCTGGCGGCGCGCAGTTCTCGGGCAAGGCAACAAACACCCGCAGCACCTCGCTCAATTCGTCGGGGTCGCGAACATCCGGCCAGGCTTCTTCGCGGACTTGCGCGATGGCGGCGGGATCGAGTCGGCCGATTTCCGTCAGCACCGTCTCCGGCAGCACGCGGCGCAAGGAGACGGCGCGCGCCCGGCGCTCTTCGAGCGGCGCGTCGTCGAGATAGGCGTACGGATGGGCGTTCAAAATCTCGTGGGAGAACTGGGAAGGAGCGGGCGTGTCCACCGCCATGCACTGGATACTGCCATCCTTGATGCCGCGCAGCACCCGCTTCAGCCCCTCGAGGTCGAGCGCTTCCTCGAGCACGTCTTTCATTACTTCGCGGATAATCGGATGATCGGGAACGCGGATGTCGCCCTCGATGTTGTCCTGGCAGGCCGCCGCGTCCGGGAAGACCGCAGCCAGAAGATCGTCCGCGCGCATGCGCTGAATCTGCAGGGGGATCTTCTTGCCGTTGCGAATGCGCGGCAGCGCCAGCGCGCGTGTGGCATCCCAACGCCAGCGCGTGGCGAAGATCGGCGACACCAGCGCGGCCTGCTCGAGGACAGCGGCAACGGACTCAGGGGCGAGAAAATGGAAGACGTCGGCGAGCGGAAAGCTGTGCTGCTCGCCGAGCGAAATGTTCAGGCCATCCTCGGTGGCCGCAGCTTGCAATTCAAAATTGAATGATCGGCAAAATCGCTTGCGCAGCGCCAGGCCCCAGGCCTTGTTGATTCTGCCGCCAAAGGGGGCGTGGATGATGAGCTGCATGCCGCCGCCCTCGTCGAAAAAGCGTTCGGCAATAATTGTATTTTGCGTAGGGACCGCGCCGAGCATGGCTCGGCCCGCGAGGATATATTCGACCGCCTGCTCGGCCCCCGCGTCGTCGAGCCCGCACTCCTGCTTCAGCCACAACACGGCCTTGCCCACGCTCGCGCCGAAGGCGCCTTGGAGTGCGGTAGCGTTAGCTACCGCCTTGGCATTGGATTTCAAGGCGGCAGCTTCGCTGCCGCACTCCAAGGCGCTGATCTTTTCGCGTATTTCTGCGACTTGGGCGGAGAGTTCGGGCGTCCGCGCCGGCGCTTCTCCCAGCCAGAAGGGAATGTCGGGGGCGGCGCCGTGAGCGTCTTCCACCAGCACTCGTCCTGATCGGCTTTCGACCCTCGCGATGCGCCACGACGCGTTGCCCAAAAGGAAGACGTCTCCAGCCATGCTCTCGGCCGCAAAGTCCTCGGAGACGGTTCCCACGCTGATGCCGTCCGGCTGTGCTACCACGGCATAAAGCGCGGACTCCGGAATCGCGCCGCCATTGGTGATGGCCACCATGCGGCTGCCGCGCCGGCCTCGCAGGCGACGCAGGACGCGGTCGCGGTGCAGGTAAGAGCCGTAGCGGCCACGGCGCGCGGTGATTCCCTCGGAGAGGATTTCGAGCAAGGCGTCAAAGTCGGACCGAGGCAGATCGCGGTACGGATACGCCCGGCGCACGAGCTGAAAGAGGTCGTCCTCGTTCCACTCCTCGCAGGCGCACATGGCGACGATCTGCTGAGCCAGGATATCCAAGGGCGCGGGCGGAATCTCCAGCCGGTCGAGTTCGCCCTGCCGAAGAGCGCGAACCACCGCCGCGCACTCAATCAAGTCGTCGCGCGTCATGGCAAAGAGGCGCCCCTTCGGCACTGCCCCACGCCAATGGCCGGCACGGCCGATGCGTTGCAAGGCCACCGCGATGGAATGGGGCGATCCGATCTGGCACACGAGGTCCACAGCGCCGATGTCGATGCCGAGTTCGAGGGAAGCGGTCGCCACCAGCACGCGCACTGCGCCTGACTTCAGTTGGCTTTCCGCCTCAAGCCGTACTTTGCGCGCCAGAGAACCGTGGTGCGCCGCCACCGCGTCTCCGCCCAAACGCGGCGCAAGGTGATGTGCAATCCGCTCGGAAAGCCGCCGCGTGTTCACGAAGACCAGAGTCGAGCGATGCTGCCGCACCAGCTCCGCCAGCCGCTCGTAGACCTCTTCCCACATCTCATTGGTGGCGATCGGTCCAAGCTCACTGCGCGGCACCTCCACGGCAAGATCGAACGAGCGGCGGCGCTCGACATTGACGATGACCGGCGCGGGGCGGCCACTGCCAACCAGGAACTCGGCGACCAGTTCGATGGGCTTTTGCGTGGCTGAAAGTCCGATGCGCACAGGAGCGCGGCCAGGATGGGATTGGGCTGTCAGGGCTTCCAGCCGCTCGAGCGAAAGCGACAGGTGGGAGCCGCGTTTATCGTCCGCCACGGCGTGTATTTCATCCACAATCACCGTTTCGACATCGCGCAGGATGGCGCGGCTCTTCTCGGCGGTCAGCAGGATGTAAAGCGACTCGGGCGTCGTAACCAGTATGTGCGGAGGACGCTCGAGCATGGCGCGGCGCTCCGGCATCAGCGTGTCGCCGGTGCGTACGGCGGCGCGGACGGGCGGCATCGGCAGGCCCCTTGCGGCGGCCAGCGCCGTGATTTCGCTCAGCGGGACTTCCAGGTTCTTACGAATGTCGTTGCTCAACGCCTTGAGGGGTGAAACATAGACGACGGCCGTGTGGTCCCCGAGGCGGCCGCTCAGCGCTTTGCGAATCAGGCGATCGAGGCAGGCCAGAAACGCCGCCAGCGTCTTGCCGGAACCGGTGGGCGCGCAGATGAGCGTCGATTGGCCGGACAGGATCGAAGGCCAACCTTGTTCCTGCGGCTCGGTGGGCGAACCAAATCGGCCGGTGAACCATTCCTGAACGAGCGCATGCGCCCAGGCTAAAGAAGCCAGGGAGCTTTGAGATGTGTTGTCTAGGCCCGAAGTCAGCATCTTCTTTTAGTTTAGCTGGGTGCTCGAAAAATGCAATGTTCAGCAGCGCGGCCCGACAAATGATGCCCGCAGAATTTGTGTTGTGGTATAAGGGCAGTTATACTCTCATTATGAAAACCGCGATCTCGATCCCGGATTCACTCTTCCACGCGGCTGAGCGCGCGGCGAAGCGGCAGAAAGTCTCGCGCAGCCGATTCTACGCGCGTGCCGTCGAGTCCTACTTGAAGATGCAGCATGCGCAGGGAGTAAGAGAAACGCTGGACGCCATCTATGCGGCCGAGGGTTCCTCCCTCGACGCGGTGGTGGCGCGCATCCAGAGCCTGTCAGTCGAACGTGAGGAACGGTAATGCGCCGAGGCGAGATCTGGTGGGCGGCCTTGCCTCCTGCTCTGGGGTCAGGGCCCGGGTACCGGCGCCCTGTTCTGATTGTTCAAACAAATGAATTTAACGAGAGTAGACGACATTGACCAACCTTCAGATGACAGTGGAAGCACTCTACGACACCCCGCCCGATCAAACCGGGGAGGAATACTACACCGTCTTCGACGAATTCAAACTGGCGTTGAACGATGGCCGGATTCGAGCGGCGGAACCCGACGCGAGTTCTCCGACTGGCTGGAAAGCGAATCCCTGGGTGAAGAAAGGCATCCTCCTGGGATTCAGGATCGGGCGAATTACCGAAATGGGCCCGGCGGGTTTTCAGTTTCGGGACAAGCACACCTTCGCTTTGAAGCAATTGCGCTGGAACTTTAACGCCCGCGTCGTGCCAGGCGGTTCTTCGATTCGCGATGGTTGCTACATCGGCAAGAACGTAACCTGCATGCCGCCCATGTTTGTAAATGTGGGCGCCTATGTGGACGACGAAACGATGATCGACTCGCACGCGTTGGTGGGATCGTGCGCGCAGGTGGGTAAGCGCGTTCACCTGAGCGCCGCGGCGCAGATTGGCGGCGTGCTCGAGCCGGTCGGCGCCATGCCGGTGATTGTGGAAGACGAGGTTCTGGTGGGCGGCAACTGCGGAGTCTATGAGGGGACGATCCTGGGCGAAGGAAGCGTTCTGGCCCCAGGCACGATATTGACCGGCTCCATCCCCGTGTACGATTTGGTTCGGGATACAGTCTATCGTCGCGAGGGCGAAACGCCGTTGATGATTCCTCCCGGCGCCGTCGTCGTCCCGGGCACCCGCGCTATTGCGGAGGGACGAGGCAAAGAATTGGGCCTTTCCCTCTACACTCCCATCATTGTCAAATATCGCGACGACAAGACCGATCAGGCCGTGCGCTTGGAGGAACTGTTGCGGTAGATTAATAGATTCGCTTTATAGCCGCGATAAGTAATTTGAATTGCACTTGACCAAGCTTCTCGTTTATCTTTATCAGTTGGGAGGTGCGATTTAGCCTCCCCAAAATGCCCCTGAGAGACCGGCAATTCTCGGTTAGAGGGGGAGCGAAACGAATGCGCTGTCTGCTTTCAACCAGGAACCTGATCCGTCTCATCCTTACGGCGCCGCCGGCCTGAGTGCTGAGCGGCGTACCCCAACGAAACCCCCAGCTAGCGAAGATAAAGAAGCAAGAGCCGAAAAATAAGAGATTGACGGCGGCATGGTAGAATGGTACTCTACCTACCGACTGGTCGGTAGCGCAAGGCCGCCGCTCTCTCAGCGGGAGATACGATGCCTAAACTTTTCTCAGGTTCCGAACTCTTACTGGAAAGCCTCCGTCGCCAACGGGTCGAGGTCTTCTTCGGGCTTCCCGGCGGCGCCGTCCTGCCGCTTTACGATGCCCTTTACAGCGCCGGCATTCGTCACCTGCTGGTACGGCATGAGCAGGCGGCGGCTTTTGCTGCCGATGGCTACGCGCGCGTCACCGGCAAGCCGGGCGTTTGTCTCGGCACCTCTGGGCCCGGCGCCACCAATCTGATCACCGGCTTGACGTCCGCCATGATGGATTCCATTCCGGTGGTGGCCTTGACGGGTCAAGTCCCCTTGGCTCTGATTGGCAAGGATGCTTTCCAGGAAGCCGACACCATCGGGATCAGCCTTCCCAGCACCAAGCAGTCATTCCTGGTGCGGTCGGCCTCCGAGGTGCCAGGGGTTATTCAAAAGGCCTTCCAAGCCGCGGTCTCCGGACGGCCGGGACCGGTTCTGGTGGATCTGCCCAAGAGCGTGCTCATGGAAAACGCCGAAGGCGTCTTCCCTGCCGCTTCCGCATCCGCGCCCGCAGAGTTCGCTCACGAGTGGACGGACGATGACCTCGAACGCGCCGCCGACATGATTCTGGCAAGCCGCAAGGCGGTGCTTTATGCGGGTGGCGGCGTGATCACGGCCGAGGCTTCCGACGAACTGCGCGAACTCGCTGAACTGCTGCACATCCCGCTTACCACCACGCTGATGGGTCTGGGATGCTTTCCTTCGCGTCACCCGCTTTCGCTGGGGATGTTGGGAATGCACGGGTCTTATGCCACGAACACGGCCATCTGTCAGTGCGACTTGCTGATCGCGGTCGGGGCGCGATTTGACGACCGCGTTACTGGCCGCTTGAATGGTTTCGCGCCCAACGCCAAGAAGATCCACTTGGACGTGGATCCGTCCGAAGTCAACAAGAACGTGCGCGCGGATCTTGCCCTGGTGGGGGACGCCAAAGAGAGCTTGCGCGCGCTTCTGGCGGTTTTGAAGCGCCGCAAAGCCACGCCCCGAACCGAGAGGCAGCAGTGGTTGCAGCGCATTGAATCCTGGCGTTCCGAGCACCCGTTGACTTACGACAAGTACGCGAACAACGTCAAACCTCAATTTGTGATCGAGACGCTCTCGCAATATGCCAGCGAGGATGCGATCGCGGCGGTGGACGTCGGCCAGCACCAGATGTGGGGGGCTCAATTCTGGAACTTCACGCGCCCGCGCACCTGGCTCTCCTCGAGCGGGCTGGGCTCGATGGGCTACGGGTTCCCGGCGGCCATGGGGGCTCAAATGGCCTATCCCGACCGGCAGGTCATCGCCATTGTGGGCGACGGCGGATTCCAGATGACCCTGAACGACCTTGCCACCGTGGTGCAATACCGCGTGCCGGTCAAGATTGCCATCATCAATAATCGCGCCCTGGGAATGGTGCGCCAGTGGCAGGAGATCTTCTTTGAGAAACGCTATTGCGATATCGACCTGGACTTCGCTCCGGACTTTGTAAAGCTGGCCGATGCTTACGGAATTCGTGGCACGCGGGTCGAACATCGCACGGATGTCGCGGATGCGATCCAGGATTTCTTGAGCGATCGTGAGCCTCGCCTGATCGACTTCTGGGTCGATCCGGCGGAAAACGTTTATCCCATCGTGCCACCTGGCGCGTCGTTGGCGGAAATGGTGGTGGAACCGCCGCGTGTCCAGGTGGAAGAGGAAGCGCTCGACGATCTGTGGGCTGTCTGAGGTAACTCCCCTCCTCAGCAAGCGAGGGTTAGGGGGCGGTGGGTGAGCCAAACAGTTTCGCCCATCCCCCCTACCTTCCTCCTTAACCGGGACGGGAATCGGCGCTTAGCGTGCGGACAGGAGCAGGTTATGCAGTGGTTGCTGACGCTTGAGACGGACAACGATATGATCTCCATCTGCCGCCTGATGAACATCTTCCGCCGCAAGGGCCTGAAAATCACTACCCACGCGATGACGGCGCGGCCAGCGGGATTCTCCCTGATGGGTGTGGTTAATTCGGCAGAAGGCGATATCGATTACCTCTTCAATTTCCTGCGGCGCACCGAGGGGGTGCAGCACGTCACCTGCTATCGGCATGAGCCTTTTCCAAACGCTTCCTTCGTTTTCATCGACTCGGAAGAGGACAACTCCGGGGTGACGCGCGTGCTCGAGGCATTTCCTGAATCGAAGTTGATCTTTGCCAGCCATGGGAAGTATTTGCTGGAGATCCCCGCCGAGAAAAGGTTCGGTTCCGTCTCCGCAGGCTCGCAAGACCCGGCGTTTCTTCCTTTCGCTTGCGTCAGGACTACACGCATCGCATCAGCAATGGAATTTGCGGAAGCTCGGGCTTGATCTTCCCTTTCGCCGTGGAGTAAGTACTTGTGCCGAAGGCACCTTGGAGTGCGGTAGCGCCAGCTACCGCCTTTTTGCTTATGATTTAGGGCGGCAGCGTCGCTCCCGCACTCCAAGGCGCTTCGCGCATACTCCATTTATGAGGATACCCAATGGCAAAAGTCTATTATGAGAAAGATGGCGATTTGAAGGCCCTCGAGGGAAAGACCGTCGCGATTATTGGTTACGGGAGTCAGGGGCACGCGCACGCGCTCAATCTGCGTGACAGCGGGCTGAACGTGATTGTGGGCGAGGTTCGCCCCTCGACGCCCCAGGCCAAAGCCAAGGAGGCGGGTTTCGAGGTGGTAGATGCCGGGGAAGCCGCCCGGCGCGGCGACCTGATCGCGCTGCTCATCCCAGACCACATTCAGTCCAAAGCTTACAAGGAACAAGTCGAGCCCGAGCTACGCAAAGGGAAGACTCTGTTGTTTGCACACGGGTTCAATATTCACTTCAAGTTCATCACTCCGCCCCCTTCGGTGGATGTCATCATGATCGCCCCCAAATGCCCGGGCCACCGCTTGCGCGAGCTTTTCCAGGAAGGCGTCGGCGTACCGGCCCTGCTGGCCGTCGAGCAGGACCCCTCGGGGCACGCCACCGAAACTGCGCTGGCCTACGCCAAGGCTTTGGGCAGCCTTAAAGCGGGCGTCATCCGCACCACCTTCAAGGAGGAAACCGAAACGGATTTATTCGGCGAGCAAAGCGTATTGTGCGGCGGCGTGTCAGCGTTAATTACGGCGGGGTTTGAAACCCTCGTCGAGGCAGGCTATCAACCCGAAATCGCCTACTTCGAGTGCCTGCACGAATTGAAGCTGATTGTGGATTTGATCTATCAGGGTGGCATCAAGTATATGCGCTATTCGGTCAGCGACACGGCTGAGTACGGCGACTATACCCGCGGGCCTAACGTAATTGACGCGCACGTGCGCGAGGCCCTGAAGAAGATCCTCGCGGACGTCCAGAACGGCAGCTTCGCCAAAGAATGGATGGAGGAGAACGCCCAGGGAAGGCAGAAATTCCTCGCCATGCGCGCCCGCGCCGCCGAGCATCTGATCGAGAAGGTCGGAAGCGAGCTGCGCAAAATGATGCCGTGGATCCAGGGCTCGAAGGAAGAAGTCACCGCCGCCCAAGCCCAGGCACGACAGTAGGCCACCGACTTGTGGGGACGGCCGTTGTGGCCGTTCTAATGCTGATTGAGGACATTCCGCGTCACAACATGGAATGCACGGAAGGGCGGGGCTTCAGCCCCGCCGCAAGGAATGGCCGGATTTTGGGGGCTTTAGCCCCTGAAGCGACATGGCTTCAGGGCCTAAAGGCCCATCGAGAACCTGCCACGAGGCGGCAGGACTAAAGCCCCGCCCTTCCAAAGCATCCATTTTAGGACGTTGATTTTTGCCACTTTGTTCCAAACGGCCGCAAAGGTTGCCTTCGTTCCCAGGAGCGATATGAAACCAGCCACAGACGTTTCGCAGAAGCCCGCTCGACCCGCGAAGCCCTTGCACTCCCGGGTCAAAAAACTCGCTCTCATCGGCGCGGGAAAACTGGGCGAGGCTTTGCTCTCCGGAGTCTTGGGCTCGCAGCTTATTCCTGTGGCTAGTGTCGAAGCCACGGTAGCGGAAGCCGACCGGCCGCGGGCCGATTACCTGAAAGAGCTATACGGCGTCAAAGCCCATACGAACAACCTCCAGGCAGTCGCCGGCGCCGACCTGGTGCTGGTTTGCTTGAAACCTCAACAGGTGAAAGGCGTCCTGCATGAAATCAGGAAAGATCTGAAACATGAAGCTCTGTTGATTTCCGTTGCGGCCTCCGTAACCACCGCCTTGATCGAGCGTGAGGTGGGACGAACGGTGCGCGTGGTGCGGGCCATGCCCAACACGCCGTGCCTGATCCGCCAAGGCATGACGGCCCTCGCGGCAGGGCGGCACGCCACCGAAGACGACCTCCTGATGGCCCGCGAGATTTTCAGTTCCATGGGCCGGATCGTGGTGGTGAATGAAGAGCACATGGACGCCATCACCGGCCTTTCAGCTTCCGGCCCTGCCTACGTCTATATGATCATCGAGTCGCTGGCCGAGGCAGGAGTAAAGATGGGGCTGCCGCGCGATCTTTCCACAGAACTTTCCGCCCAAACCCTGTTGGGCGCGTCCGCGATGGTGCTCCATACCGGAGAGCATCCGGCCAAACTGAAGGACATCGTTACTACGCCCGCGGGCTGCACCATCGACGGCCTGCTCGAACTCGAGGAAGGTGGCTTGCGGGTCACCCTGATTAAAGCTGTGGTCCGCGCCGGCCAGCGGGCGCGGGAACTGGTGGAAAATCAGAATTCGTAGGAAGTTGAGGAGTCGAGAGTCGAAAGTTGAAAGTCCTAAGGACGCTTGTGGATGAGATGGCCTAGTCCTCGGGGAGTTGATCGATCAGCCGAACGATCTCATCCCAAAGGGTATTAGAGCGACTGCCTACTAAGCTGATCTTGGTAGCTACGTCCGTCAGTTCATCCCAGAACTTTTCCGATTGTGGATTGAGGGCCAAAACCCTCTTCACCCCTTGCTGCGCGTCCCGCATCATGTCCTGATACTCTTCCATGAAGTCTTTGAGAAGGCGAACATCAGGAACGGTCGCGGTTTTGGCTTTAGGCATATTCACTTCCCCAGTCGTTTTTCTAACTTTCTCACCACTCTACGCGCATTGTCAATTTCCTTTTCCCAACTTCGAATGCGGCCAACGTTCGGCGACGGCTTAGCGATCTCCTCCTGGATTTTGCGTTGATGCCGCATAATGGTTCTTAATTGGCCCGCAATAAGCGTCCGTGTATGCTTGTTCTTTCCCATGTTGTGCCAGCATTATAGCGCGAATTCGTGGACTTGAAGACATGACGTGCGATGCCAGTCAACGCACCGGCCGAGTCCCCAGCCCCTAGCCCGTGCTTTTCATACCAAAGGCAATACCCCCAACGGTGATTTGTAAAAGATGAAGTATATCGGGCTGGCGGTCGGGAGCGCGGCGCCATTTTTCGAGGAAGCGGGTTTGGAGAAAGTTGAGTGGATCAACGTACGGATTGCGCAGGCGGATCGACTCTGCCAGGACGGGCTGGCGTTCGAGCAGGTGATTCGAGCCGGAGACTTCGAGCACGCCGCGCACACTGCGCTCGTACTCTTCGCGTATACGGCCGTAGATGCTCGCGGCTAAGGCCCGCGGGCGAACGAGGGCCGCGTAACGGCTGGCGATGTAGAGGTCGGTCTTGGCCAGGGAAGCTTCCGCGTTGCCGATCAGGATACCGAAGAACGGCCAGCCCTTATACATCCGGCGCAGCAAGTGGAGCCCGTGCGGGTCGTGATTTCGGTTGAATTTCTCGAGCGCATACCCGAGGCCGTACCAGGCCGGAAGGAGATGCCTCGACTGAGTCCAGGCGAAGACCCAGGGAATGGCGCGCAAGTCGCCGAGGTTGCCGGTCTCGAAACGGCGGCTGGGCCGCGACCCAAGTCGGATTCGTTCGATGAGGTCAATGGGCGTGGCCTGGCGAAAGTAGGAGACGAAGCCCGGCGTCTCGTAGACAAGCTCGCGGTAGAAGGCGCGGCTGCTTGCGGCGAGCTCCTGCGCATACTCTTCCCACTCCGGAATCTGCACCGTTTCCATACCCCGGAAGTGCAGCAGATGCGCATGCAGCACCGCCGTGACCAGTTGCTCGAGGTTCCTCTCCGCGATAGCCGGATTGGCGTACTTGAGGGAGATGACCTCGCCTTGCTCAGTGATTCGCAATCTGCCGCCGGGCGCGGCGAACGGTTGCGCCTCGATGCTGCGGTGGGATTGGCCGCCTCCGCGATCAATCGTTCCGCCTTTGCCATGGAAAAGGCTCAAGCGAACGCGGCATTTTTCCGCCAC